>Ga0181612_121315_pt1 | contig 14442 bp, 7 predicted proteins | sample HoacroProtozoa21_FD_119630 | JGI IMG/M metagenome (GOLD analysis project Ga0181612, IMG submission 119630) | Hoatzin crop microbial communities from Cojedes, Venezuel. Combined Assembly of Gp0051906, Gp0051904, Gp0051908 | reverse complement strand
TGGCCCCGTCCTCCTGACACCCACTGTCAAGATATTTATAAGCATTAATGAGATCCCCTCTCAGCCTTCTCTTCAGGCTAAACAAGCCCAGCTCCCTTAGCCTTTCCTCATAGGAGAGATGCTCCAGTCCCCTCATCACTCCGTAAGCTGGTTCTCAGCTGCTGCTGTGGTGCCCAGGTTTGGAGCGGTTGGGTCCAGCCACAACCCGGAGTCGTTTGCTTGGGAAAATGAGACAAATGAGTAAAAGTGAAGAAAATGTCACTGAGTCGAAAGGGGAGAGAGGGATGGGAGTCACAGGGTTTGGGTGCAGGGTGAATTGAGTGGAGAAAGAAGTGGGAAGAATTATTACTGTTTGAGGGATACTGGGTGCGATCTGTTTTTTGATAGAGTTCAGCCCTGTGGAAGGGGAGCTCAGTTTTATAACCTGTACTGTGACTTCTGCAGAGATAAATAGAGTCTTAATGTGGAAGGGTCCTTTTTCTTTGTCATTTAAGAATCTGCTGTAATATCTGCCAAACTAGCAGCTGCTCTCTGAAATGAATAATTTTCATTGAAGGAGGCAGGAAGGCTTTGCATTTTCCTGCGGGAGACACCAAGGTGGTGTGTTCCAGAGACGGCAGCAGAGCAAGGATACTTGGTTTTTACTTTTGCAGGGGTGGATAATTTCACTGAGGTCTGTGAGGAGACAAAGCCTGCACTCAGCTTCAACCAGCCCAGTCCGCTGCTGAGCCTGGGAATTGGTGCACCAGTACTACAGCTCCGCAGGAACTGGGGAGAGAAATGTGGGATCTTTCTCAGGTCTTTTTGTGATGATCTAGATCCAGATGGATTTTCCTCTCTGTGCATTTTTGTTCTGCATGAATGCGGTCTGCTGCAGAGCTGTTGGTTCTGTGATGGGTACACCTTGGCCCAGCAACATGCAGATCTGGCCTCTGTTTTGGGCTGCTTTGCTCTACAGCAGGTGGTTCTGTGGCGTTTTTATGGCAGGAAGATGCTTTAAAGCCTTTGGCCTCGGAGCCGCAGAGGCGTGAAAACAGCCACCCATACCGGCTCCACGATGAACTGAACCCGATCCAAAGGTAGCAGGCACATCTGTGTACGCAGGCTGCAGCTCCAAACAGGGCTGTGGTGTCACCTGCTGAACCTGGAAAGAAAAGCAGTTACAGAAGCTCTGGCATCTCGGGAGCATCTCTTTGTGATGTGTGTTTGGGCTGTACTGTGTCTGATACGGTGCAAGCTCTGACCGATGCTTTTACCATGCTGAGAGTGCTGCTAATACCCATCTCCTATCTGGATTTTATAGTGTTTAATCGTTTAGGTCAGCTCACACTATGGCCTTTGGCTTGGTGGGATTGCTAAAATGAGTCTCCTGTTCTGCTGCCATGTCTGTGCTTCCCTTGAATCATTTCCTCTCACTGATAGATTTGATGGCGGTTGGCCCCCGGGGTCTCAGACCATTGCGTAGCCTGGTATTGGTCACTCCTCTGCACAGCAGACCCTGTGCAGGACCACAGGACTGGCATGAAGATGGGTGTGTTGCTCACAGCAGTACTGGGACTCTTGGTCAAGCTGTGACCTCGCAGAGCATCAAAGCCTCATGCTCTCGAAGACCAATCAGTGTGATTAGGTTACCGTTGTCTTGGTAAAACAAGCCATCGCTGCTTAGGGTGTCATTTCCAAAGTAGCCCCAATATAGCTAGAATATCTCAAATGCTTTCTTGTCTTTGGGCCTATTTGGGGCCCCGCTGAGGTGTGGATGACAGTCCTGTTCCAAGGTGCCATCTTCACAGATGAGCTGTGCCTGGTGAGGGAAGGGTGGGTGTGCAAAGGGAAGGGTAGCTTTCAGTACTTATCCCTGCTTGGGGAGGGTTTTACGCATTGATCAAAGTCTTCCTCCTAGTTTTGGCAGCTCCCTGGGTTGCAAAGAACAAGCCATGTTTCCTCCTGTGCCACCCAGGCAGAAGTACCAGGGACTTTCTTACTATGAAGATTTCTTATCACCTTTTGAGTCTGCAGCTCAGAAAGAGCATGGGTGGCATGAATTAAGAGTGATGTTAATTGTGCACTTGTAAATTACTGCTTGTGCCCATCACAGTTTGTGGTTGGAGGGGTCTCGACAGAGTATTTCCATTTGAAAGTTTGAAGGACACATTTTGTCCTCTGTGGCTTTCGGCTTTTTTAGGAGGACCTACCTCCTTGCATGAAATGGTTCTCCCTGAAAGTATTTGAGGAGGAGGTTTCTTTTGTGTTATTTCTTGTGTGTTTCCCTGCCTCCCACAGTAGCGCAGATGTTAGCTGAGATCCCGGAGGTGTGTTCAGCTTGACAGGTTCTGAGTGCGGGAAGTTCACAGAGGTCTTCTGGGAAGACGGATCCATTGAAAGGCAGAGAAAAAGTGGATGTCTGAGCCCTGTAGACCACTCCTGACTCACTGAAGTTGTTTAAGGAAGGAAAAAAGGTTTTGAAAGTAGCAATGATAGTGGAGCTTAGGTCCGTGTGGAACAAGATCTTTTGTCCTGTCCATGTTCCTATCCCACTGGTTGGCCAGCCAGCTGCAGATGGGCTCTGAAAGCAGAGTTCTCCCAGCCTGTCTGCAGTAGGAGAGGTTCATTTGGGTCTTTTTGTGTAGCTAAAAAGTGAAAGCATGTGTTAGCCATTGAAAATCAGTGCTTCAGTTCACAGGTGCTGAGTCTGATACACCAGAGAAGCACCAGGCGCTTCTTGAGGTGCGTGCTCAGGTTGGGCACCCATGCATTACACTGCCAGCTATTCTCAGTTACCGAGTGGGTTTTCCTTTGTTTGAATATTCTTGTTTAACACTTTGCTTGGTCCTCAAAGCCTTTTGCAGATATGATGATGATTTAGATTCACTTCATTACTACTAATAAGTAATATCTGCATTGTACTGGTTTGAACTGTAGTACTGAGAAGGCCGACTCCACACTATAGACATGGAAGAAAGCACAAATCCCTGTTCCTAAAACTTCCAGTGCAATCTGTTCTCTCTCAGAAGTTTTCAGTCCCTTTATCTACATTGCAAAAGAAGAATAAAATAAAGCAAAACAGCAGATATCAGATTTTTTTGGGGAGGATGGGTCTGAAACCAGTCAGAAACTGGGAGTAGCTTGTTTTTTTTCAGCTGAGTCCATTTAGCCTGAAAAAAAAGGTCACCTTGGCACTTCTGGATTTTGGAAGTCTGTAACCCAGATTTGAATGTGGAGAGGAGTCCCATCTTAGGTGTCAAAAAGTTATGAGGTGCAATTCTTTTAAAAAGGACGAGATTATTTTGAGAGACATTAGGAGGGGGACAGACAGCAAGATCTGTGAATTGGGCACTGTTAAGACATCTCAAATTTGGCATCTGGAAAAGTAGGCCCCTGAAATCTGTTGTCAACTTTGAAAATCCAGTATTTTTTTCCCCCCTCCTGCCAGCTTTGAAAGTTCGAACCGTGTTCTTTTTATCACATTTGTCATTCCTTAGTAATGAAGCTCTGGCATTCAAAATGTGGCTGACAACTTTGTGGGTAGGAGCCAAAGTGAAGTTAAACTTGCACCTTTCTTTGATGCACCCAGTGCTGTTCGCAGTGAGAGGCAGAAGTCTGAACTAGAGCGACTTCAGTCTCATTCATTATGGCGATTACTATCTTCTTGCTGATGCCAAAAATTAAGCTTCTTTTCTTTATCCTAATGTAGGTGGAAAGGAACTGATGAGGTGTATGCAACAGGAATGTTGAAAGTGTCATGTATAAACCATTTCTTCTCAGGCTATTCCTTCATCTTAAATAATGTGAAGGTTATAAATCTCCTGGAAATCATGCAAAATCGGTGCTGCAAAAGACTTAGAGCAGTTCCAGGCTAGCTTAAGTGTTATTTTACAAAGGCTCGAGTCCAGAACTTTAAAGTTTGCTGATTTTAAATACATTTAAATGCACTTTCAAAGTAATTTAAGTCTATAAACTGAATGTAGAATTCAAGTGACATTGGGAGAACTGGCTTTTTGGGAAGGAGCACAACTCAGAAATGAGGTCTGGTGTGCAGTCTGCTGGGCATGGCCTCTGTCTTTGTCTGTGGCCAACTGTATGGATTGCACAAGGTATTTAGGGTATAAACTGGGTGTGGGACAGAGTCTGAGTGTGCCAAGCACCCATGCGGGAAGCAAGCCCAACCGTGAGCATGTTTTGTGGCCATGCCATGTAACTGTCCTTGGGCAAACCCAATGCTCCCTCTTTGCATTTCTTTAATTCAGTGTTTGGCAGCCGATGGCTTGAGGGTGCATTTTGAGAAGGCTCAGGTTCAGTCTCCTTGTCTGGAAGCAACAGTGGCAATATTTGTTCTCACATCACTGTTTGCATTTGCCGTCTGAAGTCCTCCTGCTCTCACCACCGAGACTGCACCTTCTCAGAGGTCCCACAGCTCAGGTTCTGCGCTGTCGAGGCACTGCGGTGGCTGACACCCATCTCTGGGAAGGGCTGCGAAATCACGGTCACCGAGCTTTTAAAACATTTAGAAATCCCACCCTGATCTGTGTGAAAGCGCAAAGCACTTCCAACTGGGTTGCTCTCGGTTGACTAGCGTGGTGTTTCCCTAAAGAGTGGGGCAAAGGACTGTGTTTCCCTGGGCAAAACCCAGGGCTGCAATCATTTAATTATTTTGGACCTATGCCGGTTAATTATAGCCCTTCCTGGCTTCCCGTGTGGGGTAGTGGTCTTTAAACCATGCATCCAGTTGTTTGTTCAGGTGAAATGTTTTAATTTTCAAATGCTTACTGTTTTTCCCTTCTATAGGTCTTGCCATGTTGGCAGCATACCTGTGTCACTGTTGGCTATCTCACACATAAATAAGATTTTTGGGGAGAGAAAAACATTTCTGATGTAATCTGATTCCCATTTACAAGCAGGTGGAATTAAAGTCTGGTTTCTGGGTTTCTGATTGCAAATCCACAATGTGCTTGAAGAGGCATCTGAATCCCGAAAGCTGAGATTTGCTGAGTTGCCTTTTGGTGCCCAGCTTTTGCTGATTTCAACAAGAATTGAACCAGAATTTGAATCCCAGAAGCAACGTTTATATGTTTCAATTCGTATCTTATGAAACAGTGTGGATACAGATCCCCACAGTAGCACAGGCTGACTGTGTTTAGCTCAGAAATTATTCAGACATTTTTTTGAATTTAAATAGATGTTCTTGATAAATTCTTCAAGTCTTTCTTCTTCCAAGTGTGTTGAGTCGGTAGCTGACATAAGATGTTCTCAGGGTTGATTTTTGTGCTTTGTGGTGGCAAACACCTGGCGTTTCTCTTGTCCTGTCGAGGAACTGAAAGTTTGCACAGCGTTTTTTTCCCCCTTAGGTCATTAATGAACATACAAAGGGACTTCATAAATCATATCTGAGCCTTTGTGGTAAGCAGGAAATGAATGGTCACACAAGTGACGGCCAGTCCTGAATGGGAGAGATGGAGATGATAAGCCACGCTGTTGTAAATCACTGTCAGTCGCTACAGTGGAGCAACACCTTCCCTTATTTTGGGATGTAACAGTGTGCACAGGTTGCCCAAGGAACTGCACATCAAACCAGCTTTTCTGCTGGTCTGGATTGCAATTGTATCTGAAAATTTAGAGCTGGTAGACCCTGAGGAGAGTCTTTAAAACACATGTGGCAAATCCATACTGTGCTAAGCATTTCTTATCTTTCTTCCCCCTCCTCAGCAATCAAAGAGAAATACATGGACTGGACGGAGTTTCTCATACACGATTTGACCGGCGCCCGGACCGCACCTGCAAATTTACTGGAAGGCGTATGTATTAGATTGCAGTTTCTATCCGATACGGTGTCGCGATGTGCATGCTGCTGCAGTGTTTGTGCTCCTGACGTGTAGGGCTGTGTGCTTTCAGCGTCCATGTGCCGGCAGTGGGGTCTGATCCAGCGCTGGCCAAAAGTCGGTGGCAGCGTTCCTTGACTCTGCTGGCTCTGCTTCTGACCCAGTGATGGGCAGTTTGTTTCGCCTTGAGGCTGGAGGGTGGTGCTTAGAAAGTTGGGTACTCAAGAAAGGCTGGGTGGTGAAGGAGAGTGAGGAGGGAGTCCGCAGGAAGGAGAACTCAGCCCTTCAGTGCCCCATTAGATCCACCAAACTGGTGACCTGAGATTACAGGCCAGGAGAGGGGGTTTAGCAGGTTGATGGGGGAGCAATGTCAGATTTATGTATATATGGAAATAAATTCCCCAAGCACATTCCCTCCTCCTTAACACAGCAGTCAGATTTAGCAGGGAAGTAGAGTGAGGTGGCCTCAGTCATCTGTAGTCAGGAGAGAAGGGGCTGGTTTTTGGATGCACCCATACGGCCAAGAACCCAGTCTGTGCAGCATATTCACAGGGTGACTTGCACCTGGTGCAGCCTCAGCTTGCCTTGAAATCTTGGACAAAAATCCCATAGATTGACCTTGAAACCGTGGGAGCAGGGCACCTTCTCCATCAGGACCTGCCCTGCTCTTGTGTGGATGCTGTGTGGGCATTTGGAGAGAAGACCCGTCCTGCAAGAGATAATTCTTTCTGCCCCTCTTGTTTAGGCTGGGAGTGAAGGCATACAGGCAGTTTACCTTTGTGTAAGCGCTCACGTTGGCTTTTTGGAAGCACGTGTGCATCCAGGCACCATTTTTGATCATTTTGTCCCTGGTCACTCCCACCAGCTGCAGCTGCGTCCTTTTTCCACGTGCCTGTGCAGTACAAGCCGTCTGGCAGGGAGAATTAATAGCGTACAGTCAGGGATTTTTTTTTTTTTTTTCCCCTCCAATCCGTTAGCCAAACAGCCCTTGCACAGCCAAAACGATGCATGTCCTCAGGTCTGCTGCATCCCAGTTCCCGCACCGCTCCCAGGTGGCAAAAAGCTGGCAGTGTCCAACACCCGTCTCTGGTGTACGCCAACGCCATCGCCAACCTCCCCATTCCCTTTCCGCAGGCAGAGAAAAGAGGCAGCCCCAGGCAGAAACGCGGAGAGGGAAAAAGTTGCGTTGGCTTGAAACAGTTTCTGAAGCCCTTTCCGGCGTTTTATGCGGTGTGTGTGCGTAGTGCTGTGTGCCGTGCGATGTCTGTAACCCCCTGTCGGCAGGTTTGCTCTTCGGGAGTGCTGCAGATTGTTGTAATACCATTAAATCAATAAGTAGTGATGCTTTTTTTGTTGTTTGTTTAACATGCCAGCTATGCATATAAAGAGTTCTTGCGTTATGGTAAATGTTAATATTTCATGCAGGCCGATTATTAATCTTAGCCATTCGGTTCTCAGGGGTAAGTGACAGCTCATTGGCTTAAAATTTAGCACACAAATCAGAGAAGCAATATTCGCTTTTTTACAGCTGAGGATTTATTATAGTAAGTTAAATCATTACACCATCGTTTCATATTAAAGAATGTTTTGTTGCAATGAAGCAGTTGTACGAGAGAAAAAACCCATTAAAGTAGATTTCTATTACATCATTAAATTCTGACACTGCATTTTGCCATGAAATAATATTTGAAGTGATTATACAGGTGCTTGTAGCTTATACTGTAGAGAAGTGGCTTATAATGGCAAATGTATTGTTCTCAGAAATATCTATTAATCATAGAGCTGATTAACATTGTACGTGTGATAAGGTTATAGTTAATTTTAATTACATTTTTTACCAAATTCTCATTCTGTTACCTGCATATTTGGCTTAAGAGAGATGTAGTCAAAACCAATTGCATTTCAAAATTGTGAATATTTTCAAAATTCAGTATGAAAGAGAACTTTTTTGAAAAATAAGGCTTTTTCCTCTCTCTCTTTTTTTTTTCCTAGCCACCCCGAGAAAGAACCATCCTGGACTTAGTCTGATTTACAGAGTTAATATTTAAAAATTACTGTGAAAGGTTTATATTGTTTAATTAAATAGAAACGGGACAAACACACAGGAAAAAAATAAGTCCTTGTTTTTAATATATTTTTTATGTACTTAGCATTTTGTTTGGGGACCAGTGCTCCCAGCTCTTGAGGTGTTTTTTAGTGCTGCTCTTAAAGTGCTGGAATTGAGAAATTGCAGAAGAAATGGAACTTGCATTTAAAAAAAAAGAAATGTAACTGTTACATTAGTGGAGAAAAGCTTAACAACAGAGGGATGCTCACAATCACAAAACAAAAACACTGCGCCCCAGAGGTGTCGTTCTGCAAAGCAGCTCATGGTTTTTTAATGCCTGTGGTTGGCAGCATTGCAGGTGTAAAGTTAAGCACATGTGTAAACGGTTGCAAAACTGGGATCACAGAAAACCCTGTGTGTAAGCAAATAACCTCGTTCACTGGGGTTTGTGGGGCCTGGTGGCTTGATCCAGCAAGTCCTGTGTGCTTTCGGCTTTGATCCTCAGGCCACTTAAGCTGATGGGAACCTGCCGTTGGCGTTGGGCTTTGGAGTAACCACCATGGACTCTTGCCTCCATGGCAGTGGGGAATTATTTGCTCTACATGCCAGTAAGAGCAAGAGAAAGCCTCTGGTGGGAAAGATCAGTGCAGAGAGGGCAATTTCAGGGTCGTGCTCCAGATAGTTGTCTTTTAGCTAAATGCCAGTGTCCAGTCCTGTGATTGGTTCTTATCAGCTGCAGGCAATGAGAATTTGGTTTGAAATCCTCCAGTATAACTGGGCTTTGAGTCGTTCAGGACCATCTTAAGTGGATGTGCCTTATGAGCTATTCCACCTTTCATTATTCTTTTTTTGTTGTTGTTGATGATGTCGGTTGAGAAATTAGCACAACTGTTGTTTTCTGTTTTACTTCTGAATTTGCACTTGGAAGACATTGGGTAAAATAGAAGAAGAACAGACTGTTTGCTGATCGCTTGGATGATGGTGTGAAAAACAAAAATAATCTTCTGCTGTCATCTGTTTCCTTGAGAAGTCTTCAAATAAAGTTTAAAATAAGGAGTTTTGCTTCTATTCAAACAGCCTCTGCGAGGAAAAAACCCTGTAGACCTCATTACAGTTGATTCCTTAATAGAGCTGCAGGATTCCCAGAATCCCTTTCAGTACTGGATAGTTAGTGTGGTTGAAAATGTTGGAGGAAGATTACGCCTTCGCTATGTGGGATTGGAGGAGACTGAATCCTATGACCAGTGGTTGTTTTACTTGGATTGCAGACTTCGACCAGTCGGTTGGTGTCAAGAGAATAAATACAGAATGGACCCACCTGCAGGTAAAGAGCCTTCTAAAAATACTGTCTCCCTTTGTGGTGTTTACTGATGTTTTTGAGATTCTTGTGCAACCCATTTCTTTTTCTCCAGCATTCACATTGCTTTGACAGTAGTTTCTAGTGGTAACACAGATGGCATGTGAGAGTCATCTAATTTAGGTTCAAAATGGGCCAGGTAAACTGTATTAAATTTATTTAATAAATTCAGTTTAGCTTAGCTTACTCCTGGAAGGAAGCAGTGTCCAATAAAAGCAATTTCATGCAGTTTTTCACCAAGAAGCAGAGCTGATGGAGATACTGCAAGGATGTGCCTGCTTGCCCAACCCTTTCCAGTGGCGTTTCAGGGGCCAGGTCTTCGTGGCCATACTGTAGGAATTCTGGTGGAGGCCACCCTGTGAGCCAGTCTTCTGCTGTCCAAATCAAGTGCTAGGTGACACCTCTCAGCATATACTAGATCCATTTGCTTTCCCATCACGCAAAGAACTCTTGCCTGTTTGTCTTTCCATGACCATGCACTTTTCTGTTGGGTAGCAGTACACCTCCATGAAATTTCCCAGGGCTGGAGAAAGTGTTTGGGACCGTCATGGTCCTTCTAACACAGGTCTTTCATGTTCTGCCATAACATTGCTGTACAGATGCCAGCTGAGACCTGCCTTGTGTGTAACCAGTCAGAAAGTGCAGTGAGGGTGCTGGGTTTGTCTGCCTGTCCCTGTCAACCTGCCCACTGAGGAGTTATGGGATGTCTATTGCTAGAAGCTGAGAAAATACTCCTTTGAATAAGGGTTGATGGGGTCTTTCAGATTTAAAAGACCACAGATTTTGTCCTGCATTTTCTCCAGGGGAGTGAAGTCTTTGTGAGTATGTCAGATCAGATTGAACATCAGGAGACTGCAGCTTGGAGAAGAAGCTCTTAAGAGTTTTTAGTGTTCAGACGAGCTTGGGAGGAGGGAGATAGGGACTGCAGTTAAGCCAGTCTGAGGTCAGAAACTGGAAGTCACAAATCCAGGGGCAGGAGAACCTCAAGGGACAGGAGCCAGGCAGAAGAGTCAGGCACAAGCGGGCTGGGCCAGGAGGATGGGCAAGAGAAGAATTTAGGGGTCAGCCTGAATCGGACTTTGAGCAGTGGGACTGAGTTTGGCAAAAGGAGTGGGATCAAACCAGCAGGGCAAGAAGGAGTGCAGGGCTGAGAGTAGGGGAAAACTAAGGATTACTAAGGTTTAGCAAGCAGGATGAGTCCTCGGGACCACAGCACACAGCAGCGGCTAAGGGCTGCTGGCAGCCTCCTGGAGAAACACTTCCAGAGGCATTCACCAGGAGCTTCTGGGACTGGCTTTGGAGATGTGCTTCCATCCAGGCTGTACTCCATTGCAGCAGGGAAAGACTGGGAGAGTGAATTATCTCCACCACACCAATAATATTGGTGAAAACTTTGTGAAAGTTCCTGAGCAATTGGGTTTCTCTCTAGTCAGGGTGTTGGCTCTGCATTGGTCTGACTTGAGTTGGTTGAGTCGCGTTGGTTGACTTGACTTCTTTTGGAGTTAGGGATCTGGTTAAACATGATAGATTAGGCTGTTACATGCATGGTCTTCTTTGGGGCAGATAGTGTGCAGCATCTGTATTTTTCATAAAGCTCTGGCTTAAACTTGGGGCCGCAAAGCTGTTTGCCAAGTCCTGGGGAGCGTAGCCCCAATATGCTGGCTGTTTGCACCTCCAAGGTGGATGCCCCAGGACTAATGTTTCCTTTGAGAGACGAGGTGCTTTCTTGATTAATGCACAGGTTTTGGCCTAGCAGATGTATTCCACCTTTTCCTGTGTAGGTGAACAACTTGTCCCGGTCTGTGCCTCATTTCCTTTGTGCCTAGGGTGAAATTTTCCCATGGGTGTCAAATGATAGGAGAAAGGTAGTCCTTCTTTGGATAGATATTTCTGATGTGACTTCTCTCTGTCACACCGGCCACAGAGTGGTTACCCTGATACATGCAATTGCCATGTTCCCAAGTCTGTCTGGGTCTTGGGTCTAACTTGGGGTCTCGAATGCTTTTCGGAAGCGTGTGTTTTGCTTCACTGATAGGTGGGAATCAATGTTCCCCATCACTTCCAAATTAGATGCGAATGCTGGAAAGCATGAATATCACTCACTTTGTTATTTTGGAGAGTATTTGTGTTACAGAGAAACACTTTTTCATTGACTTTTTGTGAACCCTCTTGGCCTGTATAGGTTTGGTGGATCAATACAGAAATGGCCTAAATGAGAGTTGTGCTTCCTCTTTGTTTATTCCATTCTCTTTGTACTCTTTCCTCCTTTTATCCAGTTGTGCTTCCTTCTCTATGGATTCCCTCCACCACCTTTTTTTCTTTTAGTTTTTTTCAGTTGTCTCTAAACTTGTTACTGGACTCTTTATTTGCTAAAGTTGTTTATGTTTCTTCTCCCCTCTCCTTGATTTAACTGCTTTTAAAATTTCTTTCTCTTGTTTTCCTTTGCCTTCATCTGATACCTGTTTCCTCTCCTTGGCATTTCTCTGGTCATTCACTTTTTAGTGAACATCATTGTTACTTACGAATTCAATGCCCAAGATCATCTTCCTGACTTCCATTGACTTAAGCAGATGGTCATTACATCTTCTAAAGTTGTGTCTCATAGGAGTTTGCTGAGGAAGGACCCTTTGGGTCTCAACCCTTCAATTTTCTCACAAGTTCTCTCCTGAACACTTGCCTCAAAGAGCTTTCTTTGATCCCCTGTTCTGGTCTACCCAGTTGTCAGGCTCTGCACTCCGGAGAGCAGCCAATCATAAATGGGAATCTGATGAGTTTCTGGAGGCAGCAATGCTGGTTGTTACACTGCTGATGTAGTGGACTCTATCGGCCATCTAATGTCCATCTAATATCAACATGTTCATAAACCACTATGGATGAATAAAGTGTATGAGACAGTTGTGTTATCACCTTATCCCAGAGAAAGAAGAGGGAAAAAGCCAAGTGGCCGGTCTTAGGGGATCTGTTTCAAATTAAAGGGTCTGCAAAAGAAATCTGGGAGCAAGCAGGGTGAGATGCTAGCAGCAGCAGGGATGGAGCTACTAAACCACAGACTGTTAAAGGATGCAATTTCCTAAGGACCTCAGGCCAGGAGAGTGTGCCAGGGACACATCCCTGCTTGCTCACATGCTTCCTAGCGACTTCTGTAGTAAATAGCATTTGGACTAGATAGACTTTTGTTGTGTGAAGGACCTAATACAGATGTTTTTAGGAAAGAGAGACAGTCTGTGGGCAGTATGTTAATTTTTTACACATCAGGGATTAAATTCACCTGCCATAGTGTAGGCATTGAAGACAGTTCAGCATGAGCTATTGCTTGCTCTCTATGATCAGCAGAGAAAAGGGGATGCCTAAGACACGTCCAACATAGGTCAGATGAAATTATGTCATAAACCTATTTTTGGTGTTGAAAGTAAGTAACACAGACCTGGTTGTATAACTTGAATGTCTGAAGCCAGTTCAGGTGATTTCTTGATTGAAAAAAGGAACAGGTTTATATCAAAGCTGTTATGAATCTCCTCCAAATAGATGCTGAGGACATGCAGTTGCTCCCAAATCAGGCTGTGTGTTCAACTATGTCAAAGGAGGATGTTCAGTTGCTCATCAGTTCTGCACGTTGTTACCATGCTTTGCCTACCCTTGACTTGGATGCTGCATATGCACCTTTATCTTTTTTTCCCTTTGTGCCTGGGCTGTGATTTTTATGTGTTGATCCACCTCTGGGACCTGCCAAGTTGTGTTTCACCTTGCAGAGCAGTTTGAGGTCAGTCTTTCAAGTTGCAGAGCATCTCATACCAAGGAGATCCCATGGATCCAAACGTTGATAGACAGAGAGGTCTTTATTTTCTGAAGCCATCCACATCCCAGCACCCAATTAACATACGAGAATGTGCCAGAGGGTTCTTAAGAAATAGCATCTTGGCTGTCTTCTCTGAATGGCAACTTTCAGGGGCTTTATGTGTCTTGCGAGCCCTTTTAACTGAGGCAAAGGGGTTATAGCGTGTTTTTCCCCTCAGATGTATGTCTGAATCCAAAGTGAGCCTCCTTGGTAGTGCAAATTGGTGCAGCCTGCTTGACACAGAGCCGCTGATGGTCTGGCCTCGACTGCTTATGCAGGAAGAGATCATCTCGTTTTATGTTGCTTTCTATTTAAAGACAAATTGGCAGTCATTTTAATTGCTCACTCCTTGTTAGCCTAAGTACAAATTGACACAGTAGACTTTGTTCAATTACCTGCAACCCTATCACTTAAACAAAATGCTTTATGCTCTTTTAACCGTGCGATTTAGTGTCCATATACTTGCCAGCATAAGCTAGCTGCCACTAATTAAATGCGCATCACATATTGCTTGCTAGTTATTGAAGCCATTGAAGTTGTCCTTATCTCTGAAAGTTTGATGACACTGCCCGAAGACGTTGCTGCTTGTTTTCACTGATACTGGGCAAAGTTGCCCAAAATGCCACTTTCTTTTTCTTTCCTGCGCTTCACTGCTATCACGGTAGATAACGAGGGTTTGTTTTCAGCTTGCTCTCTCCAGGGAGCTGGGGAGCATCCAGCAGCGTTTTCCAAAACTCAGACTTTTTGATAGTTGAAACAACAGGCTGGCTGCAGCTTGGGGCAAAATCATGTTGTCTTGGGTATTTCCGCGTTAGGCATCATTTAAACCAAAAGGAAGAAACAAGGTGAGTCCTTTCCCTCCCTGCGCTTCAAGTCAATCAGAGCTTCTGCACGTAAGGGAGAACTGGAGCAACAGGGCTATAAAATAATGAACAGGGCTATAAAATAATGAACAATTAGTTGAAGAGTGCACTTCTTAACACTTGTGACTACTGCACGAGCTGTAAACAGAGACTTGAAATGTATATTCCCATTAATAACCAGACAGTTGAGGAATTGCAAATACAGCCCTGAAAGGTTAACATTTCCCTTTTAAGTGCGTTTAAATTCGTATGCATATCCTTGATGTCTGTTCTGAAGTAGGGAGGTTTGATATAGTGGAAGTATAAATACATCCACTTCCAGTGAGTGATTCTGCAAATCCTGTTTTGATAAGGTCTTAAATCTGTTAAGATCAGAGCATAAAATTCTCTTGTACCGCTAGTGCTAGGTGAAAACAGCGCTTGCCAATTCCTTTTTTTATACATATTTTTATTTCCTCCTTCAGAATTGTAAGATACAGCAGTAAGTCTTTGCTAGCTGGTAAATATGTATATGGTTATTAAATGTA
>Ga0181612_110568_pt1 | contig 14442 bp, 7 predicted proteins | sample HoacroProtozoa21_FD_119630 | JGI IMG/M metagenome (GOLD analysis project Ga0181612, IMG submission 119630) | Hoatzin crop microbial communities from Cojedes, Venezuel. Combined Assembly of Gp0051906, Gp0051904, Gp0051908 | reverse complement strand
CGTCCCCCACTGCTGGCCCTGAGCCCCCTCCACCGGCACAGTAAAGCTGGCTCTTCATCTCTGCCCTGCGTGCAGGACCCTGCATTTGCCTTTGTTGAACCTCATCAGGTTCCTCTCTGCCCACCTTTCCAGCCTGTCCAGGTCACGCTGAATGGCAGCACAGCCTGCTGGTGTATCCCCTCAGCGCCGCGCCCCGCTCCCCTCAGCGCCGGCCCCTCCGCGGCCGTGAGGGAGCTGCGGGCTGGGAGCAGAGCCCCGGCAGCTCCTCTCTCGGGAGCGCTCGAACGCTCTCCCCAGCCGTTCCTGCGGCAGCGTGACGGCGAGCGCTCGGGGTGTGCGCGGGCAGGTGAGTAGAAGGGTGACACGCCGCCCGTGCGCGAATAGGGACGTGCGTGGGCCGGCTTAGCGTGAGGAGGAATGACTGGTCGGTTGCCGTTCAAGTCATATCTAATTAAAAGTATGTGCGGGCGTTTATTTCTGGAAATAATGGCCTGGGGTCGTAACTGGTGTGTGAGCCTTCTGTGCTCTGTGAGCCTTCTGCAGCCGAGTAGAGTCACGGGAGCGGGAATAGCTGCGAGCGTGTTTGTGTCCTGGTACTGATTTGAAAGCAGCCGGCTGTTAAAAGAGGAGTCGGCTGACAACCGAGGGCGAAGGTCTGGGCGATGTCATGGGGTTCTGTTTCCCAACGTGCCCTTCAGTATGACCAAAACTTTCCTCAATGTATCCGGTTAAAAAAACACGAATAGGAAGCACGAAAAGTTGGAGAACTTGTGTTTCTTGTCCCTGCTGATGTTGTTTGTTGTCACACATTGCCTAAGATTGCTTTAAAATTTCAGAGGCAGACACGGCTGGGCACAATCTCAGTGATTCTTTAATTGTGTGCACTGTCTTTAGTCACTAAGTATGTTGTTAATGCAAAATGTGCTTTGAATGTTGTTTTCTTATATGTGTTGTTAGATGATGCTTCGTATGGAATAAGGCAACAAAATCCTCTTTCCCCCTCATCCCTTTTTTTTGAACTGTGTTAGTCTGGATCTTGCAACTACAGTAGGGGTTGTTTAAAAACACCCATAAAACTCGATTTATCTCTAGATTGGTCTTTTTTTCCTGGTTGAAAGTGTTAATATATTGGTATTGAGCTGCATAATATTCTCCAGGGTCCTAGGAATGTGTCATGTCTAGGCTGAATGTCAGATTTTTTTTTTTTCTTAAAATTGGAGTTTATTTATTTTGCATTTTTTGTGAAACATGGCTTTTTCTTTGTGTCTCTACTGCTGTTTACTTGAAAGGCAGATCATGCTGTTGTCTTAGTAGGAACAGCTGTGCTTCATTTAATCAGGTGGCTCGTGAGGTGAATTGGTCAGAGCTGGCTTCGGTTTCTCTGTGTGGTTAGGTTTGCTTTCTGTCTGCAGAACAGCTCGTTGTTCTGTTGCAGCAAATGTAAAACAGCTGGCTATGCCCCTGGGTGAAGTCATCATGAGTTAAAAAGATGCTTAAAGGAAGCCTTTGACTATGTGAGATTGCTGTTCTGACTTCTGTATTTGGAGGCTGTGCAGTGATCTGTGTCTTAAAATTGGTTTAACAATTACATTTGGACTCAATGAATTAGGTCTTTGAGGATCTAATACAACAAAACTACTTTTTTTCCACAATAATTATATATTTTGGAAAAAACTTTTTCTTTCTTCTTTTATGTAAAGCCAGAAATTTGTTCTTTATCACATTCTTGCTGATCTCTAGTCGCTTCCTGTATTCACTGGAAGCAGGAACTTCCCTGCCCACGATGCTTTCAGCAGAGTGAGTTACCAGGTTTCCTAGGAAGCTTTGTTATGTTCAGAGTTGTGGAAAAAGTGGCTTTTCTGCTCTGGTAATGTCTGCTTGTAGACCAATGTCTTTCTAAGTGGACTTCCCAGGGTTTAGGTAAGAGTTACGTTGATGACAGGGTACTGTAGTGTTAAGAGCAGAGTTTTACTGCAAGCCTAATTCTGTTTTCAAGTATGTGATGGAATTCCTGTAAAATTTGTTTGCTGAGGATCAAGGTTTATGTGTTAGTGTAATATTCTGTAGCAAGCAGGAGCGTTTAATGCTCTAGAATTCTTTATGGAGGTATGAGTAGTTATGCTTGTCAAAGCTACCTGAGGTGTTTAAAAATTGTGTGTACCAGTTCTTCAGTTTTCGAAAGTCATAAAATAGAATTGTCTCATTTTAAGTAGGGCTGTAGGAGAAACAATTGCCTAATGGGATATTTGCATTTCTTAAATTAATTCCTTGGATAAAAGTAATGTATTTTGAAAATGGATTTTTTTTGTTTGTTTGTCCTAAGAAATATACTTGTTTTGTTTTATCTAGCAACATTGATTCTGGGAAATGGAGAACAGCATTTTTGAAGCTTATGAAGATGAAATCCAGTCACTGGAAGAAGAAATTAAACTCTTGGCTGAGAAGTATGAGGATAGCCAACAAGAATCCACCTTTTTTTCTGATGAGGAGATATTAATGTCAATGTATGCCTTTTTTCATATGTTGGATTAATAGTGTGTGTTTGCCAACATTGTTTAGGATGAGCTTTTGCCTGTGTGTTAGGCCTTTCCTTGTGTTATTTTTTACAGTGCTGATCTTGTTTAGGACATGGGCTATATGTGGTAAAAGATGACAAATAGTAAATAGTTGATCTCTTTTTACTGCCCTCTGTTGGTAGTTTGTGGGTTTTTTAGCATTTTGTTTTGTTTGTTTGCCTTTTTTTTTCTTTTTTTTTTTTTTTTTTTTTCAAACAAAAGGCAGTCCTAGTGGTCAGAGCACGATATCAGTTACCTTACTGTGCAGGCTCTGCAGAGCTGTTGACTACAAAGGCCACGATTTCCATTATGCACTGTGAAACAGCTCAGTGCATGTTTACTTTAAAGAAAAAAAAATAGATGGGGACTGGGGACATGTGCAGGTTATATGCTAAAGAAGTGCCATGTTAAGGGTTTTTCATTTCCATTATTTAACTGATATTCTATAGTAATTGCACACCCTGTAGATAAGCCATTTAGGTGAGTAAAGACATCACAGCTCTTTTTTGTTGTGTGTTCCTCAAAATGGATGCTTAATCTCAAGACTGATAATGAAGGCTGTGTCTACCTGGTAGTGAACAGAAAGTATTGATGTAAGTTAGACTGGCTTACTGGTCCTAGTAATGTGTTCCAACTGAAATGCAACTCCTTGAAAACTGATCTTGGTCTGAAAGTCATCAGGTCACATTACAAATGCCTTTTATTTAACGGTATTGCTGTACTGATGTGACAAAGGATGTTCTTGTGTCTGAGTCTTTTGCCTTTTTAATTTTTTTTTCTTTGTTAAATTCTAGAAAATCATTCCAAAGAGAGTTTTGGGGAGAATCTAAGGGATATGAATCTCCATCAGACCTGAAAGCTCTACTTGAAACTTTAGAAACTGATCTCTCATTTTTAATGAAATTTACTGGTATTCGGTTCACAAGTCATTCCAAGAAAACAGTGGAAAAAAGTAAGCATTTTTGTGCCCTTTACTGGTGCTACACTGGGCATACTATTTCAGTTCACTACATTTGTAAATGCGTGTTGTAATTCTATTTTGTGTGTTAGCAGAAAGATTATTATTTTGAAAGACAATAGAATTTTCTTTATTAACAAAATAGTTTCTGAGTAAATACAGTACTTAGCATAGTGGGAAAGTGAAAGACTTCCGTGAAGTTAGCTGTTGGTTTGGTTTTTTGTTTAACATGGTTAACTTATTTATATGCTGGATGATGTCAGCTGGTACTTTAAATATGACTAATAGAAGAAATGCAATAATTGTTGAATAGAATTATAATCAAGTATTTTGTTAACTTTATAACAGCTAGAAACGGAACAGTGCGGAAGCACAGGTTATCAGGGAAGTGCCACTCCTTGTCTTTTCAATTGGAATTCCAGCTTCTTGAAATGCAGGTAAGGATCAATGTATCTTTTAAAACAAACAAACAGAACGTCAGATGGACAAATGTTAATACTTCCGTTTCCAGCTGACATCTTCAACTGATATTTTGTCATTTTGATTGCCTGAGTCTCCTTAATGTAAGCCTCAGTGGATTGTTTTCACTCTGTAACAGAGGGACCCAACTTTTGAATTCCATACGTGTCCAAGCAAAATAATTCTGAAGGACAGGTTGAACACTCAGTCACGAAACTCTTATGTTCTTCTGTGGTCAGATATCTTGTTCTGGAGACTGGAAAATTCTGAACTTTACCTCTCCTGAGCAAGCTGAGGAAAAACTAAAATACTACGAACGTGAACAATTGTTTTTTTTTCCTTTGGTTATATTTCTGCTTGGTTGGCTAGCGTGACGAGCCATTACATTATGGGACTGCACAGAAGTTACACTAATGATGACAGATTTTTTGCAAGGAAGGTCTTCCATAAGAATCTATTCTTAGCACAGAGTTCTGAGTGATAAGCAATGCAAAACAGCTGCTACCCCAATTTGTAATAATGTACCCCAATTTGTAGTGAACTTTTGACATCAGGAAATCTTCCTTCTCAAGAAAACTTGGTTTTCAGCTCAGCTTTAAAGGTATTTTTTTAAATTGAATGTGATTGGGCCTGGTAGCATTAAAAACTGCCTTGCTATATAAAGGTATCCTTCCTAATCTTAAGAAAAAACGTATTATGAATGTAGGAAATTAGTGTTTAGATAGTCAGGTGTAGATGACATAATTTGAAACTGCAGGAGTTCAGCTGAATGAGGTTATTCCTTAAGCTTTTAAGTCCATGCATGACTTGAAACTTGTGGTCCTAGTGATATCATTTTACCATTTGCTTGTATAAAACCGCATTTAGCTTTGAGCATGGAAATAGCCTGACTCAATCACGTGGCTTGGTTAGATTAATGCTTTTTTCTGATCTGTATGCTTCTGCAGAACAAGGATGTCTTTTAGTGTCAGTTGAGCTCAGATGAGTAACTTCAAGTTTATGCTAAGACGCGTTAGTGATGCTTGAATCTAGTAGAGCACTAGATGGCAGCACTTGACTACGGAATGCCTAAAACTGGTACCAGTTCAGTGCTGCTGAAATACACTAGGCTGAGTGATATACAGAATAGGAAGTGTGTATGTTTAAAAAACCCCCTTCAGTTGAAAAAAATATAATTTGGAGTTAAATTTTTGCATTAATTAAATATTTTTAAAGAAAAGTACATGGCATCTGCAACTTACGACTTAATATGCAATGCAGATGATGGATCAATTTAAGTTAATGAAATTTGAACTGCCAATATTTTCTACATTTGTATGATGTGGGTTGTGGACATGTTGTGGAAAATGGTAAATTAGTTTAGCAGACATCAATTAAGAGTACCGTTTTTAATTGTGCTGTAATATATACAGGTTTTGTGTTTTGTTTTTGGTGTTACATACTCAATTCAAGAATTACACTTACTGTTTCAAACACAGACTAGTTTCTGTTCCTTAATTCAGTTTTTGTGATTGCACATGAACTTGTATGTTATTAAAGGCTTTGCATTTACTTAAATGTTAATGTGCTTTAGCTGTTGTACAAATCATAATGTAATGGTTTGGTTAGAGCTATGAAGTACAAACATTGCGTAGAGTTCTGTATTTTCATTTTGTTAGAGCGGTTTGAATGAAACAGATTTTGAGAGAATTTAGTATTTCAAAAGTTCAAGCTTAAGGATTGTATTTTCAAGATATACTGTTTTAATTTACATGATTCAAAATTATTATCTTCCATTTCTTTATACTGAAAAAGTGTATCTCATGACTCGACTGTTAACAGCTCCATTCAGACATTCTGCCTAGTTCTAGCTGGCTGTTCCTGTGGTGTAACAGTGGTGGCATGTTACCTTGGTTTTGCGAAGGCGTTGTATACTGTGCAGGTCATGTTGTGGTGAAGGCAGTAGGTCCTCTGTGGGTGCAAGAGTCTGCCTCCATAGCTTTCAGGGAAGTTGTGACTTCAGGCCGGACTAAGACCTGGAAACTTAGCTCTAACTTTTTTATGCCTCTGGCTTCTTGCATATTAAAATGGAGAAGCCTATTTTCTAAGATGTGGCATTAACGGTTGTATTCCAAATAACCTGTACTGACATCAGTATGGGCAAGCGACACAACAGGACACGGTAGCATGAAGTTGCAACTAGTTTCACTCATCTTGAGAAATAAAAGACGACAGTTGTTTTTGGGAAATGTTTAGTAGGTAACAAATACTTTGGTATGCAACAGAAGATAAAGAATAATTTTTTTCACACTGTTAACTTTAGCTGTTGAATCTAGTAGATAAATTACTATACAGTTAACTCAGCTCTATGGTATCTTAAATCAAACCTGTTACTACACAGTAACAAACTGCTCTTATAATTATATCTAATTTGATCTTAAACAAAATGTCAAATGTCATTCATGTCAAAAGCTGTATGCCAGGATACAATTATACAAAGCAGGGCGAGCAGAGTTCACTCTGACTAGGTTTGAATCCTTGAAATTATGTCTGTATTCCTGTAGTGTTGGTCACTCACTGCCTGGCATATTCTACAGCTGAGCTGGTTCTTTAGTTTTGGCATAGCGTTAGACTAGCGTATAGTTTATATTCCCAAACTGACTAGTGCTTTGCCAGCTTTGCAGGCAAGCAAAGAAGCTCCCGTTTGTTCACCATTGTGCATAGGTGGGTGCTTACAAAGGTCAAAACGTGGATAAAGAAAACAGGGTAATGCAAAAGCATTGTTTGATTGATTTTTTTTAATTTTTTTTCCCCTCTTACCGTCCTTAGGAGAAGACATATACTATTAGCTTGAAAATCTGCCAAAACAAGTCTAAATCTCTTGAGAAAGCAATCATTCAAAGATGAGTTGCTTTCCTTTTAAATCTTTTTATTTGACTCCAGGATGGCATCTTGGCATATGTTAGTAGCCCTCTTACTGGAAAACCAGTTCCTTTAGAAGGTAGCATGTTAGCTTGTGACTACTAGCAGCTTCTCTACAGCTCCATGCATGCGTTGAACCTTTTGCTCTAAATTTTTCCTGAGGTTACTTACTCAATCCACTGAATTTTGTGGTGTCTTAGTTTGCCTTTTCTGTCTTTACTGATGGCGGTGTTAGTAGTACTTCTGTCCAACCAGTACTAGGGATTGCTGTTTGTGTTTGACTCCAGCTTGTCTGTTTAGTTTCCTTTGTGTTGCCATTCCCAGTTGCCTGTAGTGACTGGGTATAAGAGAAATAAAGTACAAAGTCTCCAGTATGAAGTGAAGCATTTGCTATGATCTTCAGACCATGACTTTAAGCTTTTCCAGCCACTGTTATCTAACTTATTAGTCTAGTGTGTTCAAGAATGTGTAGCAAAAAGAATTAAGTCATTTTGTGGCTTCATTTCTACTGTATGAACTTCTTTTATATTTTTTGTAGGTTGCTAGATATTTTCATTTGGAAACATGTTATTTTTATAAGCATGCACATATCCCTGAGTAATAGTTATTACTGTAAAAAGGGGCAAGAATTTGAGGCAAAACTATAGGCTTTAAAATTAAAAAATAAAAGGAAAACTAACAGGATTTTTTTTATTTTTTTAACTTAGGGTAGCATTATTATGGTTTTCAGATGAAACCTTATATTTGATTTTTCTAGTATGTGTGGCAGCTAGGTGCTGTGTTGGAAGATGAGAAGAATCTTAAAGAAGTGGAAGTGACCTAAAAGAAAGCAGATGAACGTGTTTATTAGAAGTGTTCCTTTATACACGTGTATTTTCTATGCTGTCAGGTTCAGATACCGTTCCAAAACCCTTGTTGTATGGATAATACTGATACAGTTGAAATGAGAGAAAATGTCCACACATAGAAGCTGTAGTTTAAAAAAATGCTATGTTAAGGGTACTTAGCAGTATTTGCATATATTTTAGTCTTTTGCATTCAAATAGGAACGTTTTTTTCTCATCACTAGAGAAGTTTCTATAATATTGCATTGTTATTTCTCCAATCTAGAACAAAGATAGTGTGTCTACTGTTATTACTGATCTCAGCATTGTAATGGAATCTGGAGAAGATTCAGATGTGAGCAAGTTTGTGTCAAGGTAAGGTGGAGTTTCTTGTTGAAGGAGAGTTATTGTATGGGATATCTGATACTGAATGCAATACTGAGTTTTCATGTGAATTGCTGGCAGTCAGCTTCTTTGTTTGGTAATGTACTGTTAGCCCAACCTAAACACTTCTGATCTCTTGGCTGTATCCTTCTGGAGAGAAGATGAAATGCATCTAATTTTTAAGGCCTGACAGGACTGTTACGAATTCATGTTAAGCAGCTTCTTAATTAATAATGCGTTAGAGCGGTTTGAAATTGTTTGGTTCAGGGAAAGATATAACAAGGTAATCTCAGATATTGCATTTTAACTGATGTAATCAACAGATTACCTGTTACGTAGATGTGTATGTGAGTTGCAGATGAGCAACGTGGTTGAGTAATGGCTCAAGTGTATATCCAGAACCCCTCTCCAGTACTTGCCTGTTCCTAATTCTCTGCTCACCATTCCGTTTCTTTTCTTTGTATCAGAATTTCTGTCACTGATATTTTAAAAACAGTAGAATATAGTTTAAAAGCCTGGAATAGTGTATTTGTGCAATGGCTTAAGAAAACGTACATACTAAAACTTAAGCATATGACTCAGTGCTATTTTTTTTGTTGTTTTCTGGAGGATGTTAACTTCTTGTGGTACACAGGATGCGTCATGTTCAAATTATTTGTCTGCAGTATTGTGCTGTGAAATCTGCCAGCAAACTATTCTGAGAACACATCTATTATTTATTGATTATTATCGGGTAGTTAATTTAAGCCTGTTCTGTAAGTGATTTATTTTGTTTTATGCTGTCTTTTAGAGTTGGTGAGGGAGAGGGAAGGCAAACGAATGGGTGAAAAGAAAGGTCTGTTGAGTTACCTCAGGTTTCACTAGTCTGTACTGAAAGATGTTACTTCCATTCAGAGGCTTTGGAATTTTCATAGCAATCTACTGAAGCTAGCGGTATAATGGAGAATAGTAGTTGACTGCTGTCAAGATTTAGAAGAGGAAATTACCCTGTTTTATTCATGAGTGTTTTCTGACAGCAGAAGTGTCTTGGAACTTAATAGTCATAGTGGAAAGGAATGCGTTGAGGTAGTGGCAGACTTTATTTCATCCTGGCTTAAGCAATGCTGTCTTGTCCCTGTCTCTTCACTGCCCTGGTCCTTTTCCATATTACACCAGTATTCATAAGTAAACCTAAGTGTTTGTGAATGATATAGGATGAATTAAGGCTTTGCTGTCAATAAAGCAAGCAGTTCTTTGTCCTGAGGCTCTATTTGCATGTACCATCTGTTGTCCGTGTGTCAATGTATATACTCTTAAAGCCACGTGGCAAATAGGATCAACGTAGTCATTTGGTTGAAAAAGTAAATGGGGAGGGGGCTTGCCCCCCCACCCCTTCAGATTTCTTTTTTTTTTTTCTATTTGACCTGTCCTGCGATGTCACAGTGTTTGTTGCTGACCTAAGGCAGTAAATATGTGGCCAGAGTGGGGCTAATGTTGACAATGTCTGTTTTGACAGCAACCCACAGTTAGATTGACTTAATCTGATTATGTGCTCTCTCTTTATGGCTTGTTTTCTCAATCCCTTTGTTATGTAGTTGTCGTTTTCTGCTCTAAGTCCTAATCTGCTCTTTTCATGTCCAGCTTCAGGCTTTTCCCGACTAGCCCTTTATTCTTCAGTCCATCGGCTGCTCTTAGAATCTGGATTCCTACCTCTTCCCTCCCTTTCCTTCCATTCCTGACCAGCTAAATCTGGTCTCCCTCTGTATTGTTCATTCTTTTCAGCCTCCCTACCGGTTCTGTTTCCTTCTTTTGCCTCCTTGGCCCCGTCTTGCCAAATAATTGTCTAGCTCTGTTCTGTTTTCTGTGCTGGTCTGGATTTTTTTTCGTCTCGGCTCTCCAATTCTTTTGGCTTCGTTTTTCATAATGTAGGACAGAAAAAGGTCTTTAAGAGCACCAGAGTTAAAAACTTGGCGTTCAGTTGTAATTCCCAAGCCCATCCTGCTTTGGAAGAAAACGGGAATGCTAGAACACCCAAGCAACATGTTTTTAAAAGAAGCAAAATTAATCAGTCTGTTTCCAACCAAGTACCGCTGCAGTACGTAATACTTATTTTCAAAAGATGTTCCATTCCTTAAATATGTTGTGAAAATAAAATATGTGTGCAAATGGAATCACAATGTTTAGTCTTCTGTTATGGGATTTTACGTGAGTCCCCTTTGCACCAGTTACCACTTATATTATACTTTATTAGTGTTGAGGACCAAAATATCTTACGAAAAATCTTGTGGTCAGTCTTTTTTCTATTTTTGACTTGATATCCCATTAATTGTTGAGTTAGTTAACTATAGCATGGATTACTTAGTCGAATGGGAGTTTTTAGACAGTTTGAAAACTGCTCCTTTTTACTAACTAGTTAGAATTTAGAAGTCAGAGCGAAGGATTTGGGATTGTATTAAGCACTGCATGGGCTAGGTATTTTGGAAGTTAGGGGAAGCATGAATTCTTCTCACAGCTGCAAGTGTCATTCTTTGGTTTATATGCTAATGCAAGAAGTCTTGCAGTCAGTTAAAATAATTTCCTCTGTTAAAGTAACTAAAGGAGTGTATTAAAGGAGCCTTGAATACTTTTACAACAGTTAAGTTTCTTATATACCTCTGTGTTTTGTTGATGTCATTTTGTAAAAGTGAAATGATGTTTGGAAGAAGGGCATGTGATTTTAACCTGACACAGAGTTACTCTCTGCCTGAATATGCTTTTTCTGGTTTTGGAAGACTTGTGTTACCCGGATGTTGGCTTTGGAGATTGGTGTTTTCTGCTCTGAGTGAAATTCTATTTTTTTTTTTTTCCTCAAATCCGGTGGCATTTTGTAATGCTAATTTATTTAAAAAAAATTTAAATATTAACATGCACTCTGTTAGTACCCTGTTATTTTGTACCATGTTTTCTTCGTATTTTAGTGTTTGTTGTAGCTGGCTTCAGCATTAGGAATTAGGCTAATTTAGGCTAATTAGGAATTATTGTTTATGGGTAGTTTTAAGTGCTGTGAAGCGTGTGTATTACATATGTCTCTTCATGCCAACACAGATTTTTCCCTCCCCCCTGCTTCTTAACAATGAATCCAGTTTTCTGTCTCAAAGTTAGCCAGTGCTGTATCCGTACATGCAAGAAGTGTTAACTCAGTATGTGTAGAATCATGTTCAGTAGGTAGTGAAGTCTCTCTTGCTCATTACTAAGTCTAGATTTTTACTGTAGTATGTGTAGATTTTTATATGTACCATTATGAGTTGTGGTTAAAAAAAGCTGTCCGGAACTCGGAGCTAGTCAACTCTACTGTAAATCAGTATATGTTTAGATCCTTCCAGGGACTCAGTTTGGTCTGTGTTGCCAGCATTTTTTTTGTCTTGGCCCGATTTTGTTGGCAGCTGTGACTCCTGTGGTAACTTCAATGATGCTGTTCTTTCCAGGCTAGGGTAAAACTTTTTGGCTTTTCTATTACATTTGCAATATCTGAATGAATGTCATGTATTTTTTGCATTTAATTTTTGTGTAACTTGTTAAGGGTTACTGTTCCTATATATTATATAGAGCTGGGTCCGAGGCACAGTTCTGCCTTGAATGGCTGAAGTGACTTGGTGATCACAGAATCATAGAACAGCAGGGGTTGGAAGAGACCTCTGGGGATCGTCTAGTCCAATCCCCCTGCCAAAGCAGGGTCACCCAGAGCAGGCTGCACAGGTCCGCGTCCAGGCGGGATTTTAATATCTCCAGAGAAGGAGACTCCACAACCTCTCTGGGCAGCCTGTAATACACCATTGCAACCGTTCTGTTAATGGCCTCAAGTTTCTGCTTCCAGCTGTTCTGAAAATCCAGACGGATTAATTAATCTGAAACAGAAAGGATCTTAGAAGTGAAATTTACGTCTAGAATTTAGATCCTCTGGAACTGTCTGAAATATTCCCAAATGTAAGTTGCGTATCTTCCTCAGTCAGGTTTGGTAAGCTTGTGAAATCCTGTATTAGTAATTGGAATAAATCTGCATTTTCAAAGCAGTGCTTGCCAGGTATGCTTTGACAATGGCTAATCATCTGTTTCATTTGACTGTGGCATTCATCAACAATGAGGTGAAGCCATTCACCCTTACGATTAAAGGATCGTGTTGCTTCAGGTATTCTGACACTTAGCTTTTGTGGAAATTTGCATTCTTTGCATTTTTGCCACATTTCTTTAGTAAAAACTGTACACCCTTTACCAGCGTTCTCCCTCTGTCCCCGTGACAACACTGGGTGGATGATTGGCTATTTGGCAGTTTGTCACCTTATTGTCTCCTTTCCGTTCTCTATCCTGATCCTTACATTACTCGAAGTTAGGAAGAAGAAATGGTTTTTTTCTGTTGTGTTTTTCTTAAAAAGAAAGGGCTTTAATGGTGTCTTGGTTTCCTTTCCTCTATTGTTGCCTGCCTTCCTGGGCTGTCTCAGAGTGAATGTAATAGTGTACTTCTACTAAAAATGTTGTGTATGTCATAGTTGACATACAAACTACACAGTTTTTCTAGGAGGATAAAATAGCAAATGTACAATGAAAGTAAGCAACTGTAGTGCCAGTTTCTGAAGTAGAAAAGCATATAATTGATTTTTACTGGCAAATTTCTTTTGTAAGTAAAATTTCATGATATGAAGGAATGAATCAGCCACAGTGTTTAATGCATTGCAGCTTTTCTTAAATGCAAAATCTTTACTGCCTTGTAGACTGATGAAAAAGAACAGAGCGCTCAGTCCATGGTAGTGCAGTGTGTTATTTGTCAGTGTCAGTTTGGTGGTTTGCCATCCTATTCAGTACGAGTAGTCATCTCTGCTTATGAAGAGCAGCTTTTATTTTCAAACCTGTGTGTAGTTTTCCCCATCTGCAAGAATGGATTATTAGTCAGCTGTGTAGCTTTCCTGGATTCTGTACTTTATGCAGTGTTTGCAACTTCTTTGGAAATTACTTCAGCAGTAGTTTCATACGTAGTTTTCAAAACGTTTGTTGTTCCTTTGGGAGCGGAAGCTTCTGTTTGGTTCTTTAGATATAGTGGATATTTAATTTCGAAATGATGTTGAAGCTTAAATGATTCAACTTTTGTGTGTGTGAAGCAAGTACGTGTAGGAAATAAACTTCCTTATGTTCTAAGTGCGCAATTTGTTTCCATTTCTGCTGCGTTGCTTGTATTTTTAACTTAACTTTAGCACTGAAGTCCTGGAATTGTAATCTCTTAGGTTTAGCTGGCACTGTGTATTGTTGCCTCTGTTTGTTAACTATTGTCCGTGGAAATAGAAAACTCTTATTATACTGAACATGGAATCATTGTACATAAATATTTTCACTTGATGCTTTTCAATTATGAAACCGGCAAAGCCCAAATTATAGGAGCTTCTCTTTATTTCTCTTATGCTTTGTCTCCTATATTGAGAATTCCTCAGAAATGCCAGAAAGTGACTACTTTGTGTTTTCAGGGGCACTATGGATGAAAAACTGCTACTTGCAATAATGTTGCTGTTGAACGATTTGTTGCCAGGATAGCACCAATGTGTTAGTCTCATGAGGTACGCTGTAAACTCTACCAAATCCATCCTGGCTAAGTCCAAGTCCAGCAAAGGTGTCTCTGCACTGCTCTTTGCAGGACATCAGGTTCCAAGACAATTTATTATGTGTTTATTAAGTAAGTGTAGGATCATTTGTATGAATGCAGCCATACTGTATCCATGAATAGCTGAACTGCTAAATCATGAGGGAGCCCGAAACTGCAGAAGTACTGGGGGGTGTTTTGCAAGAACCAGCTCCGATCTATCCGGGCTTACTAATTTCTGCTTACAATTGCCTTGGCACCAAGATCTCTGCTCTCCACTTCTCGGTTACAGTTTTGTCAGCATCTCTCTCCCCCCTGTCCTGCCCCGTTCCCTGTTTACTGAGAATATCACCATCTTCCTTAATAGCACGTAAATGAAGATCTAACTCTATATCAAAAGTTTTGGTTTAGTTGCCATGTATGACCGAATGAACAGACCTTTTCACTTACTGAATCTTCAGGGTTAACCTTGAAAAGCTGGATGTCATGTGGGTGGAGGCAGATAACGTGGCATGCAAAGATTTTGTTAAATCAGACAGAGATCTCAGTCATGTGCGAAGCTTAGTGATGCGATTTGGTAAATCTTATCAGTTGTGTAGGTTAAAGTTTGACTATGCAACATCTTGGAATTTATTTAGAAAACAAGACTATTACATGAATAAGCATTGCCGAGTTTCAGCATCCGTGCAGGGACAGGAACGACTCTCACACATTGATACAATGCACAGTCAATTCGATTTATTGGTCTGCTTGCGTGGTTATATACATTTTTCATATCTG
>Ga0181612_170806_pt1 | contig 14443 bp, 15 predicted proteins | sample HoacroProtozoa21_FD_119630 | JGI IMG/M metagenome (GOLD analysis project Ga0181612, IMG submission 119630) | Hoatzin crop microbial communities from Cojedes, Venezuel. Combined Assembly of Gp0051906, Gp0051904, Gp0051908 | reverse complement strand
TCCGGCCCTGCCTCGAACTGGGGCTTGACCAGGGCGAGGACGAAGCCGTCCGGTGCCAGGATCTTTTTCACCGCCGGCAGGATCTTTTCCAGAGAGATGAAGGCCACATCGATCGATGCCGCGTCCATCTTCTCAGGAAGGCTCGTCTCGTCAAGGTTCCTGGCGTTGGTCCGCTCCATGCAGACGACCCTGGGGTCGCTTCTTAGCTTCCAGGCCGGCTGTCCGTAGCCCACGTCGATGGCGTAGACCTTTCTGGCGCCGTTTTGCAGGGCGCAGTCGGTAAAGCCGCCGGTGGAGGCCCCGATATCGGCCATGACGAGATCTTTGACGCTGACCGGAAAGACCTGGAGCGCCTTTTCCAGCTTCAGCCCGCCCCGGCTCACGTATTTCATCTCGCGGCCCAGAAGCCTTACGGCCGCGTCTTCTTTGACCATGGTGCCGGGCTTGTCGATCTTCACCTCGTCCACCAGGACGCTTCCTGCCATGATGGCGGCCTGGGCCCTGCTCCTGGTCTCAAAAAGCCCCCGCGCCACAAGGAGCGCGTCGAGCCTTGTCTTTTTCGCCTTTTCCATAGATCACTCGCATACAATGCCGCAGGACGCGGCCTTTTCCTCTATCGCTGCCGCGATGCCCTTCACGTCGAGGCCAAGATCGCGCATCAGAAGATCCTTTTTGCCGTGGGGCACGAATTCGTCCCTGATGCCAAGATTGAGGACATGCAGAAGATGGCCGCTCTTCTCCTCATCCATGATGCCTTCCTCATTCAGGTATTCCAGCAGCGTCTCGCCCACGCCGCCTGAGATGACCCCTTCCTCCATGGTGACGATGAGATCGTACTTTTGCGCGTGTTCCAAAAGGAGCTCTCTGTCAAAGGGCTTGGCAAAGCGCATGTTGACCACGCCCGCATCAAAGCCCTTCGTCTTTAAAAGTTCCGCGGCCTTTACGGCCGGATCCACCATGGTGCCGATGGCCCAGATGACGATTTTGCTCCCTTCTTTGAGCTCTTCCGCCTTGCCCACCTCAAGTTCATGCAGCGGATCTGAAGTGTCCACTCCCAGCCCGCTCCCTCTGGGGTAGCGCAGAGCTATGGGCCCTTTGTCGAAGGAGGCTGCGGTCTTTAACATATGTCGCAGCTCATCTTCATCCTTCGGGGCCATGACCGTCATGCCGGGAAGGCCCAGCAGATAGGAAAAATCGAACACGCCGTGATGGGTGCTGCCGTCGTCTCCCACCAGGCCCGCCCTGTCAAGACAGATGCGCACGGGAAGGTCCTGCAGGCACACATCGTGCAGCAGCTGGTCGTAGGCCCTCTGCATAAAGGTGGAATAGACCGCCACGAAGGGCTTTGCGCCCTGGGATGCCATGCCGGCCGCAAAGGTCACGGCATGCTGCTCGGCGATGCCCACGTCGAAGAACCGGTCCGGATATTTTTCCCGAAAAGGCGTGAGCCCTGTCCCGTCCGACATGGACGCCGTGATGGCGACTATCTTTTTGTCTTTTCCCGCAAGATCGAGCAGCGTCGAACCAAAGACCTTGGTGTAGCTGACCGGGGCCGCGGGATCTGCTATCTTCTTTCCCGTCGCTATCTCAAAAGGTCCCGTGCCGTGGAAGGCGTCCGGCTTTTCCTCGGCGGGCTTATAGCCCTTGCCCTTGGTGGTCAGCACATGCACCAGGACCGGCCCCTTCTCCTTTTTGGCCAGCTCCAGCACTTCAAGAAGCGCCGTGAGGTTATGCCCGTCCACAGGGCCGAAATATTTGAGTCCCAGATGTTCGAAGATGGAGGTCGGCAGCATCAGATACTTGACGCCGCCCTTGACGCGGTCGATGGCGCTCAGGACGTCCTGCCCGTAATCGAGCCTGCCCAGCCAGCCCTCCAGATCGCTCTTGACCTTTTTGTAGAAATCGCCGGTGCGCAGCTGGTACAGATAGGTCGACATGGCGCCCACGTTCTTGGAGATCGACATCTCGTTGTCGTTCAGGATAACGATCATCCTCTTTTGGGTGTCTCCCAGATGGTTCATGGCCTCAAAGGCCATGCCGCCAGTCATGGCGCCGTCTCCTATGACGGCGATGACGTTATAGTCGTCCCCCGCCAGGTCTCTTGCCGCTGCTATGCCCAGAGCTGCCGAGATGGAGGTGCTGGAGTGTCCGGCGCCGAAGGCGTCGCATTCGCTCTCGCTGCGCTTCGGGAACCCCGAGAGCCCCTTGTACTGGCGCAGGGTGGCAAATTCCTTCCTGCGCCCCGTGATGATCTTATGGATATAGGACTGGTGCCCCACATCAAAGACGATCTTGTCCCTGGGGCAGTCAAAGACCCTGTGCATGGCAAGGGTGAGTTCCACCACGCCAAGATTAGGGGCCAGATGTCCTCCGTTCGTCGAGGTGACGTCTATGAGCAGCTGCCTTATCTCTGCGGCCAGCTGCTCTATCTCCTGCGGCGTCAGGATCTTGAGATCCTTGGGCGAGGAGATCCTGTCCAGTATTTTATTGTCCGAGACTTCGCCCTGGGGCGCTTTCGTCAGATCAGCCATCTGAAACAAAGGCGCGCCTTTGCGGCACTGCCTTTTCTCCCTCCTAAAGTTCCTGTGTTTTTCCCCTCAGATGACAATGTCTAATTCTTTCTGTTGCACATCATGAGCGCGATCTGCTTCAGATATCCGGCGTTGTCGCCGAACATCTCAAGGCACTGCATCGCTTCGTCTATCGTCTCCTGCCCCATCTGTCTGGCCTTGTCGAGACCAAACAAAGAGACATAGGTGGATTTTGCGTTCTTGGCATCGCTGCCCACAGGTTTGCCCAGTTCCTCGCTGGTGCTGGTCACATCGAGGATATCGTCCTCGATCTGGAAAGCAAGGCCCAAAAGCTCGGCGAAATGCGTCAGCGCCAGAAGCTCTTTGTCCTTTGCCCCGGCAAGGCGCGCCCCGCCTCTCACGGCGGCTATGAAAAGAGCGCCGGTCTTGCCCTCGTGGAGCGTCTTGAGCTCCTTATATGAAATGGTGCGGTTCTCAGCGTCAAGATCCAGGCCCTGTCCGCCCACCATGCCGAAATTGCCGGCGCACATGGCGATCTCGCGGACCACCTCCACCAGCACCGCCGGATCCACGTTCTTTTGCTCAAGCATGACCTCAAAGGCCAGGGTCAAAAGGCCGTCCCCCGCCAGGACCGCCATGGCCTCGCCGAAGACCTTGTGGTTGGTGAGGCGCCCTCTTCTGTAATCGTCGTTGTCCATACAGGGCAGATCGTCATGGATCAGCGAATAGGTGTGGATCATCTCGAGCCCTGCGGCCACGGGAAGATAGTTGTAGCCCTGGGCGCCGAGGGTGTCCGCAGTGGCCATCAAGAGCACCGGGCGGATCCTTTTGCCTCCGGCCAGAAGGCTGTACTGCATGGCGTCATCCACTCTCGAGATGCCCTTTTTCTCCATGCGTTTTTCCAGAAAGCTGTTGACCAGCTTTTTTCTCGAGTCGTAATACTGCTGAAAGTCCATGGTCTACTCCTCGTCCCCGTCATCTGCGGCAAAGAGCTCGGTCTGATAGGCCTCATCCTCGCCGCCCTCATCGGTCACGACCAGCTTTTCAACCACCGCGCTGGCGCTATTGAGCTTTTCATGGCAGATGCGGCTGAGCTTGATGCCCTTCTCATAGGTCTCGATCGCTTCCTCGAGCGGCAGATCTCCGCGCTCGATCTTCAGCACCGCCTCTTCGAGCTGGGCGATGGCGTCTTCGAATTTAAGATCCTTCAGTTCGTCTTTTTTCTTCATGGTCCGCTCCTTCTATCCTTATGCCGGCACTGTCCCGTCCACGACGGATGTGATGCTGCCGTCCTTCACTCTGATGGTGACCGTATCTCCCTTTGCCACCTGGCCGATGGCGGTTATGCAGCCGCCTTTGGCGTCCGTCGCCACCGCATAGCCCCTGGCGAGCACCGCCAGAGGGCTCACAGCTTCGAGCCGCGAGGCCAAAAGTGCAAAGCGGTGGTCATTATCCTGGACCATCTCCTTCATGCAGCGCATCAGACCGTCCGTCGCCAGATCGAGCCTTTCTTCCGCTGCCGCAAAGATGAGATGCGGGTCGCGGAAGATCTCGGACGACATTGCCATCTCGAGCCGCGCCTTTTTGAGCCTCAGGCAGTTGACCAGGCCCTGCGCGGCGCGCCTTTCCAGCTTTCTGATCTCGTCCTCGCAGGCGGCCATGTCCGGCACCGCCATCTCGGCCGCCTGGGACGGAGTCGCCGCCCGCATGTCCGCGGCAAAATCCGCCAGCGTGATATCGGTCTCATGTCCCACGGACGAGATGACCGGAATCTCGGACTCAGCTATGGCCCGCACCACGATCTCCTCGTTGAAGGCCCAAAGGTCCTCGGCCGAGCCGCCGCCGCGCCCCACGATCAGCACATCCGCCAGATGATGCCGGTTCATGAAGGCAATGGCGCGCGCCACCGAGGATGCCGCGGCTTCCCCCTGCACCTGGACCGGATACAGAAGGAGCCGTATGCCGGGATTGCGTCTTTTGGAGACGGTGATGATGTCTCTCACGGCAGCTCCTGTGGGCGAAGTCACGATGCCCACCACAGCAGGGTTCGCCGGCAGGGGCTTTTTCCTTTCCTGATCGAAAAGGCCCTCCACCGCGAGCTTTCTTTTGAGCTGCTCGAGCTGCTGCATCAATATGCCGTCTCCCATAGGGAACAGACTGTCAGCGTAGAGCTGGTACTGCCCCGCGGCCTCATAGACCGAGATGCGGCCCATGACGAGCACCGTTTCACCGTCGGACGGGAGCTTGGCCACCTTTCTTGCGGCGGACTGGAACATGACGCATTTTATCTGGGCGCCTTTGTCCTTCAATGTGAAATAGCAGTGCCCCGAAAGGGCATGGCGCTTGGAATTGCTCACCTCGCCCCTGACGCCGACACTGTGCATTTCGGGATTTTCTTCTATCGTCTCTTTGATCAGATGTGTTATCTCGGTTACTGTATAGGCTGTTGCCATCTCAAGCTCCTGAAATTTTTTCTGAAGATAGGGCCTGCCTTAAAGCGTAGGCCGCGCAGCCCGCCGCGTTGTCGCAGCTGTAGGCCGCCTCGGGCAGAAAAAGACGGATGCCGTCTTTTTTGAATTTCTCATCAAGGTATTCTCTGATAAATCCGTTGCAGCTGACGCCTCCTGCCAGCAGCACGTCTCTGGCGTCATATTCCCTGGCCGCGTGGATGATCATGCGGTAGAAAGTCCCGGCCAGCATCTTTTCCACGCCAAAGGCCAGATCTTCGGGCGCGGCGCCTTTTTCCAAAAGCCGCATGGCCTTTGTCAGAGGCCCGCTTATGCTGGCTTCGCTCTTTTTCACCGATATGGGAAGCTCCACCGGACGGGACGACTTTTGCGCCAGCTCCTCCAGCTTTTTTCCCGCGGGGAACTGGAGCCCCAGGGCCACTCCGGTCCGGTCCACAGCCTGTCCGGCGTTAAGATCCAGCGACCCTCCCACCTTTTTGAGCAGGTAGGAGCCGGTAAATACAGGCCGCCCTTCAAAGGCGTTCCCTTCAGTTTCCCTCTGGGCCAGAAGCAGATCCGTGGTGCCGCCTGAAGCATGCAGCATGAGGAAACGCTCCGTATAGGGCCCTTTCGCGGACCAGACCGCCGCCTCGAGGTGGTTCTCCTGATGGCTGATGCGCGAAAGCGGCACATGAAGGGCCGCCGCCATGGAGCGGGCCAGCCCGTCTCCCGCCAGGAAGGCGGGCATGTAGGACTCCTCCAGGGGCCTTGGCCTGAAGGACACGCCGATGCCAAGTATCTTAAGCTCCTTGCCGCCGGCGGCCTCCTCCATAATCTCGGGCAGGTTCCTGGTATGCTGATAGAGCATCTCCGACTGCCTTAAGCCGCAGCCGCCCGGCTTCACCTTGAGGATGCGCCTTGCCTCGGCCGCCCTCTTCCCCTCTTCGTCAAGAAACATGACGGAGGTGGTGTAGCAGCTGGTATCTATGCCAAGATAGACCTTCATTTTCCCTGCCTGTCGCGCATGATCTTGCCCAGGACGCCATTGATGAAACGGGGCGTCTTGTCGGTCCCGAAGCGCTTGGCCAGCTCCACCGCCTCATTGACGGCGATATTGACCGGCACCTTTTCTTCGGCGTAGATCATCTCGCAGATCGCCATCCTGAGGATGTTGCGGTCCACGCCGGGCATACGCTCCACATCCCAGTTGACCGCGTATTTTCCGATCAGTGCGTCTATCTCGCTGATATTTTCCGTCGTCGCTTTGAGCAGGGCCCTGGCATATTCGGCCGCTTTGGGCGCCTCGCCCGATTCTGAGACCTCAAGGGCCACCTGCAGCGCCTCGTCGGCTGTCGCCTGGGTAAAATCCATCTGGAAAAGGCTCTGCAGAACCATTTCTCTGGCCACGCGTCTAATCATTTTTATCCTCCGTCAGCTCTTATCTGTGATATCCCGGTGGCAACAGTCTGTCCAGCCACTCCATCAGATCTTCCTTCTTGTCGATCTTGTAGCCGATGAAAAAGCCTCCGCCGATGAAGATCATGAGGAAAATGGTCCGCCAGAACCCGATGATCAAAAACAATGATCCGATGATCAGGCCGGTCACGGTGCATAAAAAGCGGCCGCGGTAATTGTTCCAGATATCAGTGAAAATATCTTTTCCCATCGTCCGACCCGCCTTTCTCAGCCGTTATTCTTGCCGCTGTTCTTGAACTGCTTGAAATGCATCTGGATATTGTTGATGTCGAGCCCCACCACTTTCTTGATGGTCTCCTTCACATTGTCCTTGACCTCTTCGGTGATCTCAAAGACATTGACGCCGGGCTCCAGAGAGGCATTGATGGAAGCGCTGATGGTCTTCTTGTCCTCCATGTCCACCTTGACCTTGACGCCGTAGATGCCGTAGACCTCCTGGGCGATGTCCGCGATGTAATTTTCCAGGGCCCTTTTGGTGACGGTGGTCTTGCCGTTCTCCACGTCCGCCAGCACCAGATCGCTGTCGCTTCCCAGAAGGCCTATGCCCGCCAGCAGAAGGCGGATGCTGATCAAAAAGACCACCGCCCCGCCCAGGGCATATTCCCAGCTGCCGGGCAGCTGGCTGATCACATCGACTATGTCCACCACCGGTATCAGCCCGAAGACGCAGGCCATGAGCAAGAGCGCGAAGGCCGCCATCAGCACTGTATATACCGTCAGGATGATTCTGTCAGTTATTCCCATAGATCTCTCCATTCCTCCGGCCGGGCCGGAACAGGTTCTCCACCATCAGGCGCCTTCGTCCGAGCCAAGGCTCATCTCGAGGCTGCTCTTGGGGCGCCTCTTGACGCCCTCGATATGCACGTCCACCACCTCGGCCGTATATTCCGTCATCTCCTCGATGGCGCTCTTGACCTTCTTCTGCAGCTTCATGGCCACATCCGGGATCGTGGTGCCGTATTCCACCGTTACATAGACCGCCACGCGGCAGGTATTGCCCGTGACCTTGACCCTGACGCCCCTTGCCGGGCTCTTCCTGCCAAGGAAATTGCTGATGCCCTCCCTGAAGCCGGTGCTCATCTCCAGCACCCCCGGGACGTCCAGGGCCGCAAGCGTGGCCACTATGGCGATGACCTCGTCGGCCACCTCGATATAGCCTATCTCCGGCTCCTGGCTCTCAGCAGAGCCCAAAGCCTGTCCTTCAGGCAGAAAAGCAGTTTTGTCCTTTTCCCCTTCCTGCATGAGACACCTCCCGTCTCCGGTTTTTTCCGCGTTCTTTATATTATATCACACATGGCGGTATATATAAACAAAGAAACAGCAGAATAATCTGCTGTTTCAAAGCTTTCTCTCTGCAGTTTTGACCGTTTCGGGCCATTTGGATCATGCCCTCTGGATATAGTCGCCGGTACGGGTGTCGATGAGCAGATGGTCCCCTTCGTTGATGAACAGAGGCACCTTGACCACATAGCCGGTATCCATGGTGGCGGGCTTGGAGCCGCCGGTGGCGGTATCGCCGCGGATGCCCGGGTCGGTCTTGACCACGACCAGCTCTACGGTGTTGGGCAGCTCGACGCCCAGCACGCGGCCCTCAAAGGAGATGACCTTCACGTCCATGTTCTCCTTAAGGAAGTTGATGCCGGTGCCCAGCTGCTCCTTGGTGAGCTCGGCCTGCTCATAGGTCTCGTTGTCCATGAACACGTAGTTGCCGTCGCCCTCGTACAGATACTGCATCTGACGGCGTTCGATGTTGGCGTTGGGAAGGCGCTCGCCCGCATTGAAGGTACGTTCGACCACGGCACCGGTGGCGAGATTGCGCATCTTGGCACGCACGAAGGCCGCGCCCTTGCCAGGTTTTACGTGCTGGAACTCCACGACCTGCCAGGGATCGTTGTCGATGGTGACGGTCAGGCCGGTCTTGAATTCGTTGGTGGAAACCATAGATAAACCCTCCTAAATTTATAATTGATCTTATTATAAAAATACATCAGACGATTTCAAGGAGCTGCTTTTTCAGCCCCGTGAGGCTCTTGGCCCCGTCCTCGGTCAGGACCACGGTGTCTTCGATCCTTACTCCTCCGCGGCCCGGGATATATATGCCGGGCTCTATCGTGAAGACCATGCTGGGCTCGAGCACCATATCACCGCGGCGGTTGATGTTGGGCAGCTCGTGGATCTCAAGTCCCACGCCGTGCCCCAGGCCGTGGATGAAATATTTGCCGTAGCCGCGGGATGCGATATATTCCCTGATCATGGCATCGAGCTCGCTGCCCTTCATGCCTGCCTTCGCGTACTTGATGCCGCGGTAGTGGGCCTCCTCCACCAGAGTGTATATCTCTTTATGCCAGGAATTGGCCATGCCCATCACCACGGTCCTCGTGGTGTCCGAATGGTACCCGCCGTAGATGGCGCCGAAATCGAAGGTCACGAAGTCGCCTATCTCGACCGCCTTGTCCGTGGGCCTTGCGTGCGGCAGCGCGGAACGGTATCCGCTGGCCACGATGGTGTCAAAGGACGTGCCTTCCGAGCCCAGGCTGCGCATGTAATATTCCAGCCTAGCGGCCAGCTCGATCTCCGTCATGCCGGCCTTGAGCTCCTTGAGCAGCCTTTCGAAGGCGCCGTCGGCGATCTTGAAGGCCTGCCACATGTCCTTGAGCTCTCTTTCGCTCTTCACGGCCCGCATGTAGCGCAGGTCTATGCTCTCGAGCGACGCTCCTTCCGGCAGATAGCTTCTCAGCTCTTTGGCCTCGTCATAGGTAAAGGAAAAACCGTCGAAGGCGATCTTCTTGGCCTGGCCCGCGAGTCTCGCCGCGGCCGCCAGCTGCCTGAGGCCTTCTTCCTGGGTATATTCCATCACACGGCAGAGCTTGCTCTCTTCTCCCGCCTGCTGCGCATAGCGTCCGTCCGTTATGAGGACGGCCTTCATGTTGTCGGCGTAAAAGAGCGTGGAATCGCCGGTGAAACCTGTCAGATACCGGATGGTGACCGGATCTTTCAGGATCACGCAGTCAAGGTTATGCTGTTTTAGAACCCTGAATATTTGGCCCGTGCGTTCCATTGAACCGCCTTCCTAGAAAATTCTCGGCCGGACGGCCCCGTGCCGCCCCATGCCACAGAATTAGGATACCACAAAATGCGCCGCCGCGCAATAAAATTATCTTGCGCCGCGCCGCCATGCGGCATCTTAGACCCCTGCGGCCCCGTCTTTTCTTATGCGCCGCAGCATGGAAAAGGGCGGTACAGCGGTGCCGCAGGCCACGGAAAAGTGCTGTCTCGCATGGGGCGCCACCGTGATGGGAGATCCTTCTTCATCCTCCATATCTTCCAATACTATCTTGCCCAAAGACCCGTCCGGCCCGATATATTCCAGCTCCTCGCCCGCCTTCACGTTGTTTCTCTGCTCGATGAAAAGGCGCTTTGAAGATGCGTCATAACGCTCCACGAGCCCCACGAAATCGCGACTCTGCACATAAGACGAAGATGTATAGATCTGAGATTCTTCGCCGGGATGATGCAGGGCAAAACCGGTGGTATAGGGCCTGTGGGAGACCTTTTCCAGTTCATCCTTCCATTCGGGCAGGACGCGAAAATGCTCCGGATCTTTGCAGAATGCGTCTATGGCCCTTCTGTAGACCCCGGTCACCGTGGCCACGTAATGGACGCTCTTCATGCGGCCCTCGATCTTGAGGCTGTCGACGCCGGCACGGATGAGATTGGGCAGAAGATCCAGCAGACACAGGTCCGCCGAATTCATCACATAGGTGCCCCTTCGGTCCTCTTCCACATCGAAATACTGTCCGGGACGCTTTTCTTCGGTCAGGGCAAAGCCCCAGCGGCACACCTGGGCGCAGGCGCCCCGGTTGCCGTCCCTGCCGGTAAGATAGCTGCTGAGCCAGCAGCGGCCGCTGTAGGATATGCACATGGCGCCATGGACGAAGACCTCGGTCTCGGCCCCTGAATTTTCGGCGATCTTGCCTATCTCCTCTATGGACAGCTCTCGCGCCAGGACGATCCTTTGGGCGCCCAGCTCCTTCCAGGCCCGGGCCGCGGCCCAGTTGGTGGTGTTGGCCTGGGTACTGACGTGCAGAGGCAGATCCGGCACGGTCTGCCGCGCGATCATGAAGACGCCCGGGTCCGAGACCAATATGGCGTCGACGCCAAGATCTTCGAGCTGCCTCAGGTAATCCGGCAGCCCCTCAAGATCTGCGTTATGGGCAAAAATATTGACCGTCACATAGATCTTCCTGCCCATCTTATGGGCAAGAGTGACGGCCTCGCGCATCTCATCGGGCGCAAAATTATCGGCAAAAGCCCTGAGCCCGAAGTCCTTCCCGCCCAGATAGACCGCATCGGCCCCGTATAAAAGGGCCATGCGCAGCTTTTCCATATTCCCGGCGGGAGCAAGGAGCTCCGGCTTTTTTATCTTATCCATCTTTTCTGCCTAAAAACAGCATCAGCTGTCCTTCTTCACTTCTTTGCCGTCGTCTTTGTGGATATCCTCGATGGCCTCAAGATGCTCCTGGTAGGTCTTTGTGAACCGGTGGTGCCCGTCCTTTTCCGCCACGAAATAAAGATATTCGGTCTCTTCAGGCTCCAGGACGGCCTTGATGGCAGACAGGCTCGGGGACGCGATGGGCCCCGGCGGCAGCCCGGTTATGACATAGGTGTTGTAGGGGCTCTGGATCTTGGTGTCCGCGATGGTGACCTCTTCCTTCTGGGAGGAAAAAAGGTACTGGATGGTGGTATCCGACTGGATGGGCATATAAAGCGCCAGACGTTTCAGAAAGACGCCGGCGATACGGGCCTGCTCCTCGGGGAAGACCGCCTCCAGTTCCACCATGGACGCCAGATTGACCACGTCCCGAAGGGCCATCTTCTTGGCCTTAGCCTCCTCAGGGATCTTCGCCCTGTTGATCTCGGAGTTGAAGGTCCTGACCATGACGGCCAGAAGGTCCTTTTCGCTCAGGTCGCTGTCGAGGCGGTAGGTCGTGGGATAGATGAAGCCCTCGGCCTTGTAGATGACATCCGGGTTGTCCGTCTCCATGTACGGATAGGGCGTATAGTTCCTGGCGGCATCGATGAATTTGGCCGCGCTGCCCAGCCCCTCGGCCTCAAGCTTTCTGGCCGTCTTGACCACGTTGAAGCCTTCGGGCACCGTGAAGGAGATCGAATAGGTCTCGCCTCTGGCCAAGAGCTCCGCGATCTCGCGGTTGGACATGCCGCCTTCTATCTCGTAGCGGCCCGCCTCGAGCCTTGAGTCCAGCCCCATCAGCTTGGCCTCCATGCGGAAGGCCTCGGGGGTCTTGACCAGATGCTTCTTGTGCAGCAGCTCGGCTATATCCGCCGTGGTCATGCCGGGCTTTATGGTCACGATATATCTGTGGCCCCTGGCGAATTCTGTATTGTTGCCTGTAAAATAAAAGATCCAGTGAACTGCCAGAAACAGCATAAGTACTGTCGCCAGCAGCAGCGGAACCATCCTTTTGATCAAAACGGCCTCCGGTAATTATGGAGAAAGGGGCCTTATGCCCCCTTCCCTCAGGCTTCTTCTTCGTCTTTATGCAGTGCTTCGTAGGCTTCGCTGGCCGCGGCGAATTCCTCGTCCGTCGGGGCCTCGTACGCCTCGGTGCCGTCCTCGCCCCTTACCACCTTGGCGATAGTGGCGGCGGCATCGTCATCGATATGGACGTCATCTTCTGCTTCGTCGATCTTGACCTCGACCATCACGGCGTATTTCACGTCTCCCACCATGAAGGTCTCCTCCTCGGTGAAATAGATCGTGTTGCCGTCATCGTCCGAGACCTCGATCACGTCCAGGACCTCCTCGTCCTCTTCCATATGCTCGTGGTCGTGATGATGGTGGTGCTCATGGTCATGATCATGGTGATGATGCTCATGGCCGCATTCATGATCGTGGTGATGATGGTGATGGTGCTCGCCGTGTCCATGGGCATGCGGGCAGCCGTGGCCCATTTCTTCAGTCTTTTCTTCCGTATCCTTCTTGATCTCGTCGGTCATTTTTCTGTCCTTTCCGGTGCATCAGGCACCTTTAACCATTTTTTCAAAACAGCGATGACGCAAGCTTCTTTCCTGTCCGGACCTCCACTTTACCGTCCTTTGAGACTGAAAGCAGGGCCTCATATTTATCCCGTCCCAGTTTGATCTGGGCGTCACGGGCGGAAAAAACACCGTTCTGCTGCAGTATCTGTCCCTCAAATTCCCTGACCTCGGTCCCCTTTGCCCCCGGCGTTTCCACATAGGTGCCGCGCCCGGCGGAGAAGGTGCCCTGGCCAAGGGCAGAGCGTTCTCTGTCCTCGCCTGTTATACGGGCAGAAAAGACGGCTTTTGCGCCCTGGATCCTGTCGGTCAGCTGCGCTGTGTCGATATCCTGTCCGTCAAGGGCCAGATCGAATTTTCTGTCCGCAAGGCCAAGATAGCCAGCGATATCGATCTTTCCGCCATAGCAGGAAGCCGTCGTTTCGGCCAGCTCGAGGCGCCCGAAATTCCAGGCGAAGCTGCCTTTGAGATTATCGAGCGCCAGGGGCGCCGCTTTAAGCTTATCTCCTGAGAACGTGCCCTTCAGCAAAGGATCGAGGGCCGTCCCCTTGAGGGTGCCCGAGACAGATACAGCGGCCTCATCAATATCCATGCCGCGGCTCAGTGCCTTAAGAGGCACGGAGGGAGCCGTGAAGGCAAGATCGAACGAAGGCGGCAGCGGGGTCCCCCTGCCGCTTTTGATCTTTCCGTTGATATCGAGCGCCACATCGCCCAGCGAAAGAGACATCTTCCTGATGTCGGCCACATCGCGGCTGGCAGAAAATTCTGCGCTCCCTGAGGTGAAGGGCGCGGAAAATACGGTCCCCGCCATGTCCTGAACCTTGGTGTCGATATCTATGTGCCAGCCGCCGCTGTCCTTGGAGGCCCTGACGTTGACCGTCGGAGCGCGGCCGGAGGTGACCTGGATATGTTTAAGATCCGGGTACATGGCCATGATGTCGGCCGCCGCGGCGTTCTTGACCTCGCCCAGGACGGCCGCTTCATCGCCGTCGCGGGTGATGTTCAGGATCAGATCCGTATTCCCCTTGCTGGCCGTGGCACTGCCCTTCAAAAGCGGGTACTGCCTGAAGGCGGCCTGGGCGTTGATCTTGTCCAATGTCACGGTCTTGCCGTTGGAGATCATCTCCATGGCCCCGTCCTTGACCTCGATGAGCCCCCGGAACCTGGTGGGGGCATAGGCCTTCTTTTCCTTGTCGGATCCGGTGCTGCCGCTTTTTTTGGCAAAATGCACCAGATTCATGAGGTCCAGGCCCTTGCCCTCTTCGTAGACGCCGTGGAAACTTGGCCTGTTCATCACCACGCTGCTGATGGAGGAGATGCCGCCGCCCTTTCTCAGGACATCAAAAAAATTGACCGAAACCGTTACCAGCGGCACTTCGGCCTTTACAGCGCCGGACGGGTCCTTCCAGACCAGCCCCTTTATCTCCACATCTCCCGCTCTTCCAGCGTTGAGGCTCTGATAGGTGATATCGCCCTCCAGGAAATTCTGGCGCGATATCATCTGGGCGGCCATATTGACCGACGCTCTGCCCCCCAGCTTTATGAGCAGCGCTATGACCACGAGGACGGCAAGAGCCGCCCCCATGGCTATCTTTTTTTTACCGGATGTCTCATCCACTGATCGCACCACACCTTAACCTGGTCCGCCCCGCCGTCAGGCCCTGGGCAGACTGTCGAGATAATTCTGGAGGATGACCACGGCAGCCATCTTGTCGATGACCTTTTTGCGTTTGCCGCGCCGCACGTCCGCTTCGATAAGGACGCGTTCGGCTGCCACGGTGGAAAGCCGCTCGTCCCAGAGCACCACCTTGGTGTCCGGAAATCTCGTCTCGAGCTCCCTGGCGAATTCCTCCGAGATCTTTGCCCTTTCGCCCACGCTGCCGTTCATGTTCCTGGGATACCCCAGGACTATGGTCCCGACATCGCCTATAT
>Ga0181612_128811_pt1 | contig 14443 bp, 11 predicted proteins | sample HoacroProtozoa21_FD_119630 | JGI IMG/M metagenome (GOLD analysis project Ga0181612, IMG submission 119630) | Hoatzin crop microbial communities from Cojedes, Venezuel. Combined Assembly of Gp0051906, Gp0051904, Gp0051908 | reverse complement strand
TCTTGCTCGGTTTTAACTTTCTTCCATGGTTTAGGCAAGTCTGCTGAATGTAAGATTACAGTACTTGGCTTTTGGATTTCAAAATGAGTTAATCTAGATCAATAGGAATTGGATTTTATTACATAATGATAAAGGGGGGAAGATATCTCTGCAGTAAGCACTTATTTATATAAAAATACTATCAAGTATATCAGACCTGTGTGTGCATGAAGAGAAATCAGCACAGTTCAAAAACATAATCCATATTTCATTATGTGGGGATATATATGCCTCTGTGTGTGCATATGTGCAAAAAGGGTATGTAATGGATACACACACAGAGTCACACTCTTTTCCCTTCTGCATCTGTAATATGTGCAGTAGGTCCAGAAGCCTTTTACACCTTTTTGCACGGTAAACTTCAGGCATCCAAGCAGGAGAATGCGGCTGACATTCTACCGACCTACTTCTAAAGGGAGCTGCCCTGTGTGTGTGTGTGCATGTGTTGTGTGCGCCTGTGTGTAAGAGCTACGTGCTGCAGCATATCAGCCTTTTGTCATCCTGCCAGGATTGGACTGTACCATGCTGCAAAGACAGGAAAATGAGCTGGGAAGGCAGGCGAGAAGAGCCCACTCACTCCTTTTGTTTGTAATACCAGGTTTATATTGCAGTTCTGCTAAATGTAGATTCTTTCTGAAACTGAAATTGTTTTAAGATTAATGTAGAACAAAATGATGAAACAGGAGTGGTCTGGTGACATTATTTTGACATGATTGGCTGAGGATTATGATGTAATAGGTTACAGTGCAGCCCCTTATAGGTTTTAAAATGAATTCCAAGACACCATTACAAAGAGAGCCTGACTCTTTTCTTGTATCTGAGCTTACTCAGTGAAACTCATACAAATGTACAATACTGTTTGGAATATGGAAGAACTGGATATGGAATATCCTAAGACAGATATAAATTGTGGCACAGACTTGATGTTTTACATAGAAATGGATCCACCAGGTAAAACTGCAGTCTTATTATGGAGGACTTAATTCATTTTGTTTTTTACAATAGCTGCTGAAAAATTCTTACTGGATATGTAGGATTTCTTTACTTTGGCATTGATACAAATAGGTTTTCCTTTTTTTGATAAATTAGAATTAAATTGTCGTTTAGTGCATGGTTATAGTAATCAGAATCATAACTTGTAGAAATACCTGTCTGCTTACTTAACTGAGTTTTTACTGAACTGACCTGTTTCTGTTTCTGTCAGATGTAGTTCTAGTTCTGCTATTATATCGTAAAAAAAAAATGTATTCCTTTTATTATTTTTTGTACTGTCTCTATTCCATGCTTTGACTAAAAAGAGATGCTGTAATAACACTTTTATTTCCTGAAACGATGATTACAAATCATTGTTTTGGATCGTTTGATGAAAAATAGATTTTAAAATCTAGCAATATTAACTGGATACCCGATATTGCATCATTATTTCGTATTGTATGAAAATACTGTGCTATCTTGATATTCATTGCAACTTTAGAAACATTATCTTTTGTAGCCGGTCATAATACACAGGGCAGGGATGCTGATAAGGAATGATGTACTTAGTGGAGAACTGAAAGAGCTGGGTTGATTTTTAATCCTGATTCCAAGGTAGTCCCCCTTGCTAGTAAGTCAGGAGTGCTGCAGTATCTTCTCTGGCACCCACTGGTATACGTATGCAGCTTTGACATTGTGAAAAGGGGGATGTGGTTTTTAATCAGTCCTGGCATTTGGAACGCAATTTATTCTGTAGAATACTCAGATTAACACAAGGGATATTTGGGTCACAGATGGGTTACTTGAAGTGTTTTTTTGGCAAATCATCACACGGAATGCTGAGGATCGCCAAAAAACATTTCTTCTTCTTAAAATATACAGTATTGCTGTGGGTTTGCATCTTTTATTACTCAGATTCTAGGTGAGGAAGCAGCAACAGACCTCTAAGATCATTACATGGGGGAAAAAAGAAATCTTATATGTTTCATTATGTATATTTACCTGGAGATAGTGGAAGAAGGTAAAAGCAAACTTCAGAATATTTTTTTCTCATATGCTTTCTTCACAGGGGGAGGAGATGAGTATGATATTATATTTGGCTTAAAATATTTTATTGCAAGACTAACATACTTTTTTGAAACAGTACATCTGGTTGAACTGTAGTGTTTTCAGTAAAATACCTAAATTCCTCTAATGTCTTCTAAAGACTGTTAGTGATGGAAAACTGTTTTGTAACTATGCTTTTTTTTCTCATTCATGTAATAATCTGTGATCTCAAGAAATATTTTGTCAGGTTTTCAGTGAGTTATAATCAACTTTTTTTTTTCCCATTTCTGCAGCACTGCCTCCTAAGCCACCAAAACCTAGTAGTGTAACTAACAACGGCATGAATAACAACATGTCATTACAAGATGCTGAATGGTACTGGGGAGATATCTCGAGGTAAGTCAGCTCAAGACATGTATTTCTCATGTTTGGCTTTATGTTCTTGCTATGCTATTCTGTGTGTATGTATTATGCTTAAGTATAGAAAAATTACAGTTCTAAGAGCCATTTTTAGGATATTTTCCAACACAAACATATTATAGTTGATTCTATTCCAAACATGACTAAAAAGTTACTGGCAGTCAGTTAGAAGGTAGTATGGAAAATGATTGTTCTATTGCTTTGAGACAGCTATATGAAATGCTAGCATGAGAAGACAACACCAAGAAATAAGTGTTTTCTGCTTGTCTTTCATGCAGAACCTCAGCTGTAGGCACAATAGTTAACAAGCCAGACTAACAAGTGCCATGTATTAGCAACATTTTTAACTGTACTATATATAGGTACATAAGACTGGCACTGGCTGCTCCCAATTGTGCAGGCTTGTATGAACAAGCAGAAGGACCTTTGCATTAATATAATTTAACGCCAGCAGTGAAAGGACATAGGACATACCATTTTTATATCACAGTTGTTCTCCAGCAATGTTAAATAAGCTATTGAATAACTGTATTTATTATTATGGTGATCAAGAAGGCTTATAAAAACCACTTATTTTAAAACACAAGAATTTAGAGCACAGTGAGAGGATAAATGAGTGAGAAGTAGCTGAAGTGATTGGTTACTTTTGCTTTCACTTTAGAGAAGAAGTAAATGAGAAGCTTCGAGACACTGCTGATGGTACATTTTTGGTACGAGATGCTTCAACCAAAATGCATGGGGACTACACACTTACGCTACGGTAAGATTAGTTACACTAGGTGTGTAATACTTGACAGTAAAATGCAATACTGCAGTTAAAATACAGTGTTCTTTAGGAAATAGTACTTAAAGTATGCCTAACTTTTCAACAAATTTGATTTGCAGGAAAGGAGGAAATAACAAATTGATCAAAATATTTCATCGAGATGGAAAATACGGCTTTTCTGACCCGTTAACTTTCAACTCTGTGGTCGAGCTAATAAACCACTACCGGAATGAGTCTCTAGCCCAATATAATCCTAAACTGGATGTAAAATTACTGTATCCGGTATCTAAGTACCAGCAGGTAATTTGGTCTCTTTTCTTTGTGTTTCACTTGAATACAGAGAAGTTGGTGCAGAGCGGGGAGTCATTTATCATGAAGAGCTTCAGCTCTGTTAATATTTGAAAAAACAAAGTGGGTATAAAAATGGATGTTTTTGTTTAAAATCAGCTATGAAAACTTTAAATACTGCAGATAAATTATTAAGAAATAAGCTTATGTTAATAAATATCCCACTCATTAATGATGAAATATATCATTTTCGGTCTACAGCTGAACACTAGCAATGCAAAATTGCTTTTTGTCATTAATTTCTCATTTGCATATTATGCATATAGTGTGTTATAAGTCCATATTGATGAAAGAGGAGTCATATTTACCATGTAACTGTCTAGGCATTTTTAAGCAGTTTTATCCTGAAAATCGGTGCGATATAGTTTGTCTCTTTATGGAGTATCTTTCCTTCTGCTCATCATTCCAGGATCAAGTTGTAAAAGAGGATAGCATTGAAGCAGTGGGAAAGAAATTACATGAATATAATACCCAGTTCCAAGAGAAAAGCCGAGAATATGACAGACTTTATGAAGACTACACGAGAACATCTCAGGTGAGCTAGATTTGAAACAAGAGAGAGTGGAAGACTTCTGTAGATTTAGCAGAAGATTACTATAAATTCATACTGCCATCTTCTTCTGTCCTTCTCCCCCTCCCTTCCGCCACCACTACCATTGCCCAAAAGAGGAAACATGTCTGAGCTGCTTGCTGAGTGTAGTAGAGTAGCTTACTCGTGTTTTAACAGTCACCACCTGTAACCTAACCCTCCCTGTGCCCAAGTCTGACACCTACATCCAAAGCAAACACAGAACTGTCTTGATTTACCAACACGTCTGCATACTGACCTCGTCAAGCTGAGTTACAGTTTTCAAGATATATTTGCACGGAAGCATTGTATTTTATTGTTAGTTTTTGAAAAGTCTGGTTTCATCTATGCAAGGCAAAGAGATGGTGTATGTAGATACAGGGCAGGAATGAAAAGCTGCCCCTATCTTTCTTTCATTTGAATCAATTATTAGCCAAGTCTTGAAGTGGCAGTGAGTTAGTACTTTTTTACAGACCTGGACTTGAGACTGCTTCTTAAATTGTGCAGGAAATACACCTGAAAGTAGTTGAAGAAAGGTGCAGAAGTGCAGGAAACTTGAACTACTGATTTAAAAGAGTTTGCTATCAACTAGATATGCAGGGGTAGGAGGATGGACTAGGTGACCTCTTGAGACCTGTCCAGGCCAATGTCTTACACTTTTATTTCAGAAAGTCCCTAAGGACATTAGTTGATACAAAGGGCAAAATGCATTGCCATAAGACTCTAATCATCACAAATAAAATTTATTTGTACAGAACAAAGATTGTAGCTGGCTCTTTGTCTAACAGTTTTTCTTTGTTGGAAAACTTCATCATGGAAAGCCTCATCATGTTAGCCTTTTGCACAGGCCTGTTCTCTCTGTGTTTTAAGGCTCTGCAGACAGAGTGTGTTCTGGTAAAGGGGTACTGAAGTCTTCTGTTACAATATACTGAAGTGTTTCTGTGATAAAAGCCAATGAATCATCCCCTATGTCTGATAACAACTGTAATAACAATTGTTTTATTTTCAGGAAATTCAAATGAAAAGAACAGCTATTGAAGCATTTAACGAAACAATAAAAATATTTGAAGAGCAGTGTCAGACACAAGAAGATACAGTAAAGAATACATTGAAAAATTTAAACGGGAAGGAAATGAAAAAGAAATACAAAGGTCAGTATTTTATTTGCATTTCAAATTGTATGATTTTGAAGAAAGAAACAATGCGAAGTATAGATCTGCTTAAAACTAAAGCAAGATGGCAAGTTCAAAGTTGTTCAGTTGTAAGCAAAGCAACCCTCAAATGGCATAGATGTGAACTCGCAAAATATATAGCTACGTCTGGAGAAACAAATCTGTTCTCTTGAGGGTCTGCATTGCTAAGTAGCAGATTATAAAGTTATGAATAAGACATCATCAGACTGTAACCTACCATATTATTCCATTCAGAATTATGCACAACTATGAAAAACTGAAGTCTCGAATAAGTGAAATTGTGGACAGCAGGCGTAGATTAGAAGAGGATTTAAAGAAGCAAGCAGCTGAATACAGAGAGATAGACAAGCGTATGAACAGCATTAAGCCAGACCTCATACAGCTGAGGAAGACAAGAGATCAGTACTTGATGTAAGTATCATTATGAATTAACAAAACTTCTTTTTTTTAGAGGTTTTTTTTAATTGGTATCCAACTTCTGTGACTAACAATTAATTTTATTTGCAATTATCGTCCAGGTGGCTGACTCAAAAAGGTGTTCGGCAAAAGAAGCTAAATGAATGGCTTGGAAATGAAAATACAGAAGAGTGAGTATTAAAAGATTTAAACATTGCTGGTGTTTCAAATCATCTTACGCATAAGTGAGAAAAAGCATATTTAATTCCTGAACCACACAGAGGAAATCTAAATCATACGTCTCCAGTAACAATGCACACTGTTAGCACATGGCAGCCTTCACCATACAAGTATTACAAAGGACTCTGTCTCTCACCCCCTACTCTCCATTATTCAGGGAAGTGTATAATCAAGTTACTATAGCAAAGCACTGGAATTTAACCTGTGTCTTTATTCTTACCAGCAAAATAAAGATCATAAGGTGGTAGTATCTTACAGAGGTGCCATATGGGTGGATAAGTTGTTCAGAATGTCTCCTAGGCATGGGCAAGCCTTTTCCTAATTTCAGGTGTTGGTACTATGGTGCTATCTAGCGTAGTGGTACCCACATCAGTATATCACATTGCTACTGAAGATGACAAAATTGTATATACTGAGGAGTGGTCCTTCTGTGGTTTTGTGGTCTGATTAATTTTTCTGGGAAATGGCAGGATGGTGTTCTCTCATTTCGGCAATTCAGTTTACTATAGATTCTGACAGGGGCTTGGCTAATGGGTATATTTCACTTCATTCCTGGGAAAAAAGCAAAAGGCACCTGGGTGGTGTGAATGTAGACCCAATTTAAACAAAAGCAAGCCACAAAATAATATCAAAAGTGTAGTAAGAATGAACAATGAACAAACAGAAAAACCAAGTTGTCTGAATAATAGTAATATCAAACATTTTCTGCCTGTGTAGTTTCCTGTGCATGACCTTTACACTGCCTGGCTGAACGTATAGCAAAAGCAGCAGTGGCTGTTTTGTGGATTTACATTCTAGCTTTGTCCACATCTGTTTTAATTTGGCTTGGTTTATTGAGTCTCCCACTGTTATCCTGGAAATCATCTCTGCTGTGGCTGCGCTGGTAGAAGCAGGGGATAATAATGGCATACTCATTTTAAAGCCATGTCGTTCACCCAGTCTTAGCACAGGTCAAAGATGATACGGTGGAGAATATGTAGGGACCCAGTTCCAGTAGTACTCCCATCACTTAAATGGTGAACAAAGAACAATGGCAGGCCATGGTTTTAGTGTAGCATCAAAATAGTAAGTGAAACTGTTTAAAGAAAATCTTCCTTTTCTGTCACTCTGTGATTCTCCTTGCCAGTGAGTCTGGTAAGTGCTCAGGTTTCTGCTGAAAGAGTAAACTTTCAGAATATGACTTTAGAATAAAAGCTGCAATGCAGGAAAGGTCAGTGTAATGAGCAGCAGGAAAAGTAGGAATCGCTTTCTCTAGGTGCTGGTTGAAAATAGAGCCACTGCTGAACGTATTTGAAAATCGTGGAGGATAAAGGAGTGCAATAGTATAAGGGACCTAGAGAGAGTGTCACCTGAAGCAAAAGAACCCTACTTCTTTCTGAAAAATTGTGTTATGTGTGAGATTACTGATTTCTGTAGACTACTTTGAGAATCTTCAGGAAGACAGAACTGTGGATGAATGAGAAGTCATGTTTTCTTAGACCAGGGAAAACTGATTAAAAACCTATTACAGAGAGATTAAATACATTAGCCAAACAGACTGATTGCCAGGTGAGCAGGAGAGGCAGGGCCCACCAGTGCAGGTGGCTGGGGGAGTGAGGAGCTCTGGAACTCCAAAATATGACAGTGGTGCCCACACAGCTGCATCAGAGACATCTTCTTTCATGGTGGGCTTTAGCTCAGAGAGTTCCCTATAACTCTGAATCAGCTTTATAGTTGGTGGCTGGTTTGGTAGAGAAGGCTCTGTATTACATGCTCTACTCATAATCTGGTTATAAAGAGAGAGCACGGTACTGTTGCACCCTTTCCACAAAACCATCTCACATGTAAGTAATTAATCTACCTACCTGTACAACAGCTTATTGCTTTCCCAAGCAGCAGCTGTAGTTGATACATTACATGATTTTTCACTGATGACCAAGTGTTCTCATCGTTGGAAATGAAGCTGACTCATAGGGTGTTGATTTTGTGGGCTTGCTGTTTACCAAAACAGTGAGCAACAGTAGAAGTAATGAACTGCTCACAGCAGATTCTGAAAGATAGCACAGCATCCTTTTATATCCTTCTTCGGATTTACATGAGTGTTTTAAAATTACAAACTTACATTTTGTTTTTATTCAGTGGTTTAAACAGTGCAGTATTACATGGTTTACATCCCTAGTTTTACCAGGCAGGCACCCCACTAACCACTGACTTATATTTTCTCAATTAATATGAAATGGGGTCTACTTAATTCATGGATTTTGCTCTCCTACATGTTTCACAAACACATTTTGTCCTATTTCAATAGCCAATACTCTATGGTAGAAGATGATGAGGACTTGCCCCATCATGATGAGAGAACGTGGAATGTGGGAAATATCAATAGGAGCCAAGCTGAAAACCTGCTGCGGGGAAAACGAGATGGAACATTCCTTGTTCGAGAGAGCAGCAAACAAGGCTGCTATGCCTGCTCTGTTGTGTATGTACCCTAATTTGTAAATAATGTAACCCACATTTGAGGCACCTCCCTTGAGCCAGGGGCAGATAGTCACTTGCATATGCATAGATCCCATTGGACCTTTGGTCTTAGAAGCAGACCAGCAAGTCCTGAGGCCATCCTTATTGCTGCTCCATTTCCTACACAGCTCAGACCTGTGCCGCTCCCATAGATGAGCCTCGCACAGAGGAAGGAAAGCCAAAGCATGGATGCACTCTTTTATGTGCAGCTGCTAAGTCCCACTTATCTCCTCCCTCCCTAAGCTAACAAAACATCTGGGAATTTGAGTTAAACCTAGGCTTTTACCATTATCCCACCACAGAGGACAGGAATTATGTGTAGTAACTAGCATCTGAAGATTTGTTGCCAATACCTTGTTTTCTAGCTTGACTTTACTGTACTGACAAACTAAAAACTGTCTGCATTTTTTCCTCTTTAGGGTGGATGGAGAAGTAAAGCACTGTGTGATAAACAAAACACCTACTGGATATGGATTTGCAGAGCCATATAACTTGTACAACTCACTCAAAGAACTGGTGCTACATTATCAACACACGTCACTCGTGCAGCACAATGACTCTCTTAATGTCACACTAGCCTACCCAGTATATGCACAGCAGAGGCGATGAAGATCTTCATACTCTGGGTTGTTTGTTTTTTTCCTAAAGAAAAGATCTGACAACATTGAGGCCTCTGGAGAGAGAAGGCTCCTTTCAGCCTTACTCAAAAATTTGAGCTGCAGTATCAAAGCTATCTGTCTTCAAATGGGACTAGAGCTTTCCTTCACAACTGCGGTGGGAGAGATCACAGTATTAAGCTGTGAACATATGTTTCTAATCTGAAGTGCTTTTTTTTTTTAATCAAGAAAAGAAAAACACAAGAGAAATCCTAACCTGATCTCCCTGCAGGGACATAGAGGCCTTTAACCATGGTGCTTGTTTACGACCACTTCTGAAGCTTTACCAGCTAGAACATTGGATTCTCCAGACTCAAGGTGTAAGAGGTCTTTGTCATTCGGTTATTGGAATTTTGTGGTCACGACCTGGCTTGGATTTGGTGTTTCTGCACTCAGTGGATTCAGACATACAGCATTGTGGATTTTTTGGTTTCTAGTGAATGATATGTAGCAGAATGGCACTTTCATTTCTGAGGAACACTTTAAAAGGACTTCAGTGACAGGATGTTGTTCAGCGTAATTGTAATAGCAAAGTGCCAGGAAGTGTTTTGTTTAGACATTTAAAAATCCTGTTTTAAGAATATATTTAAGACTGAAGAAAACAGGACTTTCAATGGCATACAGTATATAATAATGTACATAGTACTGGATGACTAACTATCATTGATGGAAATTATCAATACCAAACTGCTTCTCTTTTCCCTTTTCTGTTTGCTGAAAGCCAGATTCTTAGACTGTGCTATGCAATACTGTATTTTCTTTAGGCTGTAGTCTTCTCTCAAGCGTATCTGCAGGTTAAGCTTGTTTTTCTTTCTTGTTTCCTTGTCTTCTTTTTTCTTTCTTTCTTTTGCCTGAGAATATTTTTGCTGATGATTATTTTTTGTTATTCATTTTGTTGTTTTTGTTTTTTTTTTTTTAATGTACAGGAAGCCAGCAAGAGTTGGCTTCATAATTAAAACTATGAAATATTTTACATTTTTCTTTGTATAGAATATTGAGCTACTAGCTCAAAGTTTTAAAAGTTCGTAAATTTTTTTGACTAAATATTTTTTTGGGCAGTGCCTGATAAGCTTCAAAGCTGCTTTATTCAATAAAAAATGTATGAACATTACAAAATATCACTGAGTCCAACAATATTGTTTCAGAGATATCTTTAGAATACGGTACTACGCTATGTTTGCTTCTTGAAGCATTTTGAACTTCTATCATGATCGTCTTTGTATTTGGAAGACGAAAAATTGTGTATCGTTCTCTGATAGTGATAGCAGAAAAAATAGGAGATTTGGCTATGGGGATAGATAGTTTGGATTTCAGAATGAATCCACACTTTATAGTGAATATATTACTTCTTGACTTACTGTGGCAGAATTTTTGTCAGCATGTAAAGGTATTTTCATTTCATATGAAGGAAGTTTCTCTAATTTGTTGCCTAGGTTTGTTTTTTGTATTAGTATTGTGAAAAAAAGCTCCCACCTTTACTGAGAACGTTTGGACACAACATAGAGCTAATTAAGACTGGGAAATGCCTTGTTTTGAAAATTATTAGGCTATTACATTTAACATTTTAGATTTTTTTTCATAAGTTTGTAGGCTGAGGCAGTATCAAAGTGAAGAATTCTATGATTTCAGGCACCAAAGACTTACAGAATTTTGGTTTAGTTAAAGGAAACAAATACATGAATCCCGCTAGACTAAACTTACTTGGAATTCTGGGACAAGTCACTGTGGGTGGTTTGCAATGGTTATTTATTGTCCTGACCACTTACAAAATTCACACATTTCAAATAATTGATAGAGTAATGAAGTTCAGAGAAATCTTGGAAAAGTTTTAACTAAGTGAACATAAGAATTTTTTCTTCCCCCACGATGCAAAGGCAAGACCATTAATATTAAAGGGAGTTGCACACAGTCAAAAGACTAAGACCCATGAAGTTCTCTCATAATAGCTCTGTTTTAGAGATAGATGTGTTTCAATTCAAAGTATGCAGTGCTTCTTAAGCTATTGGAAATAATAAGAAGAAATTTGCCAGTCACCAGTAGTTTTTATATATTATCTTTTAATTTTTACATTATTCCTTCATTTCTGAGACTGTAAGGCTTTTGATTTTGTTTTGATTTTGTGCTCTTTTTTTTTGGTGGGTTGTCTTTGCTTTCCTACAGATGTATTTTCTTAGCAGAATTTGTATCAGGAAACAAGATTCAACCAGGATAGTCACCACTTACAAGATTATTCTGAATGTTTTTTCTGAATAGAATTTTAGTCTTCATCCCTTCCCTTCCTCATTCCACACTCTTTTTGGGCCTGTAGGACCATGTAAATTTGGTTTACTAAGAAGTGTTTTTTACTATGAAAAGCACCAACAATTACTCTAGCATGCCAGTTATACTACTGGGCTTGAAGTTACAAATTAGTTCAATATACAACAATTTAACACTTGTAGCAATCCAAGATATTCTTTGGACATATATTAATTTTTGAATGTTAAATATTTTAAGAGTAAAATTGTATTTTTTTCTCTGTAAGCAAAATATATGTAATCTGAATTGATATTTCACATAGCATTTGTCAAGAAATTTTATCGTAGTTAAGGCATTTGGATCTAATTTTCCTCATATTAAGAAAACTTCTGCTGTGTCAGTGGGCCATATCCGTAGCATGCCCAGCCCATTATGGGATATCATTTGTTCCTGTTGTACTGTACAACTTCTCTTCATCTGTGGTTGTAGCAGAGAAAACAAATAGTGTGTGTGCAAATTTGGCACTTGCTTTTCTTGCACAAGCAACAGTGAGAAATAAGCACTATATTGTAAGGATGAGTGCTTAGGGCTTCCTAAGGGGAAGTTGTGCCTACACAGGGTCTGTGCAATTTGTGAGGATCACTTACGCCCTCAGATTGGCATGAGTGGGTTTCCTTTGGTACTTGCGTATTGTGTGACCTCTGCATTTCTCTCCTTCCTTAACGCACAGAGCTAAGTCCTGCCAAAGGCCCTATTCACTGCAGAGTTGTTTGTCCTTAATGTACCATATTGTTCACTCCAGTTTTGATTTGGTCTCAAACAGACTAATATATACAGAAGAAAAGCACGTGGATGTAACTGAAGAAACACGGTGCTTTTCTGTATTTCTTATTGACATGTAGTTTTTCCATCTAATATCATTCAAGGGTGGGATTTGTTTTGTTAGGGTTTTTTGCTTTGGGGGATTTTTTATTTTATTTTAAATCCCTGAGTTAAGCTGCAGTGCAGCAGCACTTTCATAAGGCCTTTGAAAGTATGAGACATAAGACAGAGAGCCAAAAGCCACAAGCAAAATTAAGAGTTTCTGATTTCCTTAAGTTGAAATTTGAATTTGGAGGTTTGGGGATGTGTATCTTGCATATATGTGCACACCTGCTCTGTTTATGTATTAATAGATCCCAGTATAGGTGCATTTTCACCAAACATGATCATTTTGCTTGTTTCAGTAAGTGATATCATTAGCTTTGTTTAAAAACACACACACATGCACACTAGACCTTTTGGGGTGCAGCATGTTTCCAAAAACAGTTAGAAAACTGGGTTTCTATTTTTTTGGATATTTTTTTAAAAAAAAAAAAAAAAAGGCTTGTCTGTATGGTTCAGTTATCTAAGAAATCTCGTCAAGCAATCTGTAAAACCAAGTCTTCAAATTTTCTATTTGGTGTCAACTGTTCTGTAGTGAAGAAATGGCTTTGTCTTGTAATTGGCAATGAAACAATAATGCTTGGGAAAACATTCAGATGCTTCTAATGGGGAAAACTTCTGCCGATTTTCACACAGTGCTTTTGCTATGCATGGTATTAAGTTCGGAAAGTGAATCCTGATATTATTTTTTTTCAGGGTCACTTTAGAAATGGGCAGCTCAAAGCACAATGCCTCCCGTCGGACAAGGTTCCAAAATGCAACATTTTATGTAGAATTATGTTGTATTTACTTCAGTTGAAAGACTAAACTGGACTGTGGGAGTTAATGATGTTACATTGCACTTGTCCTAATGAGATTGCATTAGCTGCCCAAGATGCTGCTATTTTGTTTTTATTCTTGTTTTTAAAAATAAAGCTCTGTTCTGTTAAATGTCTTTAAAACATTAAGATTACTTTGTTTTCAAATGGTCTTTGAGGAGGTGGAGGGTAAAGTGGGTTGTAAATTGCCTTTACAAGGCAACAACAAGAACATGCCTCCTTGAAATTTTGTTCAAGCTGTAGAGTTGATGGAGCTGTGTTTTGTTTTTAAGTTGCTTTAAAAATTGTAATAAGTCTTCAAGCAGAATAAAGATTGTTTTGAAACTGCATTTCAGTTGTTGAGGCTTCAGTAAGGACTGAGGTATCTATTTGCCAGCTGACTATTCTTGTCTGTATGTGGCCTACTTTGAAAATGAGACCCCAATGCTCATATTATTAGGGGGAACTAGAGAGCGAATAACTTCATCTGACACACAGTCATCCGAAGTATTAAACTGGATGAGTAGTTGAGCAGCTCCAAAATAGTCTCATGTCAGACAGTGCCAAAATGACAAATCCACTGATCTCGTACTCTTGCAAGAGCAGTAAAATTTTCATGATCTATGATCTGTCTTTTACACTGCAGATAAAGTTCTGGTTCTTCTGAAATCAGTGTGAGTTTTGTCCCTGATTTCCATGAAGCCAGCCTGTCAGCCTTTGTAGTTAGAAGTCATTAACCAGCTTCTTTGCTGCATCTAATTGTGAAGACCAACATAAGGATGAAGAAGACAGAAGAAGTGAGAGGGGGTTTGGGCAAGACAGATTCTGAGCGTTGTTTTCGTCCCCTTGTTGTTGGTATGTGGTATCTGACTTCTTCAAGCCCGTTTATATCTTGCCCCAGGAGACAGCCTCTGGGGAAGTCAGCTAGCCACACTGGAAGCAGAGATTCCTATTCTCATTCTGTCCAAGGTTTCCATTCCAAAATCTCTCCACATTTTGCTCAAAGGAGTCACGTAATACACCCTGACTGAAGTACTCAGGTAGCACAGGCTTGAAATAATTTTTAGTAATTACAACATTGTCACTGGCCCTTAGAGGTTCTTAGAAGAAATTTAGATTAAAGTCTGTTATCATATTCTCAGTCCAACTAATACAAAGTGGGGCTAGGTTGCTGATGAGTGGACCTGTTGCAGTTTTTCTCAGTTAGTAGAATCATAGAATGGTAGGGGTTGGAAGGGACCTCTGTGGGTCATCTAGTCCAAGCCCGCTGCCGAAGCAGGGTCACCTACAGCAGGCTGCACAGGACCTTGTCCAGGCGGGTCTTGAATATCTCCAGAGAAGGA
>Ga0181612_106215_pt1 | contig 14444 bp, 13 predicted proteins | sample HoacroProtozoa21_FD_119630 | JGI IMG/M metagenome (GOLD analysis project Ga0181612, IMG submission 119630) | Hoatzin crop microbial communities from Cojedes, Venezuel. Combined Assembly of Gp0051906, Gp0051904, Gp0051908 | reverse complement strand
GGGGCCCCCTTGGGGTTGGGGTAAGATAAAACCCCCGCCCGATTTTCCCCCCCGGGGTGGAAGCTACTAAAAAGAAAAAAAAAAAAAAAAAAAAACCCAAAAGAAAAAAAAAGTGTGAAGTTTTTTTTTTTAAAAAAATTATTATTTTCTTGTTTCGCTCCTTCTTGCCATTCTGTCTTCTTCTCAAATCCCAGTTTCCTCACGGTGACGGGCGGGATGGGTTTGAACTAACTTTCTAGAAACTTTTGGCTGGTTCTTTTTTTTTTTTCCCCCCTCCTTTTTTCGTTAAAAAAAAGCAGAGGATTTACCCCCAGACACGCATGCACACACGCAGACACGCACACCCCCGCAGACACGCACACCCCTTCCCCACCAGTCCAACCAGCCAGATATCCAAGAGCTCCACTGAAGACGTCTGCTGAGAAATCGACTTCTTTCACGCGAATCTCAAGAAGGTTCGTCCAGATCATCACAATTTGCAGGAATCCCGGCCCCAGACTTTGTGAAGGCGCTGCTGCAAACGACTTCATCCACCAGATCCACCCCACAGGGCACTAGTAATTGATCCCTTTTTAAATTTCTTTCTCTACATATTGTAACAATTTCTCTCCTTTCAGTGGCGGTGGCGGGGGGTGAGTTGGGGGGGATGGCGGCGGTTCCAAAAATCTGCAGGGTTTCGGGGGGGGGGGAAGAAGAAGAGGAGAAAAATCGCGATTGGTATTATTATAAAGACGTAGCTCCTCGAGACTGGGTGCGCGGTGAGGTTTGCTGCTCCTCCGGAACATATTGGTTAAAGCTTGCGGTATCTGTGAGCAAGTGTCACCCAGCTGACGGGCTTTCCCCTCACCCTGGGTCATTTGAGAGGGGGCTGGAGAGGCGAAAGCGAGGGGATGGAGGCACTGGATGAGCCAGGAGATGTTTCCTCTTGGAATAATAACGCTGATTCTCTTCTGCGTGATTATTTTTTTGTTGTTGTGGCAGCTGCCTGTTTGCTGTTTGTCGCCCTTTTTTTAAATTTTTTTTAGGAGACAGAACTGGATGAGACTTTATTTATTTATTTGACTTTATTTTATCTGTGAATCACAAAATTTCTGTGGCTCACACGAAACAAAGAGAGGTACAATTTTTAATGACTTTGTTGGAGGAAGGCTTGCGACTTTGCGTTAGCTCAAATGAAAATGCATTTTCTTTCTCATTAAGAATTGCATATATATTTTCCCTTAGTAGGGTATATTTCTGTTTACACACATAGAGTTTTATATGCATATATATAAAGATACTTTTGTGTTTAGCTAGATGGAGAGATATATTCGTTCTAGTGAAACTGTACTGGAAATGCAGTTCATTCGGGGATATTTAAATCATTGGGAATTTGGCAGGGGTCAGGCCCTGATGATTTTCTTTAGGATTGGATGACAAGTGATTGCAAATGTGAGCTCTGGCAAGTGCTCCGAGATCTAATCGCCCCGCGTAGCTGAGCTCGAGTCGATCTGAGCGGCTTCTCGCTTGCTTCCAGAGGAGGAAAGGATGCTCTCTCTGGCTCTCCCAGCAAATCCCCGCGGTGTCGATGCTGCAATTGTATCAAGTGTATGAAATCCAGCCCCCCCCACCTCCTTCAGCAGCTTCCCCACCCCAGAGGAGCCAAAGAGGCTGGAGAGGGAGAAGGGAGTTTCATTGCATAAGGTAGGACGAGGAAAAGGAGGAGGGTGGTGGTGTGTGAAAAATCATCTTAAGGACTTTCCCTCTGTATTAGAGAAAATCCCATCCAATTATAGCATTACTGGAAAGAACCAAATGCTGAGACTTTCAAAGGAGGGGATTTCTCTGTCTTTTCAAGTGAAATTGCTCACGCTGCAGACTGGAACACACACACACACACAGACCCTCAGACATCAGCGCCCGCCCGGTCGCGGGGATCCCGGCAAACCGTGGATGGAGGGGGAGGAAGGGGCAGCATGCCCCCTCCCCCTTCCAGGGGTCGAGCTAATCTCCCCTCCTTTTGTTCCTGGGGAGAGATTTAAACATCCCCCAAAGCCTCTGCCCCTCCCACCAGGAAGCACCAGGCGACTTTACCTGAAGGTACAAATTCATCCACTCTCCCTTTTCCTCTTTGCTTTGCAGCTGCTGTTTGGGGAGGATGGAGATAATCCACTTTGTCATAGGCACACACACACACACACACACAGAGACGCAAGCGGGATGGATTTCTTCAGCAGGCAGCATTGCTGCTTACTCTGATGCCAACTGCTTTCAGTCACACTGATAAAAAGGCGGTGGGGTGTATAATAGCTATTCCCATCGTTAGGAAGACTACTGTAGATTAGTTATCTGTTATCAACACTACCTTTACACCAGAGCCCTTTGAGGGCCAGATTTTGCAGTCCATTAGAGTCAGTAAAAAGGCTGCCACGGGCTTTACCGACGTGGGACTGCTGGCATTTGGCTGCCCAAATCAACAGCATTTTCTCCCAGCAGTTGGTTTCAGGGCCTGGTGTCAAAACCTAGTGAAGTGCACTCACACTGGTCCATCGGCTTCCATCCCTCTCCCAAACATTTAGACACGTGTTCAGACATATGCATCGTGATGGGCAGGATCTGGCCCTTGGTGGGGTGATCGGAGTACGGCTTTGGCTTCTTTGCTCTTGGCATTGCTCATCAGTGGCCAGGGAGAAGTTATGAGGGAAGTCCAGGCTGCAGGGTCGTGGATCCTATGTGGTAGACATGAAGTCTCAGTTCTGGTGGAGCTCCAATCTGCCTTGCACAGATTTTCCACAGTGTCCATCCTTACACCAGCAAGGTGAACACCGATTTTGTTTAGACTTCGCTAGGAGGTGAATGTCCATCACCCTGACTGTGAAAAGGGAGAATAAATTCTTGACCATGCTCACAGCCGTGGGACCTATTCCTCAGCCCTGTAAGCCTGGTGTGAAAGGAGGTGGGTAGCTTCAGTTATGGAGCTGGCATGGCGAAAAAGGAAAGGGAGGACATGGAGCAGGCCTCATCGTCGTGGGGCTGGAATGCCATATGAGGGCATTTCAGTCTGGTCCTGTCTTGCTTACTCATGGGGATGGCCCAGCTGGCATCTTCAGGGCCCACTTGAGTGTGTAAATAGAGCTGGATTTAGAAACATGACTGCTTCACGGTGCCTTTAGTCACAAGAGGGAACAGCTGCTCTAGCCCGTGTTCAAAAAAAGGCATGAGCAAGGTGCTTCCACCCCAGAGACATCCACGTAAAGAGATCAGGGGCAAGGGGAAGAGATTTGGAGGGAACCAGGCAGACAGGAAGGCAGGGAGACTGGTGCAATGCCGCCCGTCACACTTCTCAAATATTCTGTGTGTCACTTCTCTTGATCTCCTTCCCCCTCTACCCTACACGGAGAAGATTTGTTATGGCTGCAGGATGGGAAGACCATCCTCACTGAGAGCAAACATGGAGCCAGGGAAGGCTCCTCAAGGGGCAGAAGATTTTGCTTATTTCTGGTGGAGGACAGAAGTGCATTCTGCCCCTTTCCTCTTTAATATTTGTTTTCCCACTAGTAAAATCTGATTTATTGTCTGCTGTTGCAAATTGCAACTGGAACTAGTTCTTGCTGGAAAACGCTTGATCTTCCCCATTTACATTTTAGTAATTGTCTGCCCCACACATCACCCTCTGGACACAGTGGTCTCTGGATATAGCCATCATGGCAGTGTGGCAAAGCCATGACCTATTTCTCCTTCTATGCCAAGAAGCCCACACTGTGGCACGTTGTGATAATGGGGGCAGCAGTAAATCCCCACCAGGCACCCCTCCTTAAAGCCAGCCCTGGTGAGGAACCCCAATAATATGTAGGAGTTGCTACAGATATCTGGAGACCCAGATATCAAAAGTGGCTGTGAGCACTAAACCTCTTCCCTCCACCGATGCTTGGAAAATATCATATTAGTGCTGGGATCCTGGATGCCTGGGACGTGGGCTGCTTGGAGGCCTGGCTTTGCTGTGGGCCTCTTGACTTGTGGCTTGTCATTCTGCTTTCCTCTTTCATTTTGCCTCTGTGCCTTTTAAGGTTCCTGAAGATTGAGATCCATGTCATCCATGTCATCCATACATCTTGGCCAGGAGTCACAGCAGTACTAATAGTGATAAGGTAGGTTAATATTGATCTCATCAGGTGTGGAGAACAAGTCAGAAGATGTGTTATGGCTGGCTCATGGTATGATTCAGTGGCGGAAGTGATGAAAAGACGGATTTTACTGGCAGATTCCTGTCCCCTCTTCAAGACAGGTCTCTCTGGGACCAGCTTGTTTTTCAGGAGAAAGGTCACTGCTACCCAGAAGTGGAGGCTGGTCAGTGATGGAGATGGAGAGGATTTTTAGAAATGTGCCAAATATACTAATTGCATGGATTTTGCCTTGCCTGACTACAGCTGTCCAAATCCTATTTACATACTATTGGCTGCCTCCATGGTCAATGATGCAGTGGAGACCTGAGCAACTCAGCCCACTGTAGATGCTAGTCTATGGTAGGTGGGGTGAATTTCTTCTGGACTTGCATTTCTCTCTGCTTGGGATCTAATTTAGACTTGGTGTCTAATCTTCGGATGGCTGAAGTTAGGTGAGATGCCTGCAGGCCATTGCCTCTTCTCTGGGCTCTAAAGAGGCACTGATAGCAATGAACTTATCAGGACCACGTTTGGGGTGGGTTTAGCAGCTCTTTAGATTGCAAGGAGATGTCCTCAGCTGCAAGGGAACAGCATACATTCGACACTGCCTAAGACACCTTAGGCTATGGCTGCCATCTGCCCAGGTTATTCTATGCCAATGGCAGACGGGGATTTTGGCTGCTCCTGGATTCCCATCAAAACATTTCCACATAAAGGTGCTATCCTCTGATCACAGTGCTCATAAGAGAAATGAAGGATGGCTGAAAGCAGAAGATCCAGTACTGATATGTCCCCAGGAGGGCAGGAAGGATTAGATACACGACATGGCTTTCAGTTTAGTAGAGGCAGAGCATCCAGAGAGCTGCACTGTGATGTGCCAGACCTTTTGCAGAGTAGAGTAGATCTGTCATGGGTGATGATCCTTTCTTCTAGACTTTTAAATACAGGAGTTTTGGCCTTCTCATCTTGGGTGAAGAAGAATGTTATTTTGAGGACTGTTCCTCTCTCATACTGTGTGTGCCTCCAGCTACTACCTGCAGGCACTGATGCTGACTCTGTTTGTTCCATGCCAGGCTCTGAGAAGAGTGTCTTGGTCATCCATGAGCTCCTTTAGAAAGGCAGTGGGGGTGGTAAGGCCAGGCCTTGAACTGGTGGTGGGGACTCTGTTCTTGCCTTTGCCACCAGCCTGTGGTATGACTTTGTGCAAGCAACTTCACCGGCATATGTCATGTCCCAGCTGGGTTGCTCTTCCTGAGATGGTCACTTCTTTAGGACAGGACTCCCCTCCTGTTACGGCTTGAATGACAGCAAGGCTCAAGGTAAAACCTGGGGGTCTCTGGCAAGCATCCCTGTTCCTTCCCTCCGTCTCCTGTCCCTCAGCTGCCTGTCCCCTGGCCAGCAGCCATCTGCCTTGCGGGTCTCCTTTGGAAGAGGTAGGACTCTCACTGGTGTAGCTTTGGCCCACCTAGTGGTACAGCAGGAGAATAAACCTGGAGAGAAAAAAGCAACCAGTGCACAGGAATCTGCAGCACCACGGCTCTGGTTTCGTTTCTCCATCGCAGAAGAGTTGCCAGAGGCCAAGATGGGGAAGGAGCTTGTCTCTGTGTCCCTGGTGGGATATCAGGGAGGTCTGGTGGGCAGAAGGGGCGTAGGGTATTGCCTTAGAATGTGGGAGGATGAATTATGGGTGCTACCACTTCCCTTGCCTCCTCCATGCATGGTCAGGAGGGATCAGTGCTCTGGGACGGTGCCACCATGCAGCTACTTCCTTGTCACCCGCACCCTCAACAGCACAGGGTAGGTGGGGACACCATCACCCCTGGCCCTGGCCTTCTGCCCTGGTGAAGAGGAGGTACACAAGTAAGCCAAATATCTTCTGAGAGTGATGGTGGCAATTAGAAACAGCATGGGCTTCACCCAAATCCTCCCTAATAAATGACAACAGAAGGGAACCAAAAATGCACATCAAGTTTTATTAGTTAGCAGAAGCGGCCAAGAAGTCAGTGCCACATCAATGTTCAGATATACATTTGCTTTCATTGTCCCTTCCTCCTAAACCTACTGAGTTGGGACACCTTCAACCATCTTCTCCAGAGCCTCTCACATCCCCTCTGGACTGTGGCAAGAGGAATCAGTGCTCTGCTTGGTAGGTCCATTTGCTGATGGTGAGGAAGACTTTTCCAGGTGGCCTCCACCAGCAGAAGCCTGATTGTTGCAAAACCACTCGGTGGGGAACATCTTCTGACAAATGAGTGCTGTGAAGGATAAGTTGGGATCTTCCTCACAGGATGAGATTTTGGGAAAAACAATTTATTTTGAAGGCAAACTGACCATTTGAAGGCAAACTTCACTCCCTGAGAACATCAGGAGCAGTCCTGCTTCTCTGACAGATTGAGAACTCCAGTTTCACAGACGAAATAATCCAAAATAGGAACTGAAGAATCTGATCAGTGTAAGTTTTCCCCTAAGGAGTCCAGTTCAACAAATTTATACATAACCTGAACCCTGCGTGTGTAATGTGTGTTTGCTTATGTGGAATTTCTCTAGGCCAGATTCAGATTAAAAACCTATTAACCAGCAGTGGAAGAGGATAATCTCTAGGGGCCCAAACCTGCTATTACGTATATAAATAACCATTCGTAGGATGATGCTGGCTTAGATGCTTATAACTGAGGACAATGAAATCTTTCGCGGAGAGGAATAATTATTACTCTTTCCAAGAGTAATAACAATCACCCACTTTCTTTGAGAGAAACATTTTAGGCTTTGGTATTTTGGCTCCCGAGGGCAAATCCTGCATCCCTTTCTGGAGACGTCCATCTCGCCAAGTCTCAGCATCTAAAAAAGGGGTGACAACTTGTTAATGGTACGTATCCAATGGGAGCTCATGTCCTTGGAATTGAAATGCCTTCAACAGGTGGAATGAAATGTCCTTTGGGGTCCTTGTTTTCTGCTCCCTTTTATCAACTACTGCCCAGACAGCTACCTTTGCCTACATGCCCAAATCAAGAAAGCTAAAGTCAAGCAAAGTGGTTCTCAGCATTAATAGTCAACTGCAATGAGCGTCACTACAAATGAGACATTGGTGGTCTCAGAAGGAAACCACAGGAGCAGAACAGGGCTTTTGGGGAAGATTTCCTCCAAACTCACACTCAGAATAAGGACTCACTTTAAAACTGTGATTTCTTTATTCTGCTCCATCCAATCTCTCTTTATAGAAGTGATTCTCTGGGGGATATACATTGGATTAAGGAAAAGAAAGGAGAGGAAAATCAAGTGTTTGTGAGACAGAAAAATTGGTAACATAAACAGATATTTATTAAATCATCAGTGCACTGATGCTGAAATTTCCTAATCCCATTCTAACATACAATTCAAACAACTCCTTTTGAAAGGGCTAGCCACACTCCTGCTGCAGGTGCAAACAAAAGAAAGGAATTAAAATTGAAACCAGAATTTTACCCTTTTGTGAGTTCACTCCTAACACCCCTCTTGGAAACCCAAGTGATGCTATCGCTCGAGACGAACGCTGGGATTCGGTGTTGTGCTTGCAAATCAATATGCATTTCAAACAGGGATTACCCTACGCTGCTGGCAAGCACTGGACTGAAAACTACCCAGACTGGAGTGTTTGCTCTTCAGCCACAGAGCAAGGTTAATTAAGATACATTAAAACCAGTAACTAGGAACCCAGGGTACAGTCTGAAAGCGTAGAAGTATGTGCCAGACCGGCACTCCTGTTACTGCCTGGTATTGCGACAGAGCCGTGGTCGGGGTGTCCAAACCCATTTTTAAAGTGTTTTAAAAATGCAAAACATCAAGATTTTTAGAGTTTCTGTTTGTTTGGCATAGGATTTATATTCAAACAGCTTAATATGAAATATCACGATGGCAAAGTTGTTGTGATGCATTGCGCTGGGTACGAGCCCTCCTCAGTGTGTGAGAGGGGAGCATGGTGGGGCTGAGGAGCTGGGCCAGAGCTTTGCCACGTGCTGGGAAATCATGAAATGAATATCAACGTCCCTCATGTACACCGAAAATCATTCTCACCAGCAAGGCCTGGGCAGGGCTGGATGGGGGATTGTCTGGTGTTTTGCCTCAGAAGACTCTCATGCCAAGAGAAGACACATTCTTGCAAAAGTAATGGGGCGAAAAGATCTGCCTGCACTCAGAGAAGGAAAAAGAACAGACAGATCTGGCTGAGAGAGTTAAAAAAAAAAAAGCACAAAACCCTCAATACCCCACCAAGGTGCTAAAACCTCAGTCAAGTGAGAGGTTGACAAGGGATCCAGGTTGATAAATAAACAGAAAGGAGTTCTCCCTTGTAAAACCTGAATGACAAAGAGAGAAAACCAAGCACTGGAGAGTGTCCCTTACCATTTTCATCACAAAAGCTGATGATGCAGGGGAGGTTTTAATATGGCAACAAGTCTGACTTTCTCTCCTTTCTACCTCCTTTTTTTCTCCTTTTTTTTTTTTCCCCTTCCCCTCCCTCTTCCAAACAGAGAGGACAAGAGGTCATATCCCCAGGGTTTAAAGAGACACTTCTCCCCCTTCCAGGGAGGGTGGATGTTCTTTCAGCCTGTTTACAAATTAGTCGAAGTTATGATGTCTTAATGTAGTTGCCGGGTGGCCACCTGTCCCCGGCTTTCTTCTGGTGCTTTGACTTCATGTGCAGGAGTGACACCTGCAGATGGTTTCTTGCCCAACATCTAAGGCCACTACCAAAATGGGGCAAAATTCTGTGAGTTAGGTTCTTTGAGCCCATTTTACTCCGGGGTAAGCAATAGTGAAGACTGGAGATCAGCACATGGGTCTGCAAAGTCCGTGGGGTGCTTTGAGGACGGGTTGTGCTCCCAGATGGTGTGTTGGGTGCTGTACGGACCTGAGGGACACCCCAGGGAGGGATTTCTGCCAGGGAAATTGGAGTATGGTGATGTACGGGAGCAAAAGCAGGGGCTGCATCACTCTGGTTTGCTCTCAATCTAGTGTTTGCAGGACCAAAATTAAGCCCAGATCCTTCCTTTCTTCACACTGCTTTCAGACGTTGTTTCAAAGTGCTGGGCATGAAGTAAAGTGGCTTAAGCAGAAAGTAGTTCAGTGGGAAACAATACTAATGATGCTCGGTGTCCCCCATACCTTCCCCCTTCTTATGTACGTTCTCTGGTGCCTAGTAAAGTTTGAGCTCACATCGCAGCCCTTTTCTCCCAGGGGGAAAGGAGGGAAATGCAGTAATAAGGTCTTTCCACCCTACCTGTACATTTATTTTCATACACCTTAATCTCTCTGAAACTTTTATCTTTCTGCCAAATTGCGCTGGGATTGGCCGAGGGGTTCAGAAGTTGGAGGGGAGGAAGCGAGTGGATAGAGGCACACAACATAATCAGCTAAACCAAAGTTTCTCAAGTAAACCAGACTTCAAATGCGTTGCAGCGCTTTACAAGTCTTGCAGGAGCTCCTTACAAACCCGAGTCGTGAGCCAGAACCCCCCATTGCCAGGCACTGTATGAACATATTCCTCAACACAATCCTTTCCCCAGGCCAGCGCTCAGGAGTTTAAAACAAGAAGTTTGAGGCACAGAACGTTGGCAAGCACTCGCTTTTCAATATGAATGTAGAGCAGCTCCCTTAATGTGGGTTGGATTTGGCTGGATTCAGCAAGAGAGCAGAGCCGGGCTCTGCTGGAGTTGGCTTTTTCATGGGAATGGCAAGGAAATCACAGGGCTTGAAGAACTTTGCCTCCTAACAGCCCTACTTGGCTTCGATCCTACCCAGAAATCCCATTGGTTCTGTGGAGTAAGAAGGGAGTAAAATCTGCAGGGCTTGGTCCCATCGGCAACTGCTTAAATTTTTTTTTTTTAAATATTTTGTTTTCCCCGAGAAAAAAGGGTTATCCTCTTTCTCTGAGACCAAACCAGGTAGAAAAAGTGCATAGGCCTTCACAGAGCAGTGGGTTACCCATATGCTGGTGTCACACCAGGGATGAGCTTGTACAAAACACCTTTACCTACTAAGGCAAGTGTTAAACCCTGGAGCCTGCGGTGGGGTCCACTACACGGATTATTTCTCTTTTTAGGCAGTTGTTAAGTGCTGGTCAGTTCTTTATAGCCCTGACTTATTGGTTTCAGGCAGGACTTCCCAGTTACCAGTGGACTGGAGGGGTGAAATACGTTGTGGCCACAGCCCTGTTGTAGGTAGGGACTGCAGAGTGTTGGGAATGTTTGGGTCGGTTCAAAAGTCCTGGCTCTCCTGGAAGGAATTGGCCCATCGTTTCTCAACCCTGCATTTACCAGAAAAGGGACTGCTCTGCTCCCATCCCCGGGCCATGGTGGCAATACTGCCTGCATTGGAGAGGAGTGAGATCTTCAGCCACCTGCTTGGAAAGCCCTGCAGATAGTTCATGGCTGCTGAGTCCTCTCTTGAGATGCTTCTTCATCCTCTCCTCACCTTCTCTCTCCCTCAGTGGACTCCTTGAAGCTAAAGCTGCACAGGTCTGAACCTGCAAATTCAGAAGACATCAAGCAATAAACCATTGGCACTCCAGACATCAGGAGTCAGCTTTTTCTGCCTCTGTTTCCTTCTCCTGGAACTTGTAAGGTTTTAAGGAATCAAATATATTTGGAGTCATGAGTGACTTTCTAGTTTCTGAACATTTAAAATAGTTGGGGAATATTGTTTCTGAAACACTTTGCACACCACGAAACTTGACGTATGTCTGCACAAAATAGCATGACTCCAGAAGCTGGGGTGTTGAGGAGAAAACCAAAAATATCCATCAAGTATTGAGATATTTGGTGATTTCATTTGCAAATACAGACATATGGGGAAGTAATGCATGAAATGGAGAAAGTGACAGGTATATTCAGACGGGGTAGGCAAGACTGTTCATAAAGAATGCAAAGTTTTTAAAATTTTTTCATTTTTGAAGAAAATTCTATTTGCTTGCATCTCCCATCATTTATTTGCAATTCTAGCATCTCCTTGAAGCACTTTTGAAGAGCTGGGCAATTGGAACAAGTCCCCACTACCTCCTTGTAGCCAGTTAAAGGAAGGTGTGGGGGAACTGCTGGAGGGAGAGGACAAAAAAAAATCTTGTCCAAACTGCCTTTTTGCCCCACCTCTCCATCCAAAGTCTGCCTGGCACTTCCTGCACAGTTCTGGACATAGCAAATTCTGGAGCTCCCTTGGTTACGGGGGACAGTGAGCTTTAGGAGGGTAGACACAAGGAAGTTCTCATCTCAGTTAAGCGGTTGGAAAATGCCCTAAAGCAAAGACCCCTGTGACCTTGTTTAAAGCTACTGAGGGTATTTCCCAGTGTAAGGTTACAGATGAACAAAGGGCATCGGTGGCTTTGCAAGGGAGAGGTAGATGACAAGAGAAGGTTAAATCCTTTCTCCTTTTCCAGTATAGGGTTAGCAGAAAACGAGAGGCTTCTTGGACCTGTGCAGGTTGAGAAATGTAGCATTGTCTTCGATGGTTAGAGGAAACATACTCTCATGAGCTTTGCACCATCAAACAGCATAGCACATCATTTTAATTTACTTTAAACTCATCCTTTTACGGTTTACTTGATAACCCTTCTTAATGCCATTGTCCATCATGGACTAGATGATGAAGCAGGGCCATCATTGCTCAGTCCCTGGAGTTAATCACCAATGCATCCCTAAACACATACAACACTCCATGTCCTCCCTGGGTCCATGGACAACATCTGACAAAGGGTAAAAAAAGCCTCCTAAGCATTTTCAAGCTTTTTGCATCATCTTGGATGTAATACAGTGGCATGTCACCTTCTTTAGCCTGTGAATTACTGCAACACCATGGACTATGAAATGTGGGATAGATTTCTCAGGGTCCAGGGGGAGCATGGCTCATGGAGAAACCAGCAGTTATGCTGAAGAAAGAAACAGCAAAACCAGAAAGAAAACGCTGAGCTATTCTGAGGGAGATGGAAAGATTAACAGATGGGAAGAACAGAGAAAAAGAAAGGTAAAAGTGTGTGGACAAGAGGGAGAATGTCGGTTTGTATTAAAAAAGGTAGAGGAAGAAGGAACCATGCAAGTCAAATATATTGGTTAAAAAACAGCTTATGGACAGAACAACGAAGTGGTAAAAAAAAAAAATCTAGTGATGATTTAGACTAATTGGTGTTCGATTAGCATTGGGCAAGTGAGACTAGCTGACAGCATCCAGTACAGGTAGCAGGTGATGTTGCCTTTGAAGAACCTAGATTCATGGTCACCACACAGGGCTTCTCCACGGACTGCCACCTCTTCGAAAAACGCTGTTGTCCTCGATGGACAGCTCCCTGTGCAGGAATGATCTTAAAAAAAAAAAAAAAAAAAGACAGAAAGGGAGTCAGAATACATCTAGGAAGGAAGTGGGAATAATGCTGAGAGTATTTGTTGCCTAAAATGAAAACTTTATCCAGCTCCAGCCACCCTCTTTCAAAATAGAAAAAAAACAACAAAGACAGAGAAGAGGAGCAGATTAAAAATATCAGGGTTTACTTGCTGAGGGGCGGTAAGTAAGAGATATACAACATAATCAACAGGGTAGACATCAGTCAAGAAGCTATAATTTGTTCTGACTCACGATACTGGCCCAATGGAATTAAAAGCAGCAGAATTAAAACCAGTAGAAACAGATGCTTTTATACACATAGCTAATGATTAAACTGAGGAACTCGCTGCCACAAGACAGCACAGGCATTTAGCAGGATTAAAAAAAAAAAATCCTGTAAGAAATGAAAAAGCAGTTTTATGGTCTGATAAATCAAATAATTCCAGATGATGAGATTATGTTTAGGAGAAGTGTTGTAATAACACCTCCAGCATGGCTTGGAGTCTCTGTTTCGGGCCTCTTCAGAGGTCCCTGGAGGATGTTCAACCCTGGCTTGCATTGGCTCTGGTTTCGAGCATCTGTAAGGCTGCTTTGTGATTCCCAAAGTGATGGCACTAGGTCACAGATGTAGATTAAATGGAGGTGAGCTTGCAAATAAATTTCTTTTTCTTCCCCCCACACTCACCATACTGGTACACAAGCATTCACTGACTACAAGGCATAAGTGTAGAATATTAATGGATATTACATTCAAAATTAAAAATCCCCATCCTAGACGAGCACCCACTGTCCTATGCCCACCCGCTGTGTACCCCAGGTGAGGTCCAGTCTCAGCTGCTATTAAAAGCTTGTGGATCTGACCACCCCCCAAAAAACTACACTCAAACAATTCAATCTCGACCCTGTATTCAGACAGAAAATTAACAAGGCCAAATCAGCCAACCCCCTTTTTGTTTGGTTTTTAAGAATTAGTGGGTCAGATTTGGACAGGAAAATACACCTCCGTCTTGAAAATCACCTTGAGACGTATCTTGTGAAAAAAACAAATTTTCTCACTATTAGTAGGGTAGGCCCTTACAGTCCTGACCACCATGACAGCCTTACTCTGTGGGACAGATTAGGTGTTTTTCACAACAACTATTTGGATTCTGATGATTTTTTAAAACTCTGTCTCAGGTTTTTCAAGAAAAATTGGAGAATGTGATGTATGTTCCATAACTGTCAAAAAAACCCTATTTTTAAGACTTTTTTTTCCTTTCACAGGGTTGTCTGTATTGCATTGGCCACCGCCGTGGGCTTTCAGTGCTTGTGTGCTGCCCTTGCAGAGGAGAGGGCAATGCCCTCAGATGGGGAGCAGACACTTTCCTTCCCCCACCTCCTCTCTTTCCCCCAGGATGCTTCAGACAACACAGTGGGCAACATCTTCTCTTCTTCTGGCCCCTTGCACTATCAGAAACACTGGGATTCCCACTCGAGGTCACAGAGGAACCCCACCCCTGGTAGAGCTGGAAAGACCTGTGCCACACCCCAAGCCGAGTACAAATTCAGGAGAGAACATGCCCAGGGTCCACCGATGCTCTGTGTTCAAACAGAAAGGCAAAGTGTCATGTTCGGATGTGCCTTCAGCATCTCAGACCCAGCTCTTCAAAGATGTCAACGTGGTGGTTAACCAAGGAGAGATAGGTTCCTCCATGTCCTGAGGCCCAGATTCTCAAAGGTCTCTTTACATTGCCTGAGGCTCTTCTATCACAGGAGATAAATATACGTGGTGAGAATGCTAGCATTGGGCCAACCATAATTGATCAGATTAGTTGTCTGCCTCACTTAATAGCCATCCACAAACTGTGCCCAGTTAAGGGCTCTGCTGGAGAATGATCTTGTGGGAGACTGCTTACACACAACAGTGATGGGTTGCTTTCTGCCAGGCAACAAGGATGCTTCTCACCTTGTCACAATGTT
>Ga0181612_146812_pt1 | contig 14445 bp, 4 predicted proteins | sample HoacroProtozoa21_FD_119630 | JGI IMG/M metagenome (GOLD analysis project Ga0181612, IMG submission 119630) | Hoatzin crop microbial communities from Cojedes, Venezuel. Combined Assembly of Gp0051906, Gp0051904, Gp0051908 | reverse complement strand
GACCCTGCTTCGGCAGGGGGGTTGGACTAGATGACCCACAGAGGTCCCTTCCAACCCCTACTATTCTGCGATATTCTGTGATCTTGCATGTGCCTTCTTTTTCTTCCAACACTGATTTCATCAGACCTCAGACATGTTTCTTCTGCTTTGTACTACACGCTGTAGAAGAAAACCAAATTTTTTATGAACGTGGTCATGTTTGTCTTCAGTCACAGATGGGTTTCTGTTCCAGATTTTGAGTAGGAGTCTACTGCATATGGAATTTCCTGTAAACTGTTAATAAAAGTTTGTGGTCCCTGTGAAGACCACAAATTAGATTCTACTATTGAAATCATACAAAGAAACAACCAGGATGTCCATGTGGGGTGACAGACATAGCACAGAATGAAAGGAAGTATGTGTCCTTTAAGAGCAGCAGTTTAAGGTCTGGTAGATTTTCCTATGGTGTAGCAAATGTTTATGACAATCTAACTGTGAAGTAAAGAGCCGTGCGGACAGCTGACCAGCTGTACTGGATGAATTAACCTGCAGAAACACTGGCTTTTAGTGCTAACTGACATGCAGTGCCATGCTCAAGACACATGTACGGGACTGGCAGGTCTGACAGAGGTCCTGGTTGACACAAGTACAGCCTCTGCTGGAGTATGGGGAGCCAGGAGCAGTTTAGTCTCATCTACAGTGATGGAATGCCTGCAATCTCGGAGTGAGGTGTAGCAGAGCAGAGCGTGAGCACTGGAAAGACCACACTAAAGTAGTCCAAGGCTGAGCTGAGAACTAGACAACCATTAAGGAATGTGGAAGATTCTATATCTGTTTGTTCCTTTTCCCTCCATATCTCAGAGTGTAGATGTAAACAAAGGTTATACTATGTTGCTGCTGTTGTTGTTGTTCTTGTTGTTATTACTATAAAACGAAGCTATAATGTGCAATCAAATATTAACCCACAAGTAACATGTCAGAGGCATATTCATATGTAGAGACATGACCCCTCTGTTTTGGGGGGAGGTTTTAAGAGGCAGGCGTATAATCCATGCTTTTCCAGGAACAAAAAAAAACAACTCCTGGCGTTTTTTTAATTTTATAGTATAGATACAGCCAAAAAAATCAAATAGATTACTGTGTTCTGTGCCTTTCATTTAAATGTTATTTGAAGAGACCCATGGTATCAATGGTGGTGAGTCTTTACTGTCACACATGGATTATTCATGTTTATATGCTATCTCTTAAATTGCTACTTCCTCTGCATTCTTAGAGTGGCCAGAGGTTTCTTACTTCCCACGAAAACTGGAGCTGCGTAGGACGGAAATTTGAATGCTCAATGGCAGAGCACTCTAGATAAGGTAAACAGAGCGAAACTCAAAAGATTTATACAAAACTAGACTGAAGCTGTGTAGAAGAGATTGTCATATCTGCTTCTCAGAAACCGCCAAAACATGCAGAATATCTTTGAAAGACCCCAACCACCTGGATTCCACTCTTCCCCAAACATTTCTGGAAAAAAACAATATTGTCAACCCTATAAAACTATCTCCTTTTCAAAGATATGTACTTGCAGAATTAATCCAAGTGATGTGTGCAAATGGCATACCTACTTTGTCAGGATGATCAAAACCAACCATAAAAATCTTACTGTTCCATTTTTCCTGTGAGATGAAGATACAAACATTATATAGGAAAGCAACCACAGAGTAATACTTTCATTTCAGAAGTTCAGTTTCCCAAGTTAACTGTTCAGTTCTCAAAATATTTTGTTACTAAAGTGGTAAATTTAATTAAATCTTTCTAGAACTGAAATATTCTTTGAGTTCTGAGTAAAGATTTGGGAGAAAATTGTGGAAGATGTGCACATGCTGAGCAGCATTTAGCACCAATAGTTATTTTTCTTCTAGTGATGTTATCCTCACAACAAAGTAATGTTCAGTACGATTAAGGTATCAAACTCTGCTGGAAGTAACTACCAGCTGGTACTCTTATTTTCTGTGAGGTTTAATACTTTGCAGCATTCCATATTTTTCAGTTATTAACTGAAATTGGCTTCAAGAGAAACATGGTCCTGTAAAAAACAGCATATAAATGAAATTTTTTTGTTTTTTCTTTAAATGTCATCTCTCCTGGTTAGGTGTGATGCACGTCTGAGTACATTTTTCCAAGATTTTCTAACTTGATGACAACAGTTAGAATTTCAAAGTCAGTAATGTACTTAAGGCTGAATTTGGAATGAGTACCCCCCTTTTACAAAGTACTTTTTGAAGATTAATTCATCTGCTACAATAGTCTGCACTTCTTATTCAAAGCACAGCAAACAGACAGTGTGTTTACCAAACTCAGTGAACAAAGACAGGATAGTGTTACACACACAGCTTCTAGTATCCACTCCTTCATTTCATGCCATGTTCACTCTTCCACCATCCTTCTACATCCAAAGATAAATGGCCTCAGTTTGGTGTGTATGTAAGGGGATACAGGGAGTCATCAGCATCTCAAGTTCTTTGCGGGAAAGAAGCATAAAGTTGGTGTTGGCTGTTTCCTTTTCTATGTTCTTGGATTCCCCAGGGTTTATATATGTATATTTGATAACAAGCTTTTAAACCTTGGTCTTGGTCTGCAAGTCACATCTAAATTTGCTGTATGATGTGGTGCATTTTACATATGTCAGAGTCTTTGTTGTTCTGTCATGCCTAAAACTTGTTCAGATCCTGGTCCGCATTTCTTTAACCAACAATGAGTGTGTTTTGTAGAGCCAGGGGATCTCCAGTGTCAGCCTGGGTCCTGTCTCCTATCATCCCGTACCTGTCCACCTTCCTCCACATCCTGTGTCTCCAGTTCTCAGGGCCTCCACTATCAGATCTGGACTGTGTTTTTCTACACAACATCACTACATTACTCTACTACATACCTCTTTATAAAAAAGTAACTGCTGACTACTATTTGTACAAAAACTGTAAGTCTGACATATGGAAATACGTAAACTAAAACTCAGACACAGGCATTAGAAAAAAAGAAATGATATTGCTGTCACAACTAAAGCAAATAAAAATACAGCTGCAAGTAGAAGGGCAATGAAGCTGATGAAGGTTCTAGAGAATAAGTCTTATGAGGAGCAGTTGAGGTAACTGGGGTTGTTTAGTCTGGAGAAGAGGAAGCTGAAGGGAGACCTTATTGCTCTCTACAACTACCTAACAGGAGGTTGTAGTGAGGTGGGTGTTGGTCTCTTCCCTCAAGTAACTAGCAATAGGACAAGAAGAAATGGCCTCAAGTTGCATCGGGGGAGGTTTATATTAGATATTAGGAAAAAATTCCTTACTGAAAGAGTGGTCCAACATATCATGGGATACATTGTTTTGATTCCTAGTGGAATGTAAAAAAGCATTATTGATGAGATACACCTAATTTTTCTAGTCGTTTCTGTATGTGGCTAGCTCTTCTTAACAGTGGTCTGATTGTTGATAGATATCATTTGTAGAGAAGAAAGACAAAAGATAAATTCCTAAATTTACTGAAGTCAATTACAGTTTTGCCACTGCGTGTGTTAGAACTTCAGCTTGTTTTCCTGTGATTGAATCATTTCCAGAATCAGACATACTAGCAGTACATTCTGTGAATCTAAGGAGATTATTTTCTCAGTAAAATATAGAAGCTGTTTTCAACAAAGATCTCTAAGTCTGTTATCTGTATGATCAGTGCATAATGTGCTCTCTCTACAGCTGTAAGCATAGAACACATTAGAAACTATAGGTTTAGTAAAATGTATATATGGAGACCAAAGAGAGAGAGAATCAGTCCTTATGGTTTAGGAGTCTATTTCTCAATATACAAAATGAGAAATTATCTACGAGAAGTATCATGCTGCTAGGGTGACTCATTTCAAGACAAAGTGGCTTTCAGAAAAAATTGTAAGAGTATTGGCTTGGAGATCTGAAGCACAGATGGATAATCTGATCAACCCTTTATAACTGGACTTCCTTATTGAATAGAGACTGAAGTACCATGTCTTCAACTGACATTCGAAACACAGATTCTCCTAAAATTAGTGTTTCAAGGTTTAAATATTATTTTAAGTAAAGCTAATTAGAAAGCAAATTCTAAACATAATTAAAGCTCAGGAGTACTTGCAGATATCATTTATCAAACCAACATTTTATGAACATTCATAGAATATGAGTTGAAGAGATAGCCATGGACTATTTTTCCTTGCAGTAACCACAGAGCATAAGCTACTAGTTCTTCTGTCTCCTCAGTTATCCACCTAGAAGCTGAATTATTCCTTAGCTAAAAAGGTACAGGACTAATATTCTCCTTTAATCATATCACTGATATGCCAGATCCTTGTTACTTTCTATCCAGTGTGACATCACATGGCAAACAGTATATAGCATCAACCAGCAATTTCTTTTACAATGCCTGGCAGCTTATAAATCTAATAACATTCTGTCCTTGATGATGTATATGTCATTCCTTTGCAGTCTGGTCTTTTCAAAAAAATACTCAGTCCCTTAGACATGCACAATTTTCTATAAATCTGCTTTGATTAGGCAATGAAGGCAGAGTTCAGATAAGGTTTCTTGTCTGCTGAAGACTGCAGATTCCATTTTAACAAAACTCTGCTGATAGGAATAAAACAGCCTCTTAGTACATAGAAATTAGAAATTGGGCTGTTTGGAATATGACCTTAGTTTTGTCTAGAAGAAAAATACTTTTCAGAACAAGACATGCAGATCAAAGCCTTTAGTTCTATGTCATCTTTCTGGCTCTATAAACTGAGGATCACCTTGGAAGACAAATTAATGTTAATTTAATGAATATTGTGGAAAAAATTGTTTTAAAGTAGTTGAAGTAAGATAAGAAAATTTGTTTTCTTAATTCTTAGGTACTCAGAAACATGTATGGACTACGTTTAAGTGAAAACAGACTTCTATGCCAAGGATAAAGTGGGGCTACACTTCTGGAATCTCTATTAAGGAGTCAGTTATCTCATTTTTCTTAAATGCAAATGAACTGGGATAATGTAAAATAGTATAGTTCAGTCTTTCCTTTCTTGCAAGCATGTCCGTTTTTTTCCTCCCTTCCAGAGTTTTCTTCTGCATTGCATTCCCTGACTCTGTACAGAGATTTTTTTTGTGCACTAGTCTCTTACATTCATCCACAGAATTAGGCAGTGTGTGCTGTAAGAAACCATAGCCATCTTGAGTTTAGAAGCCAGGTTTTAGAAAACATTTAGGGCAGGATCTTAAAAATAACTTAAGGAAACAAGTCCAGCTGACAGTCATTGAAGTATGTTGGGAAATAACCTCTTTATCAATTATGCCTAAGTGCTTTAATAACATTTCACACTGCTTGTGATTGCACACAGAAGATGAAAGATGAGTTGGTTGTTGAGAAGAGGTAAATAAACTGTGTAAATCAGTCAGGTAATTAAAATGCTGGCTGATAGTACCACTCTACACTTTGAAAGAGGCTCTTCTGCCTTGACACTTAACCTTTGTGAAAAGGTGAGTCTTCTACATTCTGAATCACTTAAAGTGTTTCTATTTTGATAATGATTGTGCACATGAGCCATAATATTACTGGTTTCCCATGCCTTTCTGTCATTAATTGGTACAGAAAACTCTCAGTTATTTTTTCACCTACTTGAACAGTGTCTAGTACCATTGGTACACAGTAGAGTATCAAAGTGTTTGAACAGGGCTAGGACATAAAACACAGGACTTAAGGAAAACCTGTGCTTTCTGGACTAGCAACTGGATACTATACAGAATCCGGTAGTATCAAGTAACACTGGACAACAGAATGCTGCTGTCAAATACCTTTGTTAAACCACTAATATTCTAGTTCAGAAATAACTCAAAATATGAGTAATTAGGACTGATTATCCCTTGCCCACTTCATTTTTAGGCACTTCAGAGGAGTTTAACTCGTAAATTTTATAACAAAAATGATATCTGTTTTTTCTCAAACAACTTTCTTAGTGTGAGGGAAGATAGTGTTTGATTGAAATTTATTTTTATTTCAAATTACACTTCATTTTCATATTAACTAGCTTCAAATAAAAAGAAATATCTGTGTTTCTGCTGCTTTGACAATTGAAAATGAGCATTCTGTGCATCAACACCATCTCGCTAAGTGTCAATTTAGAAAGCTTATTTTGTGATGCCTTTATCTGTTGCTTTGAAAGTTAGGATCAAGCTTGACTAAAACTCCATACGTAGAAAAAACTCATTCCACCTTTACTGAGAGATTTTATTAATATTTTCCCCATAGTTATACTTGTTTAATTTCATAAATATCCTCTGGCTTTCATATATTTTTCAACTCCTCTTATATTGTTTTCTTATCCCTTAGGTTTTATCTTTGAGATCTTATATTCAGCTTTTGTCTTAATCAGTCCTGAGGAAATGGCTGATGATATATTTGCAACTCCTTTTAAACTACTATCACTCTTGCTTACAAGCTCTTCAAAAATCTATATATTTTGGTTGTAAGAATTTTTTCTTTTCCTCATCCATTAGAATTATTGTCTATTGCAATTCTTTATAACAACGTGAGAATCTGTTCCCTCCATTCCGGTCAGAATGTTGTCTTATAGTGTCTTAGCTTTCCTTTACCAAATAAATAAATTCTTCTTATTTTATTCTTGGTTTTATTCTGCTTCTACTTAAACAGGTAGTAGATCACCGATATGCCTCTGCCTTCCTGGTGGTTCTTAGTTGATTATTTTCTGTTGTGGATATCTTCATCAGGACAATTCTCCTGGGTGGGCTTTTGTTGACCTCAAACATTCATTGTCAAATTATGCAGGATACAGATATTCAAGGAAATAGATTTCTCTGCATAGCCATAAATGAAATACCTTTTCTAGTCTGAAGTGTGCCTGCGTTATGTCTTTGTTGGATAACTTGCCCAGATGATAATACGCCTTCTGAGGGGAGCTTCACTGTCATTCACACTAATGTGAAGATAATACTCCTCATCAGGAGCAGTATCCTGGGGCGAGGGAATGTATAGATTAACTACTGATTTCCTTGTCATTACATCAACTCAGGCTACAGTTTGTTTACACAAATATTTTGCAGGCTTTCAAGTCAACTTAAGACTATTCTTTGTGTCATTTTAGATAACCAAATGGTCTAACTTCATAATTTCTACCCATTTAAGACCTGGGATAAGTGCAGCACTTGAAATTGACAGGTGAGTGCAGGAAAATGTATCAGAAATCACATCTTTTCCCTTGAGCACTCTCTATGTCATCTCTGTGCCACTTACTAGAAGATTTCTCTTTGGAGTCCGGTTTCCATGGTTGGCTTTGTTGGCATTAGGGGACTTTTAGCCCCACTGTTCCAAGTTACAGTACAGTTGAGGATTTTGCCCAGTAAATCTGAATCACTTTGTAAAGAATAAGGACTAGAAAAAATGCAGTCTACAATGTTGCAGTGGGATAAGTAGAAGAACTATAAGCTACCTTCAGAAAACTCAGACAACTCATTTATTATGTAATAATTTTCCTTCTGCTGCACATGCCCTGAGTTCCATTATCTCTTTCTAATACTCTTCCTGAGCAAGCTGTGTTACTTGTTTCTGTGTTTTTTGTCTTTAATTTTCAAGTAGCATTAAGTAATTTTGCCTAAAACACTAATGCTCATCTGAATGCTTTAGGCATTGCAGATTTTAAGAAGACACATTTATATTAACTACACAAGAGAGAAATACTAACCACCCGCATTATCATCATGTTTGTTTTCCTTCTAAATGAACTGATGAGGTGATAATGCAGGTTAAACACCTTCCTCTCTCACAAGTTATATTCTGAGTGTGACTTCTTTCTTCAGTAAGAATGTAGAAAAATAGACCAAAGGAAGTATTAGCAAGCTCTGTATTTTAGCTCCACTTCTAAAATAGCATATCAGCATTTAAATGTTTAAAATCTGTGCACTCTGATGGCTAAATGTATGCTATTTTCATAAAGCTTGAGTAAAAAGTATATCCATGGTAGGAGTGGCAATTCACCCCATTAACACTACAACCACTAAATAGGGATGGCTCATCCGTCCCTGATACATGCTCTGTTGTAACTACAGAGGTTTGGAAGACATTTAATCCATCCCATGAGTTATTCTTATCATAGGTTCCTGTTCTACACTGTCTACTTGCTATTTAGGTTTTACCATGATACTCAGAGGTCTAGTCAGGCATACGCAGTATTCTTCTGCCTACAGTCATGTTTGAATGAAATAGAGGAGAACTTCTACTGCATAATTTCTGTGTGATTTATTTTTTATTCTAAAAAAAAAGAGAGAAACATAGAATCAAGTCATTTTCTGAGAACTCATTCTTTTTGTCCTATGGTACATCTTTATGTTCGATATTTCTGAACCTGCAGGTTTCTTTGGTTTTGATCTTTTTTTTTTTTCCCGAGGTAGAAAAATAAAAAGAAAGACTACATTAAACCTCTGTATTTTAGTTCTGAGTTGGATTATGTAATGGAATGGTTTGGAGCTGTTTGCTTATTTTTCTAAACTTTTTAAAGGTTAAAGAGAAAACACATATTTTGCCCAGTTTGGCAGCCAGTATTTGAATGTATTGCGAAAATACAGATGTCATCTGTGGTGGTTAACTCCTCTGCTGGAGAAAAGAAAATGAAAAGCACACACTACTGAGCAGTTTACTTCTTTACTAGCTTATATGAGACATGTCTTTGTGAATTGCCATGTCTTCAGATCCTTCTTTGATAAACACACAGTTTAATAAACTTGATGGAGTGCGAAGAGTTCCCAGTTACATTTTTATTTTAATTTTATGGGACACATTTAAGGCAACAAATTTCAGGGAATGGAACAGTTTGTCAGATGTCTTTGCTTCAAGACCTTGAAGTGAAGTCAGCAATATACTTGTGTGTCCCTACATTCTCTTTTCTTCTCTTTTGCTTTTAAACTGATTATACAGACTACTGCAGGCACAGATGGGATTTAACCTCAATTCCAAACATTCCTGTTGTTTCCTCTCTCCAATTTCTGTTGTTTAAAAATGGGAAGCCAAGTGTCCAGCAGAAAAATAAGGAAGGGCCAGGTGTACAGCCTTGCATGCAAAAGGGGCTGGAGAAAGAGGACATTAGTTAGTGGTAAGAAAGGGGAAGATTAAACCAAGGAGCAGCCTCAGATGAAAAGAGGCAATAAAGAAGTGAACGGCAACTGAAGAGGCAATATAAGTGCGCAGAAGGCAAAACCTGGTGTCAGAAGCAGCAAAAAGGAACGGAATACAATACCAACACCGTCATACATGTTACATTTAGAAAAGTATGCATTCACAGCTAGAAAGAAAAACAGGAATTTTTTAGAGCACAGATAAGACAGACACATTTGTTACTTTAGGAGCATATTCACTACTTTACTCAGTTAAAGAAAGAAAGGTGTAGTAAAAAAAAGCAAATTCCCTAGCTACTCTAAACCAAAACAGTTCTTCTGAAGACAAAGGAAAAATATTACTCCAGCTTCAGACAGGAGTTAAAATATAAAATGATAAAGCTGAGAATTTGGAATTATAAACAATATGTGTTAAGAGACATATTAGTGCCAAAAGCCATGCAGAGTCATAACAATAATGAGTAACTGCTTGGTAATTTAAATGGAAAAATTAAATTAAAATAAAAAACTTAATGATATCTTAATGTAAAAATGTCAAAGAGAAAAATTCTGAAAGAGGAAGTACATGATAATGATTATATAAATTACCCTAGTTAGTTTTGGAATGAATGCGTATTCTATGTAATATATATTGTGGCACCACTGTTTGTTCAATAAAGTAACTTTCTAATTTTCACATTTAGAAACATAATATGTAATTATGTTCTACTTAATATCTTCTATTTATCTGTAGCTTTAACTAAGGCCAGATGGACTGCAATTAGATTTCAAATGGGAACATTTAGCACTTTTGAAATTAAGCTGGTTATTCTAATTCTTCTTGAAAGTGATAAAAATAGGGATGGGGCACTGAAACATGTGAAAGTCTTTGACAAACCACAGTACACTTAAAAAGGAAAAGGAATCCCTTGCACAGTAGTTCTCAGAACTGAAATCTTAAAAAAAAAAAAGCTTTCTATTGCAATAGAAGATAAATAAAAGGAAGATACAATTAAGATTAGAATAACTTTTTTTTTTTTTTCTGTAACAGAGCACATATCTACTACTTGCTAATTTTTGTGAAATGCAATGAAAGAAACAGAAAATACAAGTGTTGGAATGAACCAGGCCCTACATGTGTTGTTTAAGGTGCAGACCGTCTCTGCAGGTGAGGTGACCTAGTAGTCCTTTCATGTCTTTGATTTCCCTGGTAAAGCACCTATGTTAACGAAGCTGATACAGGAAAAGAAATGGAGGACTGAGAAAGTGAGGAAGCAAAGCAGCAGTGTCCTGTATACCTCTCACATTTGCCGTTGTATATACTGTTGAATCTGATTATTATCTACCTTTTGACATTACTTAATCTAGCAGTGGATTTTTTTGCAATCATTTTGTTGTTCTAGTTTTACTCTGTCTTTCCTATCACCTGTAAACATTCAGTTCATTGCCGTGGATATAGGTGGGTGTTTAAAACCTTGAAGCCATTGTATCATCCTTTTGAATTCCTACTGAAGTGAGGTCATGTGTAGAAAAGGATGAAAGACTCATAGATGGGAGGAGGAGGGAGTGTGTGTAGAAGAATGGTTTTGCATTAAGGAAGCTCATAGGAGAAACGGAATTCCTACTGCCCTTTTGCCTGGTTTTTTATACATATTGTAGTCAAAAAACACTAGACGGAAAGTGGAATTTATTTGAAGTTTTGTGGCTCGTGAAAGTTCATACACCTGTTTTGGATACTAATAATATTCTTGTATCCTCAGTCAGAAGAAGGCAAAAAAAGCCAAGTATTCCACTTCCTGAATGAGCAGGTAAACTTCTGAAAATTATCTGTATCTACGTATCTGTATCTACCTGTCTGTACGTAAACACAAAAATGACACTTGCAAATTACTAAATGTAGGCAGTCCTTTGTTAAATAAAGGGGATTTTATGTTTCATATTTTGAAGCAGCTAAGTACTGGTTAACTCTGAATCTTGGACTTCATGCTACGGAAGAATTACATCTGATTAATTTGGAAATGCTAACTATTAGTGGTTGAGGGGAGAGGGAGGATGAGTGGTTGGATCAAACCTCATCAATGTAATCCAACTTACAAGGGTTTTACTTGGAACTTTAGCTTCATATTTAGCAAAAATCATTAAGAATGTAATAGATTTCCATTATTTATAGAGAAATTGAATTATTCTAACAGAGTTGGGGTTTTTTCTCTTTTTACTTGTTTAAGTAGTGATAGTCTCTTCTTCATGTACTTGTTTTTTTTTTTTCCCTAAGACTTTCTGATAGCAAAAATATTACACTTGAACCACCTAAAAAGATTTTGTTTTGTTTACTCTTCAAACAGCAATTCTTCATATTTAATCTATGAATAAAAATCAAATAAGATGACGGTAAGACTTAAGGCAATTTCATTCAAGGTCTTAATTGCTTTACTACTACTACATATCAAACATAACAATGAATATTGCCAATTGTTTTCATTATTCACTTCACATCATTCCTGTTCCATGATGTATCTTGAACTCATTATCCATATAACTATTTTTTTATAACCCATATAATTTTTAATCAGTGAAGATGTCTATATAAGCAAGAACTTGCTAAATCAAGGCCCAGATTTTTCAGCCAGCAGTAATGGTATTTCAACATATCTTGAAAAAAACAAACAGAATTATACAGAAAGTCTCAAGGTGATCCAGATAAGAAATTTATTTGTGAACTGAAAAACAAATAATGGCTAACACTGATAGATGGATTCTGATTAACTCTAGTAAGAAATGTAATTTTTTTCTAAATAATATTTACTATGAATTCCCCTTTTGTGATTATGCAGCTTCACTGGTGTGTAATGAGAATCATTAATTAACACAGTTAAAAATGCAGTACAGGATAATAATTTATAGCTTGTTTGTAAAGTTAGATCAAAACTGTTATTTTGATACATGATCCTGACTTTCTGAAATTCTCACCCTCCAGAACTAACAGTTTGTATTCAGTCACTTTAAAGTGAGCCTGTCAAAACTAGCACAAACTTGATTATCTAACTCTAATAGGTCTGTGTTTAGGGAAAGATGAATCTTTTCCTTGATGTGTGCATGGCCAAGCAGGAAGTTCTTAAGGCATCTGAAATTACGTTGTGTGTGGTCAGAAAAAGAATTTACATATGGGCATAATTCTGGCTCTACAAAAGGGGCATTCACCTCTCCTCTTTTTGAAACTGAGCCACTCCTCAGTTGCAAATGCAAGAATCGCAGGGGATGATACAAAGAGTGACCCAGTGAGCCCAATGCATTTTTTCTGAGGGTCTCACTGACAAGCGTAAACTCTTTAGAGGTGCACACATGTTATCAAACATGTGTGTCCTCCAAGGCTTATGATACCTTCTTGAGAAACAGCAAAGAACATCAGTAAAAATACTAGAGTGGGTGGAGAGGAAGGGTGAAAAATTGAATCACTGGATCACAGGATGCTTTAAGTCAGAAAAAACCTCTGGAAACTTGCCCAAATCAGAGTACAGTCACCTACAGCAGGTTGTCCAGGACTGTGTTCAGTCATGTTTTGAATTTCTCCACACCACAATGTTTCTGGGAAACCTGTTCCAATGTTCAACCATTCTTACAGTAAACAACAGTTTACTTACATTCAGACAGAATAGTATGAATTTGAGTTTATGCAGATTGTTTCTTGGCTTCTCTGAAAGGACTCTGTCTCTCTCTTCTTCATTCCCCTGAGCCTCTTTTCTCCAGGCTGAACAGTGCCAGTCCTCTCTACCTCTTCTCATATGAAAGATGCTTCGGTTCCTTAGTCCTCTTTGTGGCCTTTCACTGGACTCACTCCATTAATTCCATACCTTTTTTCAGATTTTCTCATGCAAGCCTCAAGTACTGAATTTTGACTTAGATCTGTCATAAATTTGCTATTGCAATGAGACAAGGCCTATCCCTGATACGATTTCTCAAGTAAATGAGACCCAGAGTTTGTCTACCCAACCCTGCCTGTTTAGGTTGCTCTGGTAGATATGGGAAAGAAAGAAGGGAGTACAGATGACCCAAGTTGTCATGAAACTGTTAAAAACATGTTTGAATCATTTATCTGGGGGCTGTCCTTATGACCTATGTAAAAAATGTTAATTTTATCCACATATGGGGATACCCTGAGTCCATGGTAGAGGTTTGAAATGGATTAGAGGGGCTGGAACCTTGATTTTCACAAGTATGAAGTGTGTAGGCATGGTAGCATAGAAATCACTAGCCAACTGCTATACTCATACTGCCTACTAAATTAATTTGTGACTATATGACACTCAGTGCTGTCATTCCATTCTTATTGTTGCAGCACCCAAATTCCCCCATGTCAGATTGATTTCCCATTTTACATAGCACTGCCATTGAAAGTAATGAGGTCACTGTATGGATATGTCCAGAAACCAAGCAATATTCATTAATTACAATAAATAATATCCATTAATTAGAATTATGTAAATGGAAATAAAACCAAATACATTAGGACAAAGAAAGCAGTTTTTCAAATTACATACAGATGGTAATTTTTGCTTTTCTACAGGTGATTTTTTTTAATAATTTTTCAATACCTGTGACATTCACATACTCAGTTTAATATTCCTCTTTTGTTTAAAACAAAAAAAAAGGGGGAATAAAAATTCCCTTCAGCTATTCAAATACCATAATCCAGGTGGTTTTGAGCTTAATGTATTGCTATTACAAAGTCTCTGGAGGAGTTAAGGGAATTGTTCTTTGCAATAAGTAGAAGAGAAGGAGTGTTGTTATGAGGAAAATGTAGAGGAGCAAAGAAGTGTAAGTATGCATATTAATCGAGTTTTGTTTTTACCTTCAATTTATAGTGAATAATTGAGGACATTTACTATTCAAGAAACCCACATTAATATTACTGTCACATAGGGACTGATCAACCTTCCAAAAGACAGAAGAAGTGGAAAGCTAAAGATCTTTAAATACTTTTTTACTTTTTTCTGCTGTGGGATTTTAAACTGCTGAATTTTTTTTATACTAGTTGAAGGACTTTTGACCTTCATGAAGTAAAAAATTCTAGATAAAAATGAAAAGAGAAAAAAGTAGTCAAGATTGTATTGGCTGCAGAAACTATGAAAGCTTTACTTTCAGAGGCATTTCCAGATGAAGATGTTTACAGAATCGTAGAATCATTAAGGTTGGAAAAAATCTCTAAGATCATCAAACCCAACCGTCAATCCATCACCACCATGTCTGCTAAACCATGTCCTGAAGTCCCGTATCAACATGTTCGTTGAACACCTCCAGGGATGGTGACTCCACCACCTTTCTGGGCAGCCTGTTC
>Ga0181612_182115_pt1 | contig 14447 bp, 14 predicted proteins | sample HoacroProtozoa21_FD_119630 | JGI IMG/M metagenome (GOLD analysis project Ga0181612, IMG submission 119630) | Hoatzin crop microbial communities from Cojedes, Venezuel. Combined Assembly of Gp0051906, Gp0051904, Gp0051908 | reverse complement strand
GGGGCCCGGGGACCTCTTTGATGGGCAGGAGGGGTCGGCCGTGGCACGGGGGGCATGTGGTGGCTGGTGGCTTCTTTGGGAGGAGATTTGGAGGTTAATGGCTGCTGTGTGATGGAAGTCACCAGCTACTTCTGGCAGCACGTGAGGTGAGGATCGACAGCGGTCGCTTGCCGAAGCACAATAACTGTCCGCCACGTCTTGATGTCAGAATGGTTCCTCAGCGTTGTGTAGAGGAGTGCGTTGCTCTGGCCAGATGCAGGAGTGAACGAACGCCCCAGATACTCCCGTGACTGGGACGTGGCCGCCTGAGCTCTGTTTCAGTGCTTGGGAACAGGTAGCCCTAACAACGTGGAGTTTGCCATGGCCACCAGTACCACCCCAGGCACCCCACTGGCCTCCACCGTTAGCTGCTCCATGGGCAGCAAGCCTGCTCCCGCAGCTCTGACCACGATGGCTCCTCCACTGAGCATCAGCCTGGCCTGGATGGCAGTGCACACAGCGACGCACGGAGCATGGCTGGTGCTTGTTGTGGTGCCTGCGACGAGCGGGAGCCAGGAGGGCCGTTGCAAGCCAGCCTGATGCAACAGCTACCTGCTTTTGGAATGCTGTTTGCCAGAGGAGATGGCTGGAACGGCTGTGTGTCCAGCTGCTGAGGCAGCTCTGTGGAAGTGGGACAGAGCCGCACTGAGCATGGCCAAGGCTGCCCAGCGGCCGTGCCGCAAAGGCCCCGGAGCGCAGAGCCCAGCACATGGCTCCAGCTGGAGATGGGGATGTCCCAGGACAGAGGGGCCTGTTTGAACCTGGCCCATCCCTGCTGGAGGAGAAGGGCCCAGATCCCCTCCCTGGCACCGAGCTGGGAAGGTGGGAAGGGGACAGGGCAGGAGCACCGGGGCTGTGGTGGCCCCTGGGCTGAGGTGGGTCCAGACCCAGGAGAGGCTCCACCAGAAAATGGGTACCAGGAGGAGTGAGATCATTCAGAGCATCCCCCAGCTCTCTATGATTTACATCCCTAGCTCCAGCTTCCTAGGGAGTTTTGCGGAGGCAAGACAGAGCTGCAGTGAACATGGCCTTCTGCATCTTGACTTGGCTGCTCAGCAGCGCCCTCCAGGACCTTCTGGTGTGGCCCAAAGAGGCTGTGGAGCTTGGGACAGGCATGAGGAACCAAAGGATCTTCACAGAGACGACCTGGGTCACATCTGGAGTTTCTGCGTAGCCAGAGTCCTGCAGTAGGAGGCGAGGCCAGGGTTGTCCCATCTCCCAGCCTGCTTCAGGTGACCATCACTTGCATCCACACTGCACAGTGCAGTGAGATCCCACCAGACAGGCATAAACCCCCCCACCCCAAGACCTTTGTAGGCGGGAACGGGCTTGGCAGCAGCTGTGCTGCTTGCACCACGCTTGTGTCCCTCTGTGCCCTGGGTCCGGTCCTGCAGCAAGGAAGAGAGCACCTCAGTCTAGTGGGGATGCTCCTCACCTTGTGCTGAGAGAAGGAGCTGCCAGCTGGGTGTCTGTGTTGAGGACAGGAACGTGCACATGGATCAACAACAGTGACAAGTGCTGGGAGCAGAACACGGGCTCCAGGTGGCTCCTGGTGTTCGCTCCCACGGCTAGGCTGATTGCCGCAGCGTGATGTGCCCACAGAACAGGAATTATCCTTTGACTGAAGAGGTGACTGGGTTTCAGGAAGAGAGGTCGCTGGGATGGTTCTTTAATGGATCTGATCTCAGCACAACCACCTGAGTGCTGCTAAATTTGATGGGAGAGTTTCTGACTCACTGGGGGTTTATCCTGGTTTCCTTGGCGTTTGAGTTTGCAGTGCACCCTGCAGCAGCAAGGCCAGGATCCCAGTAATACTGGGAGGTGCTGAAAGCCACGGGCTACCCTCCCCAAGGTGGTCTTCCAGCCAGCAAGCATTGCTTATCTGTGCTGGTGTGTCACGCAACTGGATCACGCTTGATGCTTTCCCGCTGTGTCCTCTGGTAGCAGCATTCCGCTCCCCAGGTCCCTTCTGCCTCCACCTCATTCCTTGCCCTTCTCTTTTCTTGCCATCTCTCTACTTCTTCCCATCTCATCTGCTTTTCTCAAGATCCTGTTTCTCCCTTGGTTTCCTGCCCTCCGTCTCCTCCTTCCTTTTTTTCCTCCCTTGCCCTTCCCCAGTGTTGCAGTCCTTCACTCACCAGCATAAGAGCATCCACTTACCTGCATCTCCACCCCTCTTCTGACCCTCTCTTGTTTTTCCCTAGGTGGTACCACGGGCATCTGTCAGGTGCTGCAGCTGAGTCACTTCTCCAGGCCAAAGCCACCCCTTGGACCTTCTTGGTGCGGGAGAGCCTCAGCAAACCTGGGGATTTTGTCTTGTCCGTCCTCACTGACCAGCTTAAACCTGGGTCTGATGCTCCACCAGCCAGGGCAACCAGTGCCTCTGCGGCCCGGCTCAAAGTCACGCACATCAAGATCATGTGTGAGGTGAGCAGTTGGGAGAGCAAAAGGAAAGGGAGCGGAAGAGGTCTCTGCCGATCTCTGCTGATCAGGTCCTCAAAAGCACGGGCCCTGTCAGCTTGATTGCTGCCAGCAGTGTTCTTGAATTTGGATCAAAGTGCTGTCACCTTGCATGTTCCTAATGTCCTCGCCCCACCCTGGTGACCGTGGGTAGTGCTGGGTGCTCAGACACGGGAGGAAGCAGGGCTCAGTGTGACCGAGAACTCCAGTACAGGCAGTTTGTGAATCCTCCTCTCTCTTTCACCACAATCTGATTACGAGTTCATCGAAAGAGTTAAAAGCTCTTGGAGGAGGAGGAGGGGCATCTGCAAGCCCTCCACACTTAGTCTGAAGGATGTTACCAACCTGACTGTCACAAGTCCTCCTATTACTTTCACGTGGGACAATGCAGAGGGTGGAGGGAGCTTTCAAGGACAGAAAGCAACTGCCTTTAAAAGAGAGCGGAGGGCAATGTACCTTCTCTGGTATATTTAGAGTGGACGCTACACAGTTGGAGGTGCTGAAACGTTTGACAGCTTGGCAGATCTGGTGGAGCACTTCAAGAAGACTGGCATTGAGGAGGTGTCTGGCTCCTTTGTGTACCTGAAGCAGGTAAATCCTGTTTCCTCCTTTCCTTAGGGATCCTTTGGTGGGACCCACTTGCTGTTTGTTTCTGCTTTGTGTCCCTCTCCTCCTTTCCTCCATAGCACACAGAGAAGACTTTGCTCTCCAGCAGCGTCTCTCTCTCTCTCATGCCAAGGCATTGTGTTTTCCCATCCCCAGCCCTACTATGCTACGAGGGTGAATGCTGCTGACATTGAGAACAGAGTGCAGGAACTGAACAAGAAGAGTCTATCTGAGGAGACGTCCAAGGCTGGATTCTGGGAGGAATTTGATGTAAGAACTGCTGGGGGACATTATTCTGGCTTTTTTGGAAAGTTCCTGTGCACCACCTCATTCTCCATCCTTGGTTTCTTCTTGGACACAAACTTCTCAGGTGTCTTGTAAATTCTTGTAAATTTATCTCTGAAAAAAGTCTCTGTTTGGAACCTGTTGCGCTGGGGAGTGACTGACATCTTTCAGGGAACCAAGTAAGGTAGAAAGGTACTTTTTCATGGTTGGGAGAATGAACCACCAAGACACTAAGGGCATGAACCTTGGACTTTTCAAGCCCGGATTTGCTTTTCACTTCTCTGCTCCCCCACAAGCATGCCCGTGCGTCCCCAGAGTCACCCCTGTTCCACTGAGTGCCCACCTCCCCTCTCATACTTTGTGTCCACGCCATGACTGTTCTCTCTTCTGCTCTCAGAGTCTGCAAAAACAGGAAGCCAAGCACCTGTTTGACCGTCACGAGGGTCAGAGACCTGAAAACAAGAGCAAGAACCGATACAAGAACATCTTGCCCTGTAAGTCTTGCTTCTCCACCATAAAAAAAAACCCCAACAGAGACACAGACAGGCAATGAAGAGCTGTCCGAGTCATCCCCGCCCCTGCCTCAGCCTGCTCTGTCCTCCAACGCGGGTCACAAGGTGTGCGGCATTGAGGATTTAAGAGCTGATGAGAGAGGTCACAGCCTTTTCACATCCTTGAAGGAAGGAGGGAGGGATGCATCAGACTCGTTAGCTTCTGATTGTCCATCATTGGGGTAGGGAGATGGGAGGACAGGGTGAGATTGGTCTGACCCCAGAGAAGGAGAGGTGAAAATATGGGGCGTGCTGTGTGCACCGGGTGACATGCATGAGGTGGTGTGGGGCAGTGAAAGAGCTTCATGTGGCTGGGCACAGAGTATCTCATTGTGCCGTTTGTTCTTCATCGGCATGCTCAGTTGATCACTCCAGAGTCATCCTCCAAGGAAGGGACCCAAATATCCCTGGATCTGACTATATCAATGCCAACTATGTCAAGGTGAGACTCTTGAAAGGCAGCTTTATGCCCCAGATGGGGGAGGGCCTTGCCTGCTCCTGCAGCCCTCCTGATCTTCCCCTGTCCATGCTCAGAACAACCTCATCAGCCCGGATGAGCGCACCAAGACCTACATCGCTAGCCAGGGTTGCCTGGATGCCACAGTCAACGACTTCTGGCAGATGGTGTGGCAGGAGAACACGCGCATCATTGTGATGACTACACGGGAGGTAGAAAAAGGGCGGGTAAGTAGCAGATTGCGGGTGTCTTGGCGCTGCCCTCTTTTCCCCTTCGACCACCGCTCTGCTCTTTCTCTCTTTCCTGCCTTCTGCCTGTCCTCACCCTGCCCTCTCTGCCCACACAGAATAAATGTGTGCCTTACTGGCCAGAGGTGGGCAGCACAAAGGAATACGGCCCCTACCTTGTGGAGAACACCGGGGAGCATGATGCTTTGGAGTACAAACTCCGGCACCTCTGCGTGCGTCCGATGGATAACGTGAGTGTGCCTGGTCGAGGGCTGCTGTGGAGCCCACGGGTCTGACGGTCACTGCGTGCCCACGGCTGGGAACTGCTGGGTGCTGTGGTGGTGCTGCTGTTGTATCATTCTTGGGGTTGCTGTTCCCACATGGTTTGGACTGGAATCACACTGGTGGAATCACCAAGAAGCTCGCAGGAGAGAGAGAGATTCTGTCCAGCTTCAGACTCACCTCTCCCCGGGACAGAGGCCGGGAATAGGACTGGGTTGTAGTTTGACCAGCGGGTTGTTTTGTTATTATCAGGGTAAGGCTGTGCGTGAGATCTGGCACTACCAGTACCTGAGCTGGCCTGACCACGGTGTACCCAGCGAGCCAGGAGGAGTGCTCAGCTTCCTTGACCAAATAAACCAGAAGCAGGAGAGCATCCCAGATGCAGGGCCTATTCTGGTGCATTGCAGGTTGGTACGGAGGCTGGGTGTGAAGCGTTCTCCGTCCTTAATATAGGGTGAGGTGCAGAAGGTCTGTTGTGCTGCACCAGCTCTTCCCCAGGACTTGCAAGTGCCAAACCCTGACATTTGCTTCTTCCTCTTTGGTGCCCCCCAACCAAACTCTCTGCCTGTTGAATCCTCGACTCTTGTGGCGTTGCCGAGCAGCTGCTACGAGGGCTGCATCCTTTCCCAGAAGCAGCTGCATTTTGTTTCAGGAGCTGTATTGCTCTGACCTCTGCTTGTCCTCTCCTTGCAGTGCTGGGATTGGCCGCACTGGGACTATCATCGTCATTGATATGATAGTGGAAACAATCTCCACCAAGGGTAAGAGGACTCCAAAGTGTCTTGAACTGGCCTACGCAGTCACGCTGTGCCCTTAAGGGATGAAAACTATTGGGCATCAGTGGGAGAGATCCTGCCACAGCCCTGAGAAGGTTGTGCTGTCCTTGCCATGTGGCAGCTGCTGGGTCTCTGCACTGTATCCACTCACTGCGGCTTCAGCCTTCCCTGAGCTGGGGCTCTTCCTCCAGGGCCAGACTTGGAAGCTGCTGAGCAGGAAGGCGGGACAGGTGGTCAATATGGGAGTAAAGAGTATGGAGGGAGGTGGAAACTTCTTGACTGACCTCCACTGTGACCGCTTTTGGTGAAGAATTGGGAGGGGGGAGCCAGCAAACACATCAGTAAGCTCTTCTGGTGCCCCTTGCTAGGGCTGGACTGTGACATTGACATCCAGAAGACCATCCAGATGGTGAGGGCCCAACGCTCAGGCATGGTGCAGACGGAGGCCCAGTACAAGTTCATCTACATGGCCATCTGCCAGTTCATAGAGACGACCAAGCAGAAGCTGGAAGTTATCCAGGTGAATAGGGGGACCCTCCTGTCCTGTCAGCCTAGGCCCTGCACGGTGCTGGCTCTGAGCCCAAGTGCTCTTTCCCAAGCTTTATGCTAGCACTGAGACCTACACAGACTACGATGGCGCACCAAGATTTGAGTCCCTGCTCCTCCCTTTAAAATTCAGGGCACGACATTAGCAGCTCAAGTGCCAGCCCCTTCCCAACTGCCGAACAGGAGGAAGTTCTAATGCAGTTATTCCAACTACATTCTGTATCATGTCTCTCTCAAGCGCTGTTTTGTTGTAAGCCGAATCTAAGACAGGCAAAGACTTTCCCCCTTCCTTTCCTCTTTCTCTTTCCCATCCTGGTTCTGCAGTTGCAGAAAGCGACTCGTGGAAACGCTTTCCTCCTTACTGGCTGAGTAGTGGCCTCTTTTCGCACTCCTTGCAGCCTTTGGCAGCATCCGCTAGCTGCTGCCATCTGTTTAATGTGCTCTAGCTGCTGCGTGGCACTCCCAGGCAGTCCAGTGCCTCAGAAATTTGTTGCCCCCCTGTTCACCCCTGTGCAAGGATGCATTTGCATCCCTGCTGCTCACCGCTGTGACAGCAGCAGGTGGCGTGCACTGAGCATGCCGACTTCAGCAATCCACCAGGATCCACCGAGATCCTGGCAGGAAGCATGGCTAAACGGACAGAACTCTTCGCGATGCCTCGTGCTTCTCCCAGGCCGCACTCTTCTCAGCTTCGTTCCTCTCTCCTGCAGTCTCAGAAAGGCAAGCCGAACGAGTCCGAGTACGGGAACATTGCCTACCCCCCTGCCGTGAGGAACGTGCACACCAAGGCTTCACGCAAATCCTCCAGGTAAGAGCTCACCTGTGCCTGCCTCTGGCAACAGTCTCCCTGCTGGCTTGGCACCTTGCTCACTTTTCCCTTTGTTTTTCCCTGGTCTTCCAGGCAGAAAGAGGAGTCGATGGTTTATGAGAACGTGGGGAAAAAGGAGGACAAGGTACGGAAACAGCACTCCTCAGAGAAGAAGCTGAAAGGCTCGCTAAAGAAAAAATAAGCGTACATTGCAGGTAGCCCCATGGCGGTTGTCAGCCTGGGGTGCAGAACTGGAGCTCCCGTCCAGGCTGCTCTGTCTCGCATTCCTCGCTCTCGGACTGGAAGTAGGCCTTCCCCCTTTCTCTTCTGCGCCACCTCTCAGCGCCCTGAACCAGACTGCTTCCCAGCTCGGCTGACCGGCTTCCCTGTCCCTTGCCTGTGCAGGCCAGCAGAGTCTCCTGCTGCCCCTTCATCATTCATTAACAGGGCAAAAGAATAAAAAATCACACCCCTTCTTCCCCTCGCTGTCTGAGCGCTGGGGCCCAAACTCGCCTCTGCTGTGCCAGCTCCAGCTGACTCTTTGAGGAAGAGCGAAGGAAGCTCCTTACAGGAGCTACGTCTCTGCCCACTGCTGGGAGTCGGAGGTTAGCCTGTTAGCATTCCCTGAAGCCTCAACTTTTAAAGTCTGGAGTTTTGGGCCTGTTTCAGCTCAGCTCCTCTATAACTCAACAGGAAACTTCCTCTTGCCTTAACACCAACCCTCTGCCCTACCATCCCTTTCCTACCCGATCCTTCCATTGGATGCTGTAAATATACCAGAATTTGATGTGATGGCCATGTTTTCTCCTTTGTTTGTAAATAAATGTGTATTTGTTTGAATGCTGAGTCCCCCAAATTTTTTTCCTATAATTTCTCTTTGAGTATAGCTGTACTCCTGGCTTCACTTGCAGCCCTGCAAAGACCTACGAGAAAGGCTCTAGCTTAGTTTTGATCACTTCCTGCAGCCTTCAGACTCCTGAACAGCAGCAGTGACCAATTATGGTGGCTCCTTGCTGCCAGAGGAGCAGGGGTAGTCCTCAGGTAAGTCTGCATGCAGCAAGTTAGCTGGGACAGACTCAGGTGCAGGCTTTTGCACTGAAATTTTGGTATTTGGAAGAGTTGTCCTGGTGCCTCCAAATCATTAGTCATTTTGCCATCGGTCTCCTCTGTCTTTGGCAGTATCCATCCTGAGCTGGAAGGTCAGCCATAAAGGCTGCGTCAGCACACAGTGTAGTGCCTGACTGCCCCTCCCCAGGTACCGCTTGGTAGAAATGAACCTTCATCTTTGAGGAGAAGGTAGAAGCAATTTCACCCTATGCCCAGGCAAGTTTATGAGGGACAAATCACAGCACCGAGGATGAGTGCCATGTGCCATCGCATGCAAGGGGGGAGAAATTCTGCCTCTTCCCAGCTGCAAACTCTGCCTCAAGCAAGCAGAAGCAGAAACACCACCACAGTGGCAATCCCATCCTTTCCGAGTTCGGCAGTTGGTTCTGGAGCACATGGCTGAGAAAGCTGCCTGGGATAAAGACATCCACCTGCGGCACACCATACTGGGAGGAAGGACACTGCTTGCTGTCATTTGATACGGCAAGAAACTTGGTTGGAAGGATTCAGCAGACAGATGACACGTTGCGAGCAGCTCCTCTTTCCACCTGCTGGACTTCAGCTTCCCTCAGCCTGCGAGCCAAGCAGCACAAGCATTTACCAGCTGGCTGTGCCATGATACTGACACTGGAGGAAAAACCAGGAGAGGAAGAGCGGGGAAAACAACGGCCTGAGAAGTAAAGCTAGAAGATGAGCGGAGGCATACTGTTTCACCTCTGAATGATGCCACAGACCCTCTTCTAACTCATGGGCCTAGAGACCTACTCTCAGGAAACACCTACTTTGGCTTTAGATTCCAACCCACCTCCTTCTACAAAGCTGCCACAGCCTAGAGCACGGCATAGCAATGGCTAGCTTAAACTCTGCCCAAAGCACGCAAATCAAGACATCTTGTGGAGCAACTCTGGGTTACACTGAGAATGTAATTTGTGTTTAAATGCCAGAGCTTATCATGTCCGTAACATCCACTGTCTGCAACGAATATAGACCAAACAAGAACTTTCATGATTCTACGTCAAGAAATGCAGCACTGAAACAAGCGGTCTCTTCTGCCTCACGCGTAAGCGTTGTTACCTACAGATTTCTTTTGAGTGACTGTTTGAGAACACGTTTTCAAAGCTGGTTCAAAACAGTTGGTGCTTCCTTGATGTTGCAAGTCAAGACGTGGGTGTTAAGTTATAGCTCTGCTTTCCAGTAACAGTGAGTTGTAAAACCAGGAATCCACAGATTGCATCTGTTCCTTTAAACACCTTGTGCTCTGCTTCGCCTGAGTAAGAGCTCCTTCAAAGGCCTCTCTTTTTCACTGGAGAGCTTAAGCTGGAGTTGTTTGTACATAGAGATGGATGGTTGTAAATACAGATGGGCTCGTAGGTGGCTGTCTTGGCCACTGTGATCATGAAATAGTCGAGTTTAAGATCTTTGGTGATATGAGAAAAACTGTCAGCAGAGCTACTACCCTGGATTTTGGGAGAGCAGACTTCAGGCTGCTCAAGGAACTTGTTAGTCAGGCCCCCCCTGGAATCTGTTTTTGAGGATATTAGGGTCCATAAATGTTGGTCACTTTTTAAGGGCCTTCTTTCCAGAGCGCAGGAGCATGCAACTCCAACGTGTCTGAAGTCAAGCAAGGGAGGCAGAAGGCTGGCTTGGCTGCACAGGGGTCTCCTGCAACTTAGGAGGAGAAAAAAGCATGTATGGACTTTGGCAGCACAGACAGGCTGCACAGGCTGCAGACGTGCTGTTCGCCACTACAGGGAGACAACTGGTACGGCCTGAGCTCAGCTGGAGTTGAAGCTGGGCGGTACGATGGTGGATAACAAAAACCAGGCTTTTTTAAGTATGTTGACAGCAAAAAGAAAACATTAGTCCATTACTCGATGAGGTTGGTCACCTCATCCCCAAACAGGGATGAAGACAAAGCAGAGATACTTTATGCTTTCTTTGCCTCTTTCTTTAACACCAGTGCTGGGCCCTGGGACGCCCAGAGCCCTGGGCTGGGGGACTGCAGCTCAGGGGGCGATAAGCTCACGGCTGACTTTGAACTTGTAGGGGATTTTCTGCTGCAACTGAATCCACACAAGTCTATGGGGCCCAACGGGATTCATCCCAGGGTCCTGAAGAGTTGGCCAGTGTTATTCTGAGACCTCTCCCAGTTACTTATCTACAGTCTTGGGAATCTGGAAAGGTTGCAGCTGACTGGAAGCTGGCAAATGTCATCCCAGTTTTCAAGAAGGGCAAGAAAGATGACCCTGGTCATTACAGGCCCGTCAGTCTCACTCCAGTGCGTGGTAAAATGATGGAGGTTATTCTGGGAGTTACTGAAAAAGACTTGAAAGACAATGCAGTCATCAGTCAAAGCCAGCATGGGTTCTTGAAGGAAAAATTATGCCTTACTAACTTAATCACCTTTCATGACAAGGTCACCCACCTAGTGTACAAAGGGAAGGGGGCAGATGTGGGGTTTTTTTGGATTTTAGCAAAGCTTTTGATATCATCTGTAACAGCATCCTCCTGGACCACGCCCAGCATACAGCTCAGGATGCCCACAATACATTGGGTGAACAACTGGCTGACGGGTCGGGCTCAAAGACTTGCAGAAAATGGGGTAACATCTAGCTGGTGGCCAGTCACTAGGAGTGTTCCCCAGTGCTAAATTTTAAGGCCATTTCTCCTCAAAGCTTTTATCAATGACCCAGGCAGAGGAGCTGAGCACACAGAAACTGATAGATTAGCATGCCAGGCAATCACCGACCATATGAAATCTCACAAGAAAAAATGCCAGATGTGGCACCGGGACTGGTGTGATCCTGGATGTACGTGTGGACCGGGGGACAAGGGGCTGGAGTACAGCCCCACAGAACGGGATGTGGGTGTTCTGGCTGACGGCGAGCTCTGTGAGTCGACGACGTGCCCTAGCAGACAGAAGGGCCAAAAGGGACCAGCAGAGCGGGAAGTGCTGATCTCTTTGGTGTCCAGCAACAGGACACAAGGGAATGCCTTCAAGCTGTATCAGTAGAAGTTCAGACTGGATATCAAAAAAAGTTCTTCACTGAGAGGGTGGTCAAGCTCCCCAGGGAAGTGGTCATGGCCCCAAGCCTGCCCATGTTCAAGATGAGCTTAGACAATGCTCTCACCCGTGGTCTGACTTCTAGGTTGCCCTGTGGGCAGTGAGGAGTTGGACTCGATGATCCTTGTGGGTCCCTTCCTACTCAGGGTATTATACGAGTCTGTGAAACCTCTAAGTCCTAAACCTAGTAAGGCAGGGAAAAAGCTAGCCCCATGAAGCAGATGTGATTTTGCCTTGGAAACCCAAGCACAGAAGAGACTTTAGTCAGTGGAGGAATATTTCTCCTACACTTCTGGCCAGGAAAGCAGCGGGAAAAAGACCAAAGGTGTGCCAGCGGAGGTCAGGACAGAGTACAGGCATGCCACTGCGACATGGACAAGCAGGTAAACTTACGCTCACCTCTGGCATCTACAGGCAGCTAAGAAACTGGCCCTGGTCACCCACGCAGCCACACGAGCATCCACCCCTGCTCTTTCTCTCCCTACCCTGTGACTTCTCAGTGAACAGGAGCGTATTTCCCATGCTCCTTTCCCCACAACATCCTGATTCTGCCTTCAATCAAATAAAAGCTCTGTTCCACCTCCCCCTATGCAAAATAACCTCCTTTTCTAGCACTAAGCACACTTAGACACGGTATAAATTTTGGGGTTTTTAATTTTTACAAATGTTTTAAAGAATCACTGAGCAGTGACACAAATAGATATTCCAGGAGTGCCAGGCACCCAATGAATGACATTATCCTAAATTCAGTCCCAGGTTCTCTTGGGATCAAGAGTGAAAGAGAAATGAAATCTACTGGAAAAAAAGCCTGGTGCTGATGGCAGCAGAACTCCCTTGCTTGTCCAAAAAGAAGAGAATTCTGATTTTACCCTACAGAAATCTAACAATTAATGAAGATCAGAGGTGAATTACTATATCCACATGGGTTAATAGTAGGAAGCACCCTTGCCCCCTTCCCAAATATAACTGGTGGGGTGACAAAGGGATTACATCTGCCCAGTGGCAGAGCCCAGTCCCATAACTGGATCACCACAGATGGAGCAGGGGCACGGGAAACAAATTTGGCTCCTGGAACAACAACTTCAAAGTGAGGGCAAACAAAGCTAGTGGAGGGAGTTTAAGCTCCTCACTCATGTCTTCTGCTGGTCAGCACCGGTGGTTCTAGGAGGCTTCAGTTTGTTTCATTTCTTCCCTTGTTTGAGTAGGAGACTGTCACTGAAAGGGAGACAGAAGTGAGTCATTAGCACAGAAAGCACAGACAAAGCTGAACCAGACCCTCACTACAGACTTGGGGGTGTGGGGTGTCACACCCAGAGGATCTGGACTTCAGGTCCTTCCTACCAGGAACTTTTTTCAAAGCCCATTAAGCCTCCTGGGATGAACAAGACAGAATCTGCTCAGAGGTAAGGAAGAAGCATCTTACAATCAGAGATCTCACAGAAAAGAAACCAGCTCTGGCTTCCTTTCTTGATTCTCAGAAATCTACGCTTTTATTTGCATGCTAATAGCTCAGCTGGCACTGCCTTGTCCAGTAAACACTGGATACATCAGGCAAAGCCACCGAACTCCTGCCAGCTCTGAAAGCCAGGAATGGGGTTTTCCAGCACAGGTTGGAAAGCTCTTGGGAGAGTAACAAGAGCATCTTTCCTAGAGATCACTACCCCAAACTAACAAAAATTCCTATGATCTTCTAACTGCTTTCTTACAGCCCCCTTTGCCATAAATGCAGGATGCCATGTGTACATGGGACAGATCAGAGGATGCTCCTCAGATACTCCTGCCTTCCCCACGCAAGGTTCCTTATGGGACACACATAGAGCTCCAGTTACTGAGCATCTCCTACTTGATGAAGATGCTTGTGTGGCCCCTGCAAGGAAGGCTGCAAGCTTCACATCACAAATGGGAACCGAGGCAGAGATGGAATAAACTTGCTGTGGCCAGAAAAGCCAGAAACATCCCAGGCACCAGGCAAACATCAACACTTTTCTGCTCCAAGTGCTAACAAAAGGATCAAAATAAACAGTGCCCTACCTTCCTCTGTGTGTCAGGAGGTGCAGTACATGTGCGGGGGAAAAGAAGAAAAACAAGAGTAAATTGATTAGATTTAACAAAAATCTCAATTTCCACAGTAAGAAAGACTGCTCCCTACTTGGCTGTGTCCTCTGGCATCAGGCTCCTCTCAGAGAAAAGATCCTGAGAGAGCTCCAGAAAGGGGACCAGCTTCACGGGCAGGGTGCAGATAAATCCAGCCATCTGGCCCCTTTACCTGGTGAAGCCCTCATCCTGCAGGTTCAGTACCAAGTTATCTGCTGTGAGATACACACGGTTTTGTGAGCCAGCAATCTCAAAAAGAAACACATTACAGAGATGGCATAAAGGAATATAAATGCACGTGGAATCGCACGAATAAAGAACCTATCTCCCCCTCCAGATACAGCACTCTTGTTTTACTTGCTTCAGCTTTTACTCTCAGTTGCATCAATTCAGCTCCCCAAAACAACTCTAACTTCGCGACTTCCCATCCCAGTGCCATCAGACTTTCTAAAAGAAGTGCTCACTCTGTCTCCCTGTCAGGCAGACCTTTGATCCCACACTGTTCCCTTTTCTCAGCCTGCAGCAAACCAGGAGCTTTTGGTGGCTGCAGCTGAGCAGTGGGTGATGGAATTTGCTGTGGATCTGGCCTTGTCATATGGAGGGCATGAACTCCTAGCCTCATATCTAATTGCCGATCATTGCAAGCTAAACCTTAAGCTCAACTTAAGCAGAGAAGGGCTGGGCAGGAACAAAGATCGCAACAGGGCAGGTCACATTCGCCTTAAATTCATCATGTGGCCACTGGGCTGGGAGGGCAGCACACGGACTGCAGAAGGACCGTGCAAGTTCTGTGCCTCATTGCTCACCGTTTTTGAGATGTTTTGAGCAGCTCGGATCTTACGTAGCTTGATGTAGCCTGGATTCCTGCTGAGAGCTTCACCAAGGTACAGGGGAGGAAAAGTCAAGGAAAAACCTGCTAACAGGAGCTGCTTACCCTCCAGGAGTTCTTCCTAAGCCATACCATCAAATATCTCAGCAATCTCTACTCCAGTGACTTGGACCTACTTCCCCAGATCAAGAACAGCATTATAGATTATGGTCACACACAGCCAGTAAAAGTTTAACCTTACAACAGGGAGTGAAGGCTCATGGCCTTCCCTACTTCTACCTATAACCTCACTCCAGCCAACTGCGGGGGGGGGGGG
>Ga0181612_142131_pt1 | contig 14447 bp, 6 predicted proteins | sample HoacroProtozoa21_FD_119630 | JGI IMG/M metagenome (GOLD analysis project Ga0181612, IMG submission 119630) | Hoatzin crop microbial communities from Cojedes, Venezuel. Combined Assembly of Gp0051906, Gp0051904, Gp0051908 | reverse complement strand
GGCCTCCGCTCTCGCGCGCGGGAGGGGAGGGGGGGATGGAGGCTAAGGTCTCCTCTCTCTCTCGCTCGGCGCGTTTGCGGCATTGCCGCCAGGGTTTTGGCACTTTAGGAAAGGTCCCTTGGAGAGAACCTGATCTCCAGAGCCCTTCACTTTCAATGGCTTTGCTGAAATATGCCTTTATAACATCAAGATAAAAGTGTTTATACTAGCAACATTGATAGAGGATATTGTCCACTGAATTTCACCCCTAAAATTATATCCAGCAGTGGCTATATCATATGTTGTCATAGTGGACACTATAGATCACTATTATTACTCTGCTGGAAAATAAGGAAATGATTTTGATATAAGGGAAATTAAATCAACCTGTGTAAAGAATGCATTCTTCCTATGTCTAATGAAAGTTTTGTTTTAATATCTCTTACACTAAAGAACAACACTAAAGCTAGCTCTCTCCTGTGACAGAAGTCCTCACTGAAAACATCTATTCAGGTCTTCAAAGCTTTTTCCTTATGAGTATGATCTTTTTTCTTCTGCTCTCTTGAATACATTACGATACCGAGAAATAAGGAGTTTCAGCTGTTATAATGTCTTTACTTGCCATTTAGGTAGTCCTTCTGATGTTGCTTTTTGGGGTATAAATTTATACTAAATAAAATAATGTCATTGATATGTGATTTTTTTTGTCCGCAAATGTAGGTCAAAACTTTATCCAGAATAGATTTTCTGTATTATCTTACTCTTTAATCTGTAGCTGAGCTTTTGTTCTAGACCTCTTTTCAGCAAACATACAACTTATTTGGTTTAATGTTTGATATATTATTAGGATCCAAGCTGCTTTCTTGGAGTCAAAACTTACCTTCTGATAAACATTGATCTAACTTTATTTACAGTAAGCTAGCCATGAAAGCAAATGCCACTAAACATAGCCTCCGTGTCACCGTGGGTTCCATGGTCCCAGGTCATGGAATCATGATCCAGCTTTCCTGCAATACAAAAGCAGACTCAATGTACTACTTGCCAAGCTCTGTTCATACTGGACTAGACATTTCAGCTCCTGATGTTTTCCTTAGCTGCATGTACTGATTAATCTTTTCCCACAAAGGAAGCAATTAGCCTTCTGAAGTTTCCATTGGGTGAGTAGAACACAGCTTTACTTACTGTTATCCAGGCACTCCCTTTTAAAACAAAATAACACATATTGTGCTACCAAAGACAGACAAAAAATTTCCCCAAAATCAACAACTACCTTCCCCCCCAGGATTTCAGAGTTTCCTAAATATTTTGTTGACTGCCTGTCATAAATTCAATAATGAAATGATAAAAATCTGTTCTTAATCTGCAACGTAGTGGAAAGCACTGGCATCTAGGTTCCCTGTTTCTTGGTTTGTGCTCCTATCTCTTATATGTGTAATATTATATCGTACCTATAATATAAAACATTACACTTAGAATACTGAAGAGGAGGTAAAAAACATCACTAGTACCACCACATATGCCTTTAAGCACGGGGGATGTAAAAGAGGTAGTGAAAAGTCTGTAATAAAAAGACAGTTTAACTTCTCAAGATCAAAAGACGTAACTTACTAAGAGACCAAGGAAAGCATATTCACCTTCTCACAGAAATCAATGGGAGGTGAGCATTTCAACAGTTAGGGGTAAAAAAACCTTTGCTAAATTTGGACCTGAAAATATTCAACCCAGCAGATAACTGGAAGCTAGGCACTTTAGGATCTTTTTCCCAAAGCTAATGACCTTTACTGAATCTAGTAGAGCAGAAACCAGTCTTGTAAATGGTGTTTTCCAACACATAAATAAAATTTATTCTGCAAATTCTTTTTCATGACGATGGTTTGGTCTTCTTACAGTGACAAGTGAAAGTCTAATGAGCAAATGTGAAGTTTTACTAACCTTTAACTGGTTAATGCACATAGAAGTCTTTGGCTAATTTTCACTTCATAGATACTGAAGGAAGACTTTGTGAAAAATGTGTTTGAGAGCTTTAAGAATATGATATTAATTTAAAACCTTATTTGATTTACTGAGGAACTTTTTTATTGATATAAACACTAAAGTTTTATTTTGGCAAAGTATGAGGAATGTTGTTAAAATGTTTCAAGTTTTCCACAGTGCATTTCCTTCACATTTATAAAATTCTGAGAATGGGGACAAAAAAATTGAACACTAAATCACTAGCAAGTTCACAGAACAATTGCTACCTTGCAGTACTTCAGACAGGTAGATGGATGAAAACATGGCATAGATTCGACAATGAAATATACCTTCCACTCAAGCTGAAAATCATTAAGACCAATATAATAGTTTCTTTTGTGCGTAGTTATGAGTGTTTCACCCTTTTATTCCAATTCAAATTGCTAGAGTTTTGTGCCATGGGTTATATATTCTTAATCACTGTGGAATACAGAAAATAGACTCATAATAAATTCATAACATAAAATAACTATTTTAAAACTATCAACATCTTTGTCATTAGAGTTTGCATCCAGCTTTCTTCAGAATTCCAGTGCAAGTCACGAATCAAAGATCTGTATGCACACAGTGGTTTGCAGGCATATATGCACGTAACACAGACACTGAGTAAGTGTTAAGGTAAATAAGTAGGGTAAAAATCTTTGGCTGATAGGCAGAGTACAGCAATCTTGCATAATGAATAATTTTCTAATGGATACCTGAGTACCAGTTCATTTAGCATTTAATTCGGTGGGATTAATTATGCAATCAGTGTTTCAGTTAATTAGTTGACTAGGAAGAATTAGTCTAACACACTCTTCTTTTGCTTCTTTTACTCCTCTCTCCTTTATTTTTTCCCCCCACAAAGCAATATGCTGTAATACAAATGTTATTGTATCATTACAAGGCATAATAAAAGTATATCTTCTTAAAGATTTGAAATATATGTTACCTAATATTCCTTTCTCTCCTGAATATTCATAACAAAAATTAGTTTGCATGCTATCTAATTTTTGGCATTTAAAAAAAATTGGATTTACTTTAGTTACTTAACATCAGGTGTTTAGTGCAATTTGAGATTCTTAGGATGCTTGAGAACTCTATGTAAGGCTGGAAGATACAGCACAGGACCCACAACTACAAAGGATCGGCTCCCATTTCATCGTGCAGTTGAATGCCAGATAAGATTCAACTAAAAACCTCAAATGGCACAGAAGCTATGGTTATACAATAGATATGAACCCTTGTATTCACACACTTCACTTCCAAATTGCAAATGAATGTACATATCTAAGTATATGTATCTACTAGGTAACTAGACATTTAATCTCCCATTACAGTCAATGGAGATCTAGTTAGTAATTCCTGTAAAACCCAGGAGTAATGACTTCTTAAATATCCAGGTGCTATCAATATCTTCCTCAAGGCAATCCAGTTCATGGGAAGGAGACATTAAATTGCAAGTTGGGCAGTTGCTCCACTGAGAGCCTGAAAAACTGTAGAGACAAGTTACTGTTAATTACAATCCATTGTTTTGATTTTTCCTCTTTTAAACTGTTTTCAGTCCCCATTATCAGGAAATTAAATGTTTTCTTTTCAGAATAAATATTGCTTTCACTTTGATACTCTTCAGTATTTAAAGTAAGCACTGTTTATCTGATAACTCAGTCATGTTCTTACTTCTCTGAACAAATTGCAAGAATTTTCTGAATGAATTTAGAGAATTTAAATAATTTGCTATTGAACTAAAGACCATAATGGGATTATAATCATCTAGCATCAGGACTGAAAGGAATCCTCTGCTTCTCTGTTCCCTTGTCCATCTACTGAGTAGAGTTTTGTGTTTAGTGGAAGATGGCAGGTGGACTGACCACAGCTTTGTACTTGATATAGTACTTTGTACCATTTTATTTTATGTTCTAACTGAAACTAATCATTATACCAAGTTAAATTCAGTGCAGAATATGTAACAGGCAGAGATTTTAATTTCATTGTCATAACAAGACACCCTAGCAATCAACCTGGTTAATTTTCCACTATATAATAATTGTCATTCAATAATCTTGAGCTCGAGTTCCTAACTTCCATCTGACCAAATGTTTTTATTTAAAGTTTCATGCATCCTTAGCTAGCAACCCTATTTTACTGTGAGAATAAAGATTTAAACAGCTTAAGTGATTTGGCTAGGTTATACAGAAACCCTAGGACAGAACAGGAAGACATACCCACACCATGATGATCAGTCATATCTGTAGACCCATTTTTTATAGAGGACACATGGCAGTTTAGCAGATAAAATCAGAGACATTCTTCTCCAACTGTACATTTTCTGCACTGAAAAAAAAAAAGAGCAAGCTACAGAAAAAACTAATCATACACTTTTTCATATTCCCATCACTTTCAAATAAGAAGAATGTGATGCTTCAGCTGTATGAATCTGTAATTTCTGCTTCTCTGCTGATTTCAGCTTGTCAAATAAGTGCTTACTTTCATGGTAACTTTGAGAGGAGACACAGCGAAGAAGTGTGGAAGGCATTTCATATGTCTGTAGATCATGTGGTTTTCATGTAGAACATAGAAAGTATATGTGGCTCTGCTTAATTTTTATTTGTCTCTGATGGTTAGAATGCCAGCTAGAACTGAAAATCTTAAAGTGTGATTCTTGTGACCATGTTTATAGATATCACCCTCCTAGTAAAAAGGTTAACGTGAAATTATTGTCAAGGATGTCTTTCCCATGATCCATCTGTTTTTCTCTCCAGTCTTCCTTGTTTTCAGAATGCACAGGACCACTTCTTCCAAGTTCTCTTCTCCTATCTCTTTCTATATGCCACAAATCAAAAAGAAATGTCCTTCACCTTGACAGTGTTCATGCTCTTTCCATCTTTCCTAGTATCTTGAATCTAATGATTAGTCCAGAGCTGTGCTGATACCAGACTTTTTCATTCATTACACTATTTCCATATGAACACTACCATACAGAGTAATAGAGGTGTATACAGAAAGGGGCTATATATGTTTGGCTGTGAGTTTGATCAAGTATCAGTTACGAAACAACAACAGCAAAAAATAGATGTTTAGCTTCACGTCTTTTATCACACCTGACTGATATATCTCCATACAGCCTACAGTATGATGGAAAGTTAATGTGTCATTTACCTTGCAGCATTGAATCTTTGCTAGACCAACACATCACAGTGCTGCTGGACAGCTGCCATTCTTGACATACGATTGATGTATGTGCTCAAAGGTATGAAATTCCTGAGTTGCTACAAGCTATGAGTGAATCAGTGCTTCTTCAACTTGATTTCCGATTGTTACCTTGCCAAACAATTCTGTGATGTGTAACAAAGACATTTTATTTTTAAGGCAAACAAATGATGTTTTATTATTGATCACATCTTTCCATAATGTATAGTAATGTGGTAAAAACAGACTGGATAACAAGAAGGTATAACACAGTCACAGCCAGTCCAGGAATGGAAACGAAAGAGGAGAGAGAAATTTATTTCAGTCTACCCTGGCTACGGACACCTCAGATGACTGATGCTGTTACTCCTTTCTCCCAGTAGAGGAGGAAGCCTACTTTTTATTCACTATTCATCACATTTCTCTACTGCAAAAACAGCATTCATACATATAACATTAAGAATGACAACATAATTAGGTTAAGTAAATCAGAAATCTAAAACTCTGTGTGTGTTGTGTTTCTGCTTCAGCCTTCCCACATGACAAGATAATTGAGACCACAACACAGAGTCAGAGTAAACTTGGCTGAAAACTAGCAGTGGTGCAGCAAGCATTAAATTTCTTAGTGTAAGGCCTTTTGTCCACCCGCGTATTCACTTTGTCCTTTTACCTCTTCTAGTTTTTCATTTTCCATTTTAAGAGTCCAGACATCTGCAATCAGAAGTCTGACAGTTCCCTTGTCAATGCTGTACACAGCAGTGACATCACTTTTCTGCTCACTCTGCCTCTATACACACGTGCAGGGATTACAAGAGCCTTTGTGACTACAGTATTGCACTTCCAGCACTGCTTCACTGTTCTCCTTAAAAATCTTCCATAAAGTCAATACAGCCTGTGTCCTCAAATGGAAATGTATTAACTTGTATATGACTACATTAATCTATGTTTTACTTGAATATCAGAGTGTCCTGTGGAGTCTCTCTTTCAGTGGTATTTACTCTCCCTCATTTTTTGCCTGATCATACACATTTTTTCAGTAGAAACTTCATGTTTATTTGCAGATGATTAAAATCATCTGCAAATAAAGAGCTTTATGCCAGTCTCTGTTATATCCCGCTGGAAACTCGGACTAGATGACCTCTAGGGATCCCTTCTGACCCAAAACTTTCTATGATTCTATGATTCTATGAAACTCATGCCTGATAAAAAATCCTGGGTAGCTACTTTTCTAAATTATCTGCTCTCTCATTAAGAAAAGGGTCTAATTATTTCATCTGTCTTTGCTTTTTTTCTTTCCCACATTTGTCTTGTATATATCAACTACATTGCAAAAGATTGTCAGTAGTGTTTGTTGAAAAATCAGAATAATTTGTGGTAAAAAGTACTTATGTTAGCCATAGTCTAGCAGCAATATTGAAACACTCTGAAGAATCTGTCTCAAAGAAGCGTAAAAACATGGATTGTACTTAAATATGATCGACTTAAACTTTTACCAAATTGCAAAAATACAGCACTGACAAAATTCTTTCATTTCTAGGGCTTCATTGACTGTTGTGAGTGGAGTTGCATCATTGGTAGGGAAATGATGGCACATCAAGAGAGTAATGTCTGTAAATAGGCCCTATCAGGAAAAAAGCAATACAGATAGAGTTGGGACTCCTTGTTTTCCACTCTTGGCAAAACAATATGTTTGTATTCCTCACATGTAATGTCTAACTCATATATATAGCAATAAAAATGGAATATAAAAATGAGTAATGGATAATAATATATTGTGTGAATTATTCCTTATTAATCTCTTTCCATGTATTTTACACCTTTCTAATTTTTCTTGGAGTGACTTTCCTTTTGCTGGAGACAACATTTTAAATATATTTGATTTTGCATATTCTGAATCAAACAATGCACTCACATAATGCAAAGAATTAAATTAATCTTCCCCTATATATATAATTATGTTACAATTTAAGGTGATATTAGTTTATTATTAAATGGACAGTTACCATTGGTAAGCATACTTTGGGAATTGTGTTAGTCACAGTTAAATATTATAAAATATAACGATTCTTTTCTTTCTCCTGTCCTGGCAATTTTAGAAATCCTTATAGTGCAAATTAATTAAACATTTATTTTTTAAAAGTTTCAGTCAAAATGTTTCAGAAATCAGGACATAAAGGATCACTGGAGAAAAAAAAAACAAGAATTTAAAATGAATAATTTAGAAGTTATTGTTATTAACATTACGAATTAATGACATTTTAAAGTAATATTTGAAAATTAAAATCTACATATCCGTAGAGTTTATCAAATAGCTGTAGTTATCCTGAATAATCTGTCTTGGCTTTTTTCCTCTTCTCTTTCACTCTGAAACACTTTCAAAGAAACTACTATTACACACACACACTTATTTTGCCTATGGCACTACTGAGGTGAGTTTCTTTCAACATAGTAGCAGACAAAAAAGGTATCTTGACAAACTGCAAAGGCTAACATATGGTTCATAAGACCAGTAGAGTCCAGCTAACATGTACTTTATTTAAAATTTCAGAAATGATTGAGCAAACTTCCCGTCTACTACCACTGCACACTATCTTATTTATTACAGTAAAACTGAAAAATAAAACTGCTAAGACTTCTGGAACAGACAACTGACTTGGTGCCCTATCAGCAGCACACTGCATAGAAATGCTGGAGAAAATATCTGAAAGTACTCTGTGACCTACAAAGGGCAACTGAAAGTGTTTCTGTTAGAGTGGTTCAAATTTAGAGCAGCTTTGCCTGTAGAAGTATATAAGTTAAAATAATGTTGATGCAGGCTTTCATCTTATGAAACCTTTTTTTTACCTCAAATTTATTTTTTTTCCTTAATTGCTCTTCACTTATGTGATGAGATAAAAAATTAAATAGTTTTGAAGATCTACAAGGAAAAAAATAGTCTAATTTCTAACTCAGAAAATTACACCAGTGTTTTTTTTAAGTATTCTTAAATGAAAAAGGCAAAAGTAATTTTTTTAAAAAACTTCTTTTGATGAAAAGGAAGCAAAAAACCCCTAAAATATCTTCATCACATGTTTTTTGTCAGACAGTATAGATAAAGATCCCCAGGAAAATGATGAATCTTTCCAATCAGAAAATTGATTAGAACATAATAAGATTTTTAAGGATTTGATATTTTATCCAAATATCACTGATTTATAGAGTATTGTATAGAAGAAATTAATTGATTGAAAATACAAATGAGAAGATAAATTTAATAGTAGCCTGTGCATGCAAATGTTGCTGTAAGACAGGCTAGGAAAAAAGTTCTTATGAACAGAAGCACCACTATGTAGAACAAGCAAAATAAATACAGACTGAAGAGACAGCAGAATGACTGTGAACGACTTAAACCCCTACCTCCAAAAAGGGAAAATTCCATTCTCATATGTATCAGAAAAGATTTATTAGTTGTATTGGGGAATTTTCAGTGACAGTAAAAAAGGCACCAAGAAGAAATCAAGTGGAACACAATTATGTACACTTTTGTGGTCAAGAAATATGAATTCAGAGTGAAACAAGTACAGACAAGAATGAAGAGAGTGATGAGAAGAACGGAGAGTACTTTTTTACAACAAGAGACTACAGGAACTTTTCTTGTTTAGTCTAGTAAAACAAAATCTGAATGGAAAACAAATTCTGAAAGGAATATGACAGCTTTCTATATATATGTCAGGGGCACAAACATCAGGAAAGGTAAAGAGATGTGTAAAATAAAGAAAATGTTGGCATGATAAAGAACAGATCGAAACTGAACCTGGATAAATTTAGAAAAATATTATTCTTGGACAGACCAACACAGTCCATCTGATATTAGGTTATTTGGCTCCATAACTCTGCATATTTTCCTAGTGATAAAACAAAGATCTCAGATAGTAGTGAACTCACATTTATGAAGATTGGAGAGGATTTAAGAAGTTAAGATCCATAGAATACTACAGAAAACAAACAGACAATCTAGAAACTAACCTGCTAGGGAAATGAGTCGTAAAAGCCATAGTTTCTCAGACAATTTCTTTACATTGTCAAATTACTCCCTACCCACCTAACAAATCAGAAGCAGAATTTCAACTAAGCAGACTTCAAGGCAGCTTCAGCTTGTCCAAGGTACTTAGAAAGTAAAAAATCTTACGACTAAGAACTTTTCTTGGTCTTTGTTAGTTATATTCAATACACAGAGTAAAACTGCTGTGTTGAATAGAGCGGGGAAAATAGTAACTGTCAGACCATATGTCTAGGAAGGTGGATACCTGCATTCAAGGCCTTTTGTAGTCATTTAAATTCATATTTCTCACTTGCCAGGAGAAGTATCCTATCTGCTGCTGTAGGGCACACTACAAGTGCGTAGAAGAACCCTTGCTATTTTTCCTGAAGCCAGGCCATGATACATCAGCTCTCAAGCTGAAAAGAGCAAGAGAAAAGTAACACTCCTCTCGCTTGTACTTGCAAAAGTCTGAAGGGAAGGGGAGCACTGAACTTTAAACACCCTCTTTATATTTCAGTTCTAATGGCTCTCTAATGTAAAATACGTGAACAGCAACCCCTGGCTGACAAATGGCTGCAACTTGTAAATCACTAGAAATATAACAGCATTGAGACCTTAAGCGAGCTTTTCATGCTTAATAATTTTTTTTTCAAGTGCAATTCAGAGCAAATGGAAAATCTGAGCTTGCCCCTCTTTTTAGAATTTTGTAAGATGGCTGTCAGAAATGAAGAATGTGTAATATTTTGAAATGTTTAATTTCTCTAGAGAAGATTTACTTCTTTAAATTTCGCTACATCGCTAGCAGTTCAATTTTTCACTGACTTAATATAAACTCTAGTATGAAAATACGCGTATCAAGTTCTCAGATACAAAAAAATCCATCCTTTTTTTTGCCACCAAGTCTGTATCACCTATGTCTTTCTATTTTACAAAGTAACAAATGAATTATCTTGTTATCCATGCCAGAATTAGTCCCTGAAGACCCTGTGTTGCCTGAATTCGTAAATCAGTATTAAAGCTTTTCATTAGTGACACATTTGTTTAAGACTATTTACCTCATTTTTTTTCCATTAAAAATTCGAGTAATGCTTTTTATTTGGCATCTTCTCCTCATGTTAAATTTTGCATTGTCCACTGAATTCTGTTTAGCCTGGTTAAGCTTGCCACGCTTTGTCTCTTACAAGATATTTCTTCTGTTAATTCTACTACAACTAAAAGCTTAAATGTCTCAATGGCTTTGTTTGCAGTAAGAAAAAAATTTCATATGTCATTTTGAATGAAAGAACAAACTTTTTATTTTGATATGAGAAGGCTGATGGTATGCTCCTGCTGCCAAGTCCTACTCAGGACCAAAACTTAGAAAAAAGTAAAGAAAATATTTTAATTTTTATGTTATAACTAGAGGAAGAAAAGAAAAACAGAGGAGTACCTCTGACTGAGCAGGGTTGTTTTTTATTTTTTTTGTGTGTTTATTATCAGACTAAACATTTTGTAGTTGATTTCCATCATATTCTTCCTATAGCATAACTATTTGAGTTAAATATTTTATAGTTTTGCTGTGGGGTTATTTTTTATGAATTTGGTTAAGTAAATAGCTAAGACAGCAAACAGTCAACAGTTAAGTTCTATGCCTAAGGAGAAAACTCTGTCACAAAACTTTTTACTCCACTTTTGATGTACTACATAATTTAGCCTATTCTTCAAGACTTTTTGAGTAATAAATAGACTGCTATTGCTTAGAAAGTTGACATTTTCTTTAAAAATAACAAGAGAAACAAAGTATATGATTATTCTCCTATTCTCAGAATGTATTTTTATTTAAAAAAGGGACGTCTGGAAAATATTACGTTTGATCAGCTAGGAGGAGAGTCTTGCTAAGAAACCAAGAAAATAAAGCTGCAGAAAAAGGGAAATCTTGCTGAACAAAAGTAAATAAAGTTATAAACAAAGGAAAAATAAAAACAAACACACACAGTGAAATGGCAACATTGCAGTACTTTGTTGTTAATTGCATTCAATGAGAAATGAACAACAGATCTTAGAAGCTCTAATAAATCACCTCCTTATATTAATGACTTTGCTTCTAGCAGGAAAATACAGACTTCTCAAAACTTTAACATAATCACTTGGGGCTGAAAATTACGAGAATTCCCTACTGTTTTGACCTTGTTTATGTCCTCACTGCCTGAATACATGTAATTACTGCATGCCAGCAGGTTGACAGTAATAGGCTTTCAGTCAGAGACAGGTGAACCTAAGAGCCCCAAGACTAATCATTATGGCAAAATCATAAAGTTAACTTCTTTTTTCTGTCATCATGTGGAAACACATAGTCCTGAGAAGAGAATATTCATTAAGGAGAAACAAGGCATATTCAGATCCTGCATGGAACAAAGAAGATAAAACACAAGTGTGGGAGAGGACCAGCCAAGTCTCAGTTTCTAAACCCCAACATTTCTAAATTGCAGTCTGTCTGCAGTTTCCATAGGACAGTGAAATGTTCCTTATATTTCACTTTATTGAAAATAAAATCCCATAACTGGCTAATCACAGAGAAATTAGCTTCCCAGGAAAAGGAACTCACGGTTGGGAGATTAATTGCCAGCAACCTCACACTGAGATCTACGCAATTTCTTACACTTCTCTACAATTCATTAAAAGTACAGAAAGGTACCACACTGAACATAAGAAATTCAATGATTCACATACTAGGTCCCAGAGTCCAACATGCATCAACTTCATTGGTATAGGTAAGTATGACAGAAAAAATTATACCACCAAATGATATGATTACCAAACACCTTATGCTGCGAGGCCCAGTTTTGCTTTCAGCTCCATTACTAGAGGTCAGTACTAACACTTCTGTTTTAATAAACCTACAGATGTGACAGATAAAAGGTGCTATAACTGTGAACACAGTGTATTCTGCATATTTATTTCTTTATTTTGTTTGAATCTTATTTTAATTAAATAGATTCAGATAATTCTTCAAATAAGCTCATTTCACTGAAGATCAAAATTGCACTTCTGTAGCAATTGCTTTCCAAAATTGTCCTTGTGCACTCAGACAGTTTTAAAGAAAAAAAAAAATCTCAAATCTTTATTCAGCACAAAAATGCAAAACTGAATAGAAAGGCAACTTCTATGTCAGTCCATAAAAGTGTTGACAAAAAATGTTGTATATTTTCATGGTATTCCACTCAGGTCATGTCACGAGCATAAGAAAGCTGTAAAGATAAATATTTATGGAACATAAAGATTCAGGTAATTTTTGTTAAGTTTAAAAGAATTCATAAGTTTCTGTCCAATGGACTATAAATTCTAAGGAACAAAACAGAGTGCAAAATATTACTATTAAAATAAGTGTATCGTTGACATACAAATATGTAGTATGTGTTTCAACATTTTTCAAAATGAAATTATTTTCACAGTGGTGCTCCTGGGTGTTGTAGATTTTCAAAGACATAAAAGATTAGTTTTTACATGCTAATATACTGTGTACTGGAGAATTGTTTGTCTTGGCTTCTGAGAACATTTAGTACTTTGTGGTAGATATTGTTATGTCTTTGCTTTAGTTACTTTTAACATTGTTCAGAGAAAGAAAAAAGCTGAATTGTAAAGGCTATTATAATTTCACTGGGAAGAGAGGATTATTACTTTGCTCTAGAATACCGTGTTGAACTAAATTCTCCGTGCAATGTCCTTTCAAAATTATTTTGCCAGGAACTGAAGGAGAAGGAATAAAATGTTCAGCTTTAAATCCTTCACAAGACTTCAGCTTGAGAGCTCCTCTTCTTTGAGAAACCTACTTCTTGAGGTATTTCAGTTATTATATTTATACTGCTTCTTATGGGAAAGGACAGTCACTCAGTGTACCAACTGATACAAATTTAAGGTAGAAAAGGCTATCAATCATCTTTTTCTAGCTTCCATAATCTTGCTGTTAAAGTCTACGAAGTCCTACTGACTTTGTATTAGACTGAACTATTTTTTTATATCCTGCAAAGACAAAGGGTTTTATTTAGCAGATTATAGTTCCTGTTGTAAATGTGTCACCCTGTTTTCCTCTCTTCACCTACATTAGAGACTACAAGAAAAGGTGGAGGCTGTACAATCAAGTTAGCTACAGATTTATTGGTCAAATACAAACAGCCATTTTGAAACAGAATGTAAAGTTAGAAGATGTTGGTGTAAAAGTACATATAGAATTCCATTAAAAGCTTTTTCACACACTCTTTCCGTGCCAATTTAGTATTAATATTTTCACTTGTTGTTGTTAGTTAAGAATACAATTATTCCACAGCTTTTAACTGAAGTTAAAAGATCCTTTTCAGTAGTTCTATACTAAGGGGTTTTTTTTAACAAGTCGTGTACCAGTACTTTTAAGAATAGCAAAAGAGAACAATTTCTAAAGCTAAACTAAAGAAGTCACTAAGAAACTCAAATGGATCTATCCAGAACTGAGAAGTTTTTCCAGTATTTTTCATTTATTATCAGAAACTTTCAGATGTTCTCTTCATTCTTACTTTCATAACTTCTTCTCTTTTTTTGTTCACAGCTTCTTAAGACTACACACTGGAGGACTTCTGCTTGTACAAAAGCCATGTTGCTAACACTATTCTTTTGCACTTCTCAAAGTTGGAATACCACAAAATAAAATTTGAGGAAAAGGTGATAAAAAATATTGGTAGAGAAATTTCAGTTTCATCATTTTTATAATGCGCAAAGTGATATTTTACTGGTAAGACACAGTTAACCTACTTCTTTATGTTTACTTCTATGGGACTGTATGTGGTCATCTTACATTCTCTTTAATGAAAGAGAAAGAAGAGGAAAAAAATAATTTTTCCCTGCATGACTAATTTGTCCAGAAATAGATGCCTGCTTTTTATAAAATAAATAGCAAACACCCTGAAGGTGTATGGTCTGTCCTTTGACAGCAAAGGCAGAATTGGATTACTAGAACAGATTCACATGTCTGAGCTGAGGATGATAGTTTATATCAGCACTTGACTTTCACCTCTATGTTGGACTCTGGTTTTTGACTCCTCAGAGAGAATAAACCCAACAAATACTTCAAATCCAATTCTACAACCTGGGGTCTTTTGACAAAATGTATCTTTGAAGAGGCACCTTTGATCTGCACTAGGAAAAATGGGGAAATAGAAATCATAGAAATCATAGAAAGTTTTGGGTTGGAAGGGACCCCTAGAGCTCATCTAGTCCAAACCCCCCTGCAGCGAGCAGGGACACCACTAACTAGATC
>Ga0181612_134670_pt1 | contig 14447 bp, 10 predicted proteins | sample HoacroProtozoa21_FD_119630 | JGI IMG/M metagenome (GOLD analysis project Ga0181612, IMG submission 119630) | Hoatzin crop microbial communities from Cojedes, Venezuel. Combined Assembly of Gp0051906, Gp0051904, Gp0051908 | reverse complement strand
CGGGCGCCGGGGGAGCGCGGAGGCGTCCGCGGTTGGAGCCTGCCGCGGGTGGGGGTGACGGGCTGTGGCCCAGCGCTTGCGGGTGGATGAGGGTGATGCCTCGCAGGGGCCATTGGTGTGCTTCCACGTGGGTGTTTCTTGGTGTAACCCAGCCGTCAGTCGTTTTTTTAAGGTTCCTTCACGGTTCCAAACTTTGTTTAGGTGACCACGTTTGCTTCAGAGTGCTTGTTTATATACAAGCTACCCCGATCCCTGGTTTGATCTTTGTGTGTTTTTGCCTGTTCTGTGAGAAAATGATCATTTTTTTTTATTATTATTCTTTACAAGTCCCTTTGCACAGAGCAATGGATGATGAAGGGAAAAACTATGTTTCTGCAGAAGTGTCTGATATGTCGGAATCAGTTTCTTTTCTGAATGTAGCGGGTAAACTCTCACCTATGGAGTCAACAGCATTGCCTAATACAGAGGAACAGGAGGTGTGGATTAGTTTTGCAATACATCTGATTATGCTTTTGTTTTTTAAGCTCTATTTCTGGCAAATATTTTTTCAGTAGGAACTACTGTATTCCCCTGCCCCCAAAGATGCGTTTGATCTGCTGCTCATTGCTTACGAACAGATCACAGCCAGTAGCAAATGCACGTGGTCAATGCTACGTAATGTGCTGTGCTAAGCTTTTGAGAAGCAAGTGAAGGACTTCAGTGATTGCACTTTGAATGTAATGTGACTGTACTGTTCTTTTTAGTAAGCTAAAAAAAAGTATAGGTCCTTTTTGAAAGCTTGTTAGGTGCTTGGAAATAAAAATCTATAATGTGCTGCAGTACGCTTTTGAAGATAGTATAGCTATCTCTGCTTTTTTATGGTGGTAGGTTTCCTGATTGACTTCCATCAGGTGACTTAATTTTGTATGATTAGCAGAGTGCTGGTCGTGAGAGGGCTGTGGAGATCTCTGGTAAATCCATTTGCTGATGAACGAGTTGCCAAAGTAGGGACTTTGAAACTCTCTAAGAAAGTAAGGAAGGCTGGGATCCCTCTAAAAATCTCCCTGTTATTTTTGCCTCACCTGGATGGGGAGACCTTTGTATAATGGTACGGGATGGAAAAGCCCACCTTAGCAGCTGAGAGCTGTTTCATGGTTGTTGCTGTGAGGAAGATGAGGGGCTAGGTGCCTGGATGGTGGTAATGAAGCAGTCTCCTGAGGCGAAGAGTGTGTCAATCTATTAACTGAATGTGCTCCATACAAAATGGAAGTGCACTACTGCAGAGCAGCTATTAGAAAATAGTTTGAATTCAGTACAGAGGGAGACCAGAAGGTGGAAGCAGTGCAGTTTACGCCTCCAATGGTGTGCTCTTTTTAAATCAAAATCTTGGCTTTGTTGTAAAAGAACACTGGAGGGGGCAGGGAACAAAAAAGGAATTACTTGAGGACATTATGAGGTAAAGAAACAAATGAAAGCTTAGTGTCTGAACTTCACAAAGAGAAAGTGAGGAAGTAAGATAAAATAGCAAATACTCCATCAGAGATGTATGCTGATATGATTTTGGGGGGGTTCAACTTAAATAAGTGACCATTATAACTATATTTCTTTTTTAATGAATAGGTGTATCAACCTTTGAAAGTCTTCTTGAGAGTGAGACCATTTTCTATAGCAGAGCTTGAAAACCATGAATCTCAGGTTAGTTGCAGAATTAAGTTTTTCTTCTTGCACAAAGAATGCCTAGTATTGTAAGCCAGGACTTTCTTTTACAAAAGCCATTGACTGCTTCCACATAGAACTAGTGAACACTTGGGTAAATGTGATTTTTATTTCTTTTTCTATCACAACTTTTACTAATTTGCCTGGTAAAGACATGCACATCTGTAGCTCTGCAAAACTCTGCTGGGTATGTTGTTTAAAAGGTGATGTCACTCTTGACTCTGTACAGTGCTCAAGAAACAAAGGAGTTTCATGCAAGAAATTGTGCGCTTCTAGGAGCAATTCAAGTATCTGACCCTGGGGTTTCTTTGTAATGTCTGACTGATCTACTGCCTGGTCCTGGTGACTTGCTGTTCTTTCTGTCAAATTTTTCTATAACCTCTACAGCTTATACTGTCAGATTCAGATACTTCAGTGTTTTATACACACATACATGTACACATGCAGACACAGAGAAATGCTCTTCCTTCCCCACCCCGCATTGTGAGCACTGATGCAAAGAATTCATTTAGCTGTCCTTGGAGGACAAGGTCTCCACAGTGTATGTCAGCCCTCATGTTTGCAGGGTCCCAACAGGCTCTCTGATAGACCTCTTGTTCCTGACCTATTCAGAGAAGGATTTAGTATTAGTTCTGATTTGCTTCCTGTGATTTGCTTTTTAAAAAATCTGTTCTTGCATTTAGTCTGCCAGAGTTGGAACATTTGTATTTTTTTTCACTTGTTGTTTTTTTTTTTTCCCTCAACTTCCATTCACCTTTCCTTAAGCAGTTCTTGTTGAGTAGTATGCACTGCCACAGTGTTTCCAGTTAGTATTATTCAGCAATCTGAGCTGGCTGTAAGGGTAAATTGATTTACGAAATAAAATTATTTTACAAGGTTTTATCTCTTATTCATCTTTGGAATAGGAAATTTCTGACTACCTGACCATTAGTGAGGCTACTTTTTTTTTAGAAACAGGGAAGGATGAGAAAAGTAAGTGTTGAATTTTGTATTAGACTTTTTTTTTAAAGCTCTTGTCTTCAGGTAGTTCATGATGAAATTGTTGTTCTTCCAACATATTAGCTGTAAAACCTGTTTTGCATGGTATGAAGGCTTTTTCCTCAGCCTCCAAAAACTATGAATGCTTGAAAGATCTTCAACATCTTCAATATTTTCTACTACTGATACTCTTAACTATCACCTGATTCCATGAAGAACATGCTTGGTAACAAATTTTAAAAAACCTCAACCAACCAAAAGAACCCATTCCTATCTGTATAATCAATGAGAGACCAACTTAATTTTTATGTTATTTTTAATTCCCTGCAGTACATAATTTTTGGGAAAGCATCTTTGTTCCAAATATGCAACAAGAAAAGAAAAAAGTAGAACCCAACCCCTATTTTGTATAGCTGTAGACTGATGCTTTAAACAGAGATAGCCAGTGGGTTAACTGATCTGAGATAGTGATTTATGCAAGTAAAGCTGAAGAGCTCTGGGTGAAGTCCTGTACTCTTGATACAACTGCCAGTGATTCTCCCGAGTCACCCGCTGGAGAGTGGAAGCTGCATTCTTCGTATATGAATGTTGTGTACAGTGGCAGTGACCGGCTGGATTCCAGCTCTGCAGATCTGACTTCAACGCCTCTACTCACGAGCTTCTATGAGGCAGGTGGCAGCTGATGGGACATGCTGCAGGTGTTGGATTCTTCTGTAGCCCTCTAGGATTTGGTACATCTGACCAGAATTGCTGTTCCTGCAATGTGTGGGAGGAATGTTAAAGAGTATATGGGTTTAGAGCCTGGCACAGTCTGCAAGTGATTGGTCTAAATTCAGTACCCAGCTTCTTAGAGCTTCTATGCCTGTTGATAAATAGGCTCGTTAAGTGAGACTCCTAGGAAGAGCAGGTACTTCCCAAGTACATGCTACACATGGATTATTCAGCCTCTGAACGTAAATGTCAGATTTAGTTACAATTAATCCTTGCAGCTGATGCCTCGAGATGCTGTTAAGCTATACTGGTAGTTCAGTTTGTATTTTTGGTAGCCAGTGTGGTGTAAAATAAGTTTTCGTGTGATACTGCACTCTACATTTTCTAGTTTGCGAATGCTAGGTAGCTGTATTTCACCTTTACTTAATTGAGAAATAGCAATCAAATTACTTGAAACTAATTCAGTTTCCTTCACTGCTGATAACACCATCTGTCAATCAAAGGATAATACTTCAGACTTATTTTACTTTATTTATGACGGTTATAGCTTGTTTCGTACTGACAGTGATTGAAGTGGAAAACCATTAGATTTCTGTGTAGCTTTGTTTTCAAGGCTAGGATTGTGCAAGCCATGATCACAAAATACCAAGGTTTAAAAAGAGTTTCAGAAAGAGAAAGTTGCTGGAAGGAATCCTAGAAAAATTTTAAACCTCTTGGAGAACTCCAGATGATTGCCTCAACCTTGTCTACACTCTGACTTTCATGGGAAGTGGCTGTCTCTGTAGTTGTTACATGCCTCGAGAGATTATATGTAAATTTTGCAACTCTTTGTAGCTCTGGTAAATGGATGAAAACACCAGGGTTTGGTTTTGGTTTTATTTTTTCTTCCTAAAGAATTTTGTGTGGTGTTTTGGTTTACCTTCTCTTGTTTTTTAAGGGTTGTGTAACTATTGAAGATCCTCAGACAGTAATTCTGAATGCACCCAAAGAGTCTTCTGCAATGAAAAACAGTGAAAGAGGGATTGGTCATTCTGTGCACAGGTTCACCTTTTCTCAGGTAGGCAAACTTTTTTCTAACTTAATTATAGTATGGTTTTCTTTTCCCCACTGCAATGCTAAAAATTGAATTTTGTGATATACCATACAGTGTGATTTTTCTTCTTTGAATTACATGTGGTGGTGGTACTTGCCTTAAAAGAACAGACTGCTTATTTACTGTTAGGCTGTCAAGAAAGCTGTATTACAGTGGAAGTGCCTGTTATATGAGACAAGGAAGCTTGTTGGGCAGCTCTTTTGTTTTCTTTGACTAGATGCCACAGAAACTTCTTGTAGGCACAAACTTACAGTGGTTCTGCTGTTCCTGCAGAAGCCCTCATCTGGGAAGCGTTACAGGAAATCACCTGCTTAAAAAGACTTGTGTAAGCATGTGTTTAGGAACTTACTTTTGAAAGAATAGCAGCCTAACTGCTTACACCTTCTATACTGGAAGTAAATTTCTTAACTCTGTTACCTACTGCAAGAACTTCTGTTCGTCTGTTCATACTTGCAGTATGAAAAGATAAACAGCTCCAACCATTGATTCATTTAAACCATTGTACTGCTGATCTTCTCATCAACTGTGGGTGACTGGTACAGAGTAAGGAGGGAGTTGTGCGTTACCAGCAGAGCTCTTGGAAGTATCCGCTAAACAGTATGTGCTCAGTAGCATCCTGAACAGTTTATTTTAGGAGTAGAAATATATTAAAAAAATAAGTTCAAGCCTGAGTGCCTCTCAGAATTAAGCAGGCATCCTTTGAGAACCCAACAGAAAACATTGAATTGGAACGGGTTCAGGCAAGACAGAAAACTAAGCTGGTATCTCCTACTCAGCTTGCTCTGAAAAACTACTTGCTATTAATCGGTGCTTAATGTTTTGATATATTAAACTTATATATGCCATTTATCACTCCTTTTTTACTTTCTCTTTTTTTTTTCTCCCCCATCCTCAAGGTCTTTGGACCGGAAACTACTCAGAGTGAATTTTTTGAAGGCTCAGTGAAGGACATAGTAGGAGCGTACGTCAATGGAGTGAATGGACTGGTGTTTACCTATGGGGTTACAAATGCAGGCAAGACATTTACTATCCAAGGTAAAAAAATGTTTGCCAAAAAGCATATATAACAACCAAGTCAAAATCCAATGAGAAGTTTATATGAATGTCTAAGTTTTATCTTTTGTTATTTTTAAGGGACTTCAAAAGATTTTGGTATTTTACCTCGCTCACTGGATGTGATTTTTAACCACATAAGGGGAAGACAGTACCTGAAGATGAACTTCAAACCATATTTAAGCAATGATGTTAAGAAACTAGAAGATGCACAAGTTAAGCAAGAAGAAGCCATAAAAACTGCTCTTCTTGCATCACTGAAAGAGGTCAGTGATCAAATACTTCCTTGTTGCTGAATGAAGCTTCTTAAAAAGTTCCTGTCTAACAGACTATCTTTACTAAAATATCTGTTTCACTACTGATCCTTTAGATTTCTCTAAATCCACAGTATGGATACTTGGTGGACTTGGAATAATATGGCAGCTGGCTGTTTTTGGAGCTTAGGGTAAACCGCTAGAACTTCCTGCAGCAGGCAGCACACAGTTCAAACCAAAAACCATTGCAAAGACAAAGCTGAGATTTCCATAGAGGAGCAGTTCTGATGCTGTGGTGACATTAGCCCTTAAAAAGTCGCCAAGAGCTGACCTGTCTAAAACCTGCTTTTTAAGTGAATCTTCTTTTCGGTCGGGTTCGTGGGCTGTATCTCTGGGCAGTTGCTCAAATTCCAGTACTAGCTCAGGAGAGATGATGGCAGTGTCTTAGCAGGAGCAGTGAAGAAGGCAGAAGAGTCCCTTTTGGTGGAAGACAGTTTTAAGGTGGACTCAAAAGTCTGTAAAGCTGTGATTTATGTAAGTTCATAAAGAAACTTTTCTGATACAGCAAGTGAAGTGAGGTGCCACAAAATTAACTGCCTAAAGGGATTACAGCCTGCTTTAGAGGATTGTATGTGTCTTTAACTCTGGTCTCTGAAGACTGTAGGTAGAATAGGGGAGTCTTCACTGTGGCAGCCTCCTGTTCTCGTTATCTAGTCATTTCTGTTTCCAGTGGAAAAAAAAAAAAAAGGGTCTCACCAGAAAATGGGCACCCTTGTATGTGTGACTCTTCTATACTTCTAAGCCCAGGTGCAAACTGTCACAAGTTGTCTGGCTCTTTTTTACCCTTATATTCAGAACATTTTTAACCTGAAATGTAAGCCTACTCCATTTTGGGATTATGATTCAAAGCAACTCTGAATTCTGGAAAGTATAGAAGTAATTGACTGGGTTTTCTTTTTTTTCTGTGGTCTTTAATACTAACGTTGACAAAGTACTCCAGTTAGCTCTGAAAGAATATCCTTCTATGAACCAAATTCGTATTTAAAGTTCCACTCTAAATTCTGTTGCTTGATTTGAACTCTGCAAACTGAACTTCATTTAATCTGCATTTAATTTGGGGAAAGACCTCAGATGAAAATCAAAAAGATGCTAAAGATCCCATATTTATTTTGAGAGTGTATTAAAAGCTCACTTGCACTGTATGTGTATGTGCAGGGTGAGGGTCTTAAAAATTGAGAGGGTCAGGAGGATAGTAGGTAAATATTTTTAAAAACTTTATGGAACCTACAAGCCTGCAAGAAGGAAAAAGCGGGAGCTCAAGGTCTAGAACAGGAGGTCAACTATCTTATTTTGAAGATAACGCTATACTTTACAAATAGTATTTTCTGTTAAATCATAGTCTGAGTTTATTAATAGTTTAGTAACTGAATGTTGCAGTAGGTGATTTAGATGCTGATGCACTACAGCGAAAAGCAAGCAAGACTCCACCATCAGGAAAGAAAGGTAAAAATCCATCTAGAAAATAATACATGACAAGACCTTGCTTGTCTTACAATGCTTCCATAGTGATAGCTCAGCTATCCCCTGTACTGAAGCTGTGCTTCTTGATAGCTTGTGAATAGCATCACTGTTCGGATACTCACCCAAACTTGTAATCTGAGAGCAGATAAGGTTTGGTAGACTTGGTTTTAGCTTACCTGAATTTATGTAGCCTTTTTCCCAGGCTCAGTTTACACGTTTTGCAGAAAGACCTTGCTGTTCATTTAATTCTTTCTTGCGGTTTAAACTGCTCTGAGTTACTGCAATACACTTGTTATTTAATGTTCTACGGTTTCTGTTCTCTGTACAGTACTGCTGCAAAAACTCTTACTTGGTGTGGTTCACACCCTCTTTTTCCTTCCCTTTAGTTGTTCTGTTCACTGGATTAAATACTGGGTTTTACTGGATTAATAGCTGCTTTACTCGCATTCCTATTCCCACCTGTCCTCGTATTTGCTATTAAATGTCAGCTTCTGTCACTGGAAAACAATGTCTGTTCCTGTTCCCACTTGTTTTCAGGCAGTCATCTTCATGTTCTTTTCTGCATTTGGTCTAATGATTTGAAGACCAGTATAGCAACATAGCTAATTCACTCAATTTTGTTGAAATACTTTTACAAAAACTTGTGCACAAGTACTGTGGTACTGTTTTTTTTTTTTACATTCCATCACACTTTTGACATGCATAGATGTGCCATGCATGTCAGTCCCTTGTCCTGCTTTAGAATTCTGCTTTGTACTTTACAAAGAAAATGCGTAAAATCTATGCTTGTGGTTATACTTGTAACCACTCAAGCAGCATAAACGTATAAACAGTGCAGTCTTTGCAAAATGGTCGTTTCTAACATAACGTGTGATTTTGTTGTTGTCTTTAAAATGGAAGATCTGAAAGTATGGCTTCATGCTTTTCTGTTTGTAAGAATTTGGTTTTGGATATACTGAGCAAGTAACATAGGAATTGGTAGACAATCCATAATGAACTAGAAACTGCATTCTAATAGCTAGAACATTAAGGTTTACTACTTTGAATCTGTTCCCCTCTTCTACTGCAGGATGGCCCTCTATCAGGATTGGGTTTTGGGATATCAGGGTGAATGTCCTATTGAAAACTTAGATCAGTGTATAAAATATAGAAAGGGATGGAGGTAGTACGTGGAGGTGTTGGAATCTCTAAATAGTGGGAGTTGCCAATTCGTTACACTGTTCTTCCTAGGGGTAATTTGAAGCCTGTGCTTTGACAAGTTTTGGCAGATTTTAAAGTAATTTTATTGATGTAAAGAAATTCAGCAAATGTGTGTACTTAAAGAAACTGTGCTGTTATCTGTGTGGGATTTTTAATGGCCTTTCAATTCACCCTGAATTAAACCAACATACGCTTATCAGATCTTTAAGTCCTTTATGAAGCTGTCGTTTCACTCTGGGGTCTTAAAGTAATTCTGACTCAAACTCTCACAGACCTGGCACAAGCCTGTCATTGATTTGCAAAAGAGCTTTGCAACAAGCAAGCAAATTAGGAATCTCTAGTGCTTTAGTTTCTCTGTTGTCCACCACCCTGCCGTCTGCCCCTGGAAGAAACTCACTGCTCCAGTTCTTTTGATTGACAGAAATACTGTTCAGATTTGTCCAGTAGTTCATTAAGGCATTCCAGGCTGTCACAGATTGGCAGAGGATCTTGTTTCTCCCAGCACTGTAAAGTAAGTCTCATATGTTAGCAGCAATTGGCCGCCAAACCAGGTTGCTGGGAGTACCAGAGAACAACAATTCTTGTAAGAGAAGGAGCGCTTACTGATTTTAGTTTGGTATTGTTGAAAATGTTTGATCTGCAGGCAGAGAAAGGGGGACTTAATACTACCTCAATATTTAAGTCTTAAATATAGGAGTTACTGTCATTTTTTACTTCTGCTGTTCTCATAGTATGTTCATGTGAATGTAACAGTCTCTTATTTTCTCAAGGAGACAGAAAACATCACAAATACTATTACAAATGTGTGTGATGTGGAGTCGGCTTCTTTCAACTGTACTTCAAAAACTCTTCCTTCTGATTTCCTAGGTAAAATAAAGCGGAAAATTTTTGTGGGGAAAGAAGAGTAGAAATTTTAAGAATATGAGTGGGTAACTATTGGTGGGTTTAAATATCTTTATACTATACTACAAAGTAAATGTATGTAGTTTTTAACAATTTTAGTCGCTCAACTCAGGCGCAGGAGTAGCAATGAAAAAATATTTTGATAGCTTTGGCCCTTTTCGGGGAAGAGGCAGGCTTATTAGCGTTGCAGATGTGTATAAGCTGCTGGGCACTTGTGATAGACGGGGGCAATAGCTTAGAACTTGGGCATGTTCTGGTTACAGGTGGCTGCTGAGAAGTTTGAACGTTCTTGTGTAAATGCCAAGTCACACGGTACTGTGTATCTAATTGTACAACAGATATATACAAGCCTCCTCCTTTTAAAAGGTTCTATATACTGCAATTAAAATTTATCAGTGCATTGTCTGGTCATTGAACTCTTTCTCTGTTTTGGGTTAGCAGAGAACAACTTTGTTCCACTTGACACGTATAGGACTAATATACAGCAAAGAGCACAAGCATCTGTGTGGATTTCTTTTTGTGAAATTTATAATGAATATGTGTATGACCTATTGAATGTGCTATCTTCATCAAAAACTCAGAAGCGCAGAGTCTTAAGAATTTGTGAGGATCAAGGAGGAAATTCTTATATTAAAGGTAATAATACTGTTTTATGACCTCAGCAGTTTCACAGAATTTCTTTTGATGATCAGAAGTGTGTGTAAAATGTCTCTCTTCACAGACTTAAAGTGGATTAACATCCAGAGCACTGAAGAAGCCTGCAAAATACTAAAATTAGGAAACAAGAACCGAAGCTTTGCTTGTACTAGAATGAATGAGCAATCGAGTAGGAGGTTTGTTCCTCTAACTATAAGCATACTCTGTCTCTTTTCTTTTAAGGGGGGAGGAGAAGACTTCAGAATTTGTTTGAAATGAGCCACTCTTCAATAATAGCTTGAGACTTTCCTTGATGATTCTGTTTTTATTATGAAATTCTTTCTGGAAGAAAGCTAGGAGAGTCCCTATGACTTGACTAGTAGCTGGATTTGATATGCCATTCGTGGCTTTGGACAACTGAAAAGGTCAAATTGCATTAATTTTTGAGTGCCAACAGTGCTGTACATCTTGGCAAATGCTAATGGCGCTGAGCGGGAATGGCTGTGTGAGGATGTTGAAGGAGAAGCTGGATAATTCTTCATCACTGACAGCATAGTTCTTGGAAACCTGGAGCCTGTCAGTAGGGGGTGTAGGAAGGAGCGAGTTGTGCAGTACCTTGGGCTGCTGCTAGATTATCTGGATGCTTTTATGTTGCTGCGTCCTAGCTGAGCTGAATTGATATCTTACGAACTAAGCCCCTAGCTCTTACCCAGCTCTGGGAGAGGCATCGGGGAGAATCTGGTTTGATGGAGTGGGAGGAAATAGAGAGGGTGGTACACTTTCTGTTGAAAATGCTTTCTTACTTGATTTTAATGCCCTCTTATTAATTTGTCCTTTAAGTGTGGAAGGGCCATGTTGTATGTTTAGCTAATATAATCTTAGTGTTGCTAGGCCTGCTTTTTCTCTAGAAAGCAAGAATTATGCTGTTCTGTGTTATCTAAAGACAGATGCCATTAAATTTCATGCTGTGATTCCACCTGAATTTCACTCAAGCCTAAAGTAGTACAGAAAAGAATTGTGTGCTTTTCTGTCAGTTTTGTGCCTAGAATGTCCTTTTTTTACTCTAGAGAATATGCTGACTTCCACTTAGCTTGTTTCTAAATTGAGTTTTTGGTGGGTTTTCTTGGTGTGTGGGTGTTTGTGGTGTTTTTTTGTTGTGTGTGTTCTGTTTTTTTTTTTAGAAACGTCATTCTTAAATTGTGGCTTGGTGCTGAGAAGTAAAGCACTGCTTTATATCTATACTACAGAAGTCTGATTTTTGTGCTTCCTGATTTGCTGGATAAACTGGGCACAGGGCACTTCTGGTTCTGGGATTTTCTCTTTGGTTTTGGACAGCCATGTCCACTGCCTTTGTAGCTTGATGTCTAAAACAGAATGATTGGATTTTCAAGTATTACAAATTCAACCTTTCTAGAAAACTGAATAAATAACTGTTTGCTGAAGTAGGCAAAATTATAGGACTGTCAAACCTTCCTTATTCCCTTTCCCCACTGCCTAGTTATTTCTAAGAAGTTAATTCTTTAGTTTTACAGAGTTCAGATACTGTTTAAAGTTCGCGTACGAAGTGGCTACCTGAGTACTCATCTTCTGATCAGTACACTTAGGTGATCTAGCTTGTTCTTTCTCTAAGACAGCTTGTAGGCTTCATGTGGTGTTTTTCCTTCTCCTGTGTTGAAAGAAATGGAAAGTCACAAAATACAACTTTTATTGCTGTTTTTTGCTGCTGAATGAATGCATTGTGGAGGTAACTAATGTAAATTAGTGAATTAATTCTTGTTTGTTCTTCAGCACTGAACTTTCTGTAGAATACAAATTTTACTTTGCTTCAGTGACTGCTTATTTTTTGTAATAGTGGTTATTAAAAAGGACTTCTTTCCATTCCAGTCACAGTATATTTTCGATCAGGCTACTAAGGCTAACTGATGAGCACCAGCCGCATGTTCTTGGAGTTTCAGAGTAAGTGAATGCTTCAGCTGGTTGTAAGAACCATAGGTATTTTGGAAGAATTGGTCAGGTGTAAGTGTGCTAAACTGGTGAACTTTCGTTTAATAAACAAATCTTCTGAGCGCTGAGAATGAAATCAGAACTACACTGGCTGCATCTGACTCAAAACCTGATAGGGACAGGCATAGAAGTGTTTCCCTGTCTCTCTTATTCTGTTAATGTTTGTCTGCAGGAGCCTGTTAAAACTCTGTCAGTAGTACATAAATTGAGGGAAATATACTTATACTGGGTTACATAATAGGGGTGGGGACAGAGTAGTACTGTGTAATACCATGCTAAATACTCAGGTAAGCAGAAGTCAGATGACTGGCTGATAGAAGCCAATCTTTAAAGTCGCAGTGCAGCAGGTAGTGCTGAAGACCAAAGGTGCAAGCTATGCCAGTGTATCTTTCTGCTTTAGGACTAAACTAGAGTTATGGTTGGATGTCTGTTTATGGCAGCACATTTGATGTACTTCTGGAAAGTCTATCATCCAAAAAGAATGCAGGTGACATGCTGTGGAACTGCTCCATGGTATAGTCTACAGTAAGAGGGGATTGTCAGGTGACTGGTTTAATAACTGTTCTCATCTAAAATGCTAATGTAGGTGCACCCATTAAGAGCAGTGCTAAGTCCTTGCGCCTTTCTGTTCTTTTGTAATTTAGAGGAAGAGTTTGTATGTTGCTTTAGAAAGAAAAAAGCTCTTCATCTTATACTCAAAATTATAAAGGTCATAAGATCATAGCCTTTCACACAGTTGAAATATGTTCTTTACTAATATGTATACTATTAATATGTGCTTATTTCAACTCTGATCTTAAAAAGGTGTCCTTATATGTAAATAAATGTATGTATAAGTGACTAATAGTTGGGTTACATAAATTATCTAACTTCTAGAGGTTCTGTATTTCAAGGTCTTTCTTAATGTAAAGAAAAAGTGGTGAAATTCCTTGATAATCCAAGATTAACTGTCTCTGTAACCTATTGTACCTTGAGGGACGATTCAGTAGCCTGAGTTTAGTAGCACATAATCGCTATAGCCAAAGAGCTCTCAAGTGATCTGGGAAGGACTTCTGGCCTCTTATCTGCTACAGTAAACAAATGGTTCTGGGTTCAAGAGAGGCAGACTGCAGTGTACCGAAGCGCGCTACTATCCTGCAATCCTCTCAGTGCTGGAACTGGTGAAGGTGATGGTCAAAGTGCTTCTATAGTATAGCCCCAGAATGCAAAACTGCTTCAGAAATGCCTCTTGTCTTGTCTGGAAGTACTTTAGGATTGCAACAAAATTTGGATTCCTAAAATGAATTCTTTATGTAAGAATTCGTACAACGTTTTAAAGAATGCTATAGGCAAACTTCTTTGAATGTGCTGAATAGACTGTCTTAGGAGCAGCAATCTTGTTGAAGTATCTTTTTATACAGTGGGAAGATAGGTTAGTGCTGTTATCCTAAATACCTTGTGTAGTGCCTTCTGGACAAAACATCAACGTTAAAGTACAACTTATTCTGTGATCTAGGTAGCTTGAAATGAGTCACTCACAGTTTAGACACATAAAGAAATAAAAAGACATGCAGTTCTGTTTTCATACGGTTTAGAAGTAAGTCTGTATGTATGTTCTGGATAATTCTTTCATGCAGGTTGTCTTTCTGTGACTTGGCTGGATCAGAGAGGTGTGATAAAACACAAGCCTTTGGAGACAGACTGAAAGAAGCAGGAAACATTAATAATTCACTTCATATCCTTGGAAAATGCATTGCAGCATTGAAGCAGAATCAAAATCCGAAGTAAGTGACAAGTTGTGAACAACATGCCAAGTCTTAGGTTGAAACCTTAAGCATCCCTTTCTGTTTCTGTGGGAGGTCCTTGTGATCAGAGGAAAATGGAAATCTACAAAATCTTGTGAGCTGTCTTTATTACAGGGGAACATTATTTCTCTATTTTGTTCTCTTCCTTTCCTCCTCCAAATTATACAGGTAGATTAATCAGGCATTTGACAGATGTCCTGTGCTTAGCCTGTTGGCTTGTTCCAGGATCTGCTATCTAACCCTAGGGAACTGTGATGCAGACACTATACTACTCTTACTTTTAAGTACTTCACTTTGTTGGAGAGCTTATGAGATCCAGGAAAAACCTTGCTCTTTGATGTGAAATACCTTAGGCTTAAATATGAGCATCCTGTTGGATCTATTTCCTGAAAGAGAGGAGCTGTTGGAGTGGGTCTAGAGGAGGGCTGCAAAAATGATCCAAGGGCTGGAGCACCTCTCCTATGAGGGAAGGCCGAGAGAGTTGGGGCTGTTCAGCCTGGCAGAAAAGGCTCCGGAGAGACCTTATAGCAGCCTTTCAGTACCTGAAGGGGGCCTACAAGAAGGCTGGAGAGTGACTTTTTACAAGGGTATGTAGTGATAGGACAAGGAGTAATG
>Ga0181612_127854_pt1 | contig 14447 bp, 12 predicted proteins | sample HoacroProtozoa21_FD_119630 | JGI IMG/M metagenome (GOLD analysis project Ga0181612, IMG submission 119630) | Hoatzin crop microbial communities from Cojedes, Venezuel. Combined Assembly of Gp0051906, Gp0051904, Gp0051908 | reverse complement strand
TTCGTACATAGCCCTGCACATGTCACCGGATACGATCCCGTTTTCAAACATATCGCGGTAAATGACCGCAAGAGACTTACTATTTTGTCGGGCAGCCGCATTTGCCGCTCCGAACTCAAAAGCAGACCCTGAATACATTTTATAAAATGCCGGATTTTCTTTTCGTCCGCGCCGGTCAGTTCCTTCAAGCGCCTGAAGACACGCTCTTCCGCCTCCTCCGGCGATTTTTCGTCCATCTGCCTCGCAAACTTCTCCCCGAACCGCTTTTCCGGCGTCTCGTACCTCGCGACGCCCCATCCGTATTCCTTCCCGGTCCGGTCCCGCTCGTACTCAAAATCACTCACCACCACAAAGGCGCTCATCTGCAGCCGGGTAATGGCGCTGTCAAATCCCTTGTGTCCGCCCTTCCGGTATTCCCCGATTCTTTTCAGTTCCTTGGACAGCATGCTTCCGTGCCCGGTCAGAATATCATAAATCCGCTTGTCCTCCCGCCGGACCAGACCGTCCTCGTACATCCCCTCAAAGTCGTACCCGTCCCGCCGCCACGCCGCAAAGTCCGCGTACCATTCCTCACTGATGTACGCCGCTTTTCCGTGAAAGAATTTCCCGTACGCGCACCCGGTCTCCCGGATCACCGGGCCCTTCCATTCCCATACGCCTTCCCCTTCATCCGGGAAATAGTATCTGGGATCCACGCATTCCTCCAGCGAATACCCTTCCAGCTCGTTGGCGAAAAACGGGAGAATGCCCGCCTCCTGTACCAATGCCGCCAAATCCTTCATGCTTTTGACCGTCGGAAACCGCATTCTTCCACCTCCCGTCATTTTCTGTCCGCATTATATCACATCCGCCGCGCTTATCCCAGCCCGATCGGCGCTTCCACATCATGGCTGTCCGGGAACTCAGGCACGAAGTCAAACTGATCCGGTCCGTCCATCTCGTTGACCTTCACAATGCTCCCGTCATCCGGGTTCACGTACACCGCAATCCCGAACGGCATTTCCCCCTGATGGAACAGTTTCCGGTATTCGTCCCCGTTCTTCAGTTTCCAGCACACCCGGTACACGCTTTCCTCGCCCGGATATTCGCGATACGAAACAGATTTCATGCACAGCCCCATCCATTCATCGCTCCATCCGGCCTCCTTCGCGGCTGCCTCGGCGGCGTCAAACGCCTCCTCCGGCGAAATCTCGCCTTCCTCCGGCAGTGCATACGGAATCTCCGCCAGCTTCTTCATTGCCCATTCCTGCTCGCCCCGCGGCGCCAGCGCGTCCAGCGCCGCCCCGTAGATGTCCCGGTACGCCGCCAGATTCTCCACCGTATAGAAGCTCTCTTCCCGCAAAAGAAAATACAGCGCATCAATCTGCGCCTTCGCGTCCGGCGCTAACGTCGGTCCCGCCGGGGCGGCCGTCGGCTCCGGCACAAAAATCTCGCCCGAATCCTCTTCGATCATCTCTCCCTGCGGCGAAATCTTCACCTTGTACCCGCCGCCGTTTTCGTCCTCAAAGGCGAAGGCCCACCGCTTTTCGATGTTTCCTTCCTCGTCCTCCGTCCGCATGTACTGCACATACTTCAGATACTTTTCCTCATCCGTCACGTCCGCGCCGAAATTGTCCGCAACATATTTCACGGCGATTTCCGTCGCTTCCTCTTCGGTAATCTCCCCTTCCTCCGGCAGAACACTTAACACTTCGTCCTTCAGACCGTTCTCCACCAGCAGCTCGTCAAACCACGCCTGCACATCAATCGGCCATGTCGCCGGATAAAACCCGTACTCACTCTTGAGAATCGCCAGCAGCAATTCTTCCTTATACACCCCGTCGCCGCTCTCCAGCCACTCCTGCGCATAGTCCGGCAGCACGATATTATTATCTTCAATCAGCGCCCGCACCCGGCTCAATTCTTCCTCGCTCCAGGTGTTTTCCCCGCTCTCCTGAGCGATCTCCGCCGCCTCCTTCGCAACCTCCTTGCTGCTCAAAAGCACCGCCGCCACCGCGGCCGCCAGCACCGTCAGCAGGGCAATCACGATCACGAGCCCCGTACGCATCTTTTTCTTCATTCCGGGCGCGTCCTCCGCCGCCTTCGCCATCACCTTCCGCGCCAGATAAGGATCATCCGGCAGCCCGGAAAGCGTCATTTCCACCGCCGCCTGCAGTTCTTCCCGGTTCAGTTCCTCACGCATCCTGATCCCTCCCCTCCAGCTCTTTGCGAATCAATTTCCGCGCCTTTTCCAGCCGTTCGGACACCGTGGCCTGCCCGATTCCGAGCGCCGCGGCCACCTCCGCCGCCGTCATGTTCTGGTAATAGTACAAAAGCACCGGCTCCCGCAGTTTCCGCGGCAGATTCATCACCGCCATGGTCAGATCGATCTGTCCCTCATCCGGCGGCATGGTTGCAAGCGGCAAATCCTCCGGCGTAATTCTCCGGTCAATCCGCTTAAACCAGCTCCCGCGCTGCATATCCCGGCACACATGAATCGCGATCGTCGCCAGCCATGCCCGCTCGTTCCCGCCGGCAAACGTTCTCATGGAAAGATACGCCTTCAAAAAAGTTTCCTGCACGGCGTCCTCCGCCAGCGCCGCGTCATGCAATTGCATGAAACACAGTCTTCTCAGTCCATGCTGATACGTTTCCACCAGCCGCGTCAGCGCCTGATCGCGGCTTTCTTCCGCCACTGTCCGGACACTCATGTCCGCTCGCCTCCCCTCTTCATCTATATAAACGGATCAGGGGCCCGTTTTCATCGGTTTTCCGCAAATTTTTTTCGAAAAAAGAGACTCACGTCCGCCGTGAGCCCTCAAAACACTCTAAATTCGTTTACACGTCTTCCAGCGCCTCAATCACCCACCGCACCCGCATGGGATCAATTTCCTTCGGCAGCGAGCAATCCGCCCCGATGATCAGCCGTTCCTTCCCGGTCTCCCGTACCAGTTCCCGCGCAAACGTCTGAATTTCTTCCTTGCTTCCGCCCGGCAAAAGTGTCCCCGGCCGGTTGTTAAACCCGCCGAGCACGACCCGCTTTCCGAAGCGTTCCTTCCCCTCCTTCAGGCTGATCTTCTCCACATCCACATCCCAGTTAATCATCGCCGTTTCATAATGTTCCCAGCGCTCCAGCCGGTCCGGAATTCCGTCCCATCCGCACATGTGCAGAAGATTATTCTCCGAATATTTCTGCGCGCAGGCAATCACTTTCTCCTCCGTCGGCCGGATCCACCGGTCATATTCCTCATCCGTAAACCGGCCTTCCTCCGCGCCCTGCAGGCACAGCATCATCCCCATCGTCCCGCTCTGCGTCAGAATCCCCTCCACCATGTCGCAGGTGTCCTCGCAGATGATCTCCATCAGGTGCAGTGCGGCGTCCTCATGGTTCCGGATCAGCTCCATGCTTTCCCGGTCGCCCAGCGTATGCTTCAGCGTCGCGTACGGCGAAAACGCGTTGTACAGCGTACACACCTCGCCGCGCAGCGCCTCATTGATCTGCGCCGCCCGCTCGACCTGCCCGGTCACATACCCGTCCTTCGCCCCCAGCGGCTGCAATCTCAGCATTTCCTCCGGGCTCTTCGCGCCCCGCATCGGATAGGTAAAGAACTCGTCGCACATCATTTTCAGCAGATCTTCCCCGCTGTCCTCCAGCCATTTCAGATGTGCCTTCACGGTTTCCTCCGGTTCAAGATTCCCGAAATGATGCCAGAAGCACACCGGCATCCGGTCCGTTTCCTCTCCCCGTATGGTTTTCATAATCCGCTCTTTCCGGTTCATTTTTCCCCTCCGTTATTCTTTCCTCTCAAACAAACCTCATTTTACCATTCCATTTCGACTCTCACAACAAATTTTCATCAAAGCTTTATTCGTATTGCAATTTGTAATACAAAATGCTATACTATTCTTGGGGTGATGGAAATGGATTTTTTCTTCCATATCGATCCCGAAAATGTTTCATTTGAATGGGACGATGACAAGGAAAAACGAAACTTTGCAAAGCATGGTATTCACTTCACAACTGCCGCGAAGGTGTTCTTTGATCCGAATTTGCTGATCCGTCCCGACGAAGAGCATACCGAAGAACTAAGGTATGATGTTCTGGGAAAGGTTGGAAAAGTGCTTTTCGTTGTTTGTATATTCAAGGAAAAAGACACAATTCGCCTGATCTCCGCCAGAATCGCGACAACTTATGAAAGAAGGAGGTATGAAAGCAATGAAGATGAAAATGACTGATCTGACCCCTGAATTGACTCCGGACGAACAGCTTGAACTCGAAGCTGCGGCTGCTTTGGCTCCGCAGTTTGACGAAGACAGCCCGGAAATGTCTCAGAAGGCGCTGGAAAGCTTCAAGCGTCTTCGCAATGCCGGCCGGAACAAGCAGACCATTTCTCTGCGGCTTTCTCCTCAGACAATGGCGGCCGCAAAAAAATACGGCAAAGGATATACATCTTTCCTCAGCCGTTTGCTGGACGAAGCCATCAAGGACGAAGACCTGGTTCGCAAATGTATTTAATTTAGTTTCCCTTCGCCTTGCACGGGCAGCCGATCAGGTGATCATCAATCACTCCGACGCCCTGCAAATAAGAATATACGATCACGGGGCCGACAAAGCTGAAGCCCCGTTTTTTCATGTCCTTGCTCACCATTCTCGAAAGCTCATCCTCCGCCGGCATCTCCGCAAAGCTCTTCAGCGGATGAATGATCTGCTTCCCGTCCGTAAAATGCCACACATACTCCGCGAAGCTCGCAAACTCCCCGGACTCCGTCAGCCGGATCACCGCCTTCGCGTTCTTCACAGCAGACTGAATCTTCAGCCGGCTGCGGATAATCCCCGGCGTTTGCATCAATTCCTCGACCTTTTCCTCCGTATACCCGGCCACCGTCGGAATATCAAAATTGTCAAACGCCTTCCGGATGGCCGCTTCCTTCCGGATAATCGTCAACCACGACAGCCCCGCCTGCTGCCCTTCCAGACACAGCATCGCAAACAGCTCCCGGTCGTCCCGGCACGGCCGGCACCATCTTTTGTCGTGATACGCCAGCATCAGCGGATCGCTCGCCGCCCAGCTCCTGCATTCGTTTTCCATTTTGCCCCTCTTCAATATTTCTTTTTGATCGTCCCCGGGTCAATCCCGTATTCCTCCGCGAATCTCCGCAAATCTTCCTCATCGCGGATCAGCATCACTTCTTCAAATCTTCCGCTCGCATCCTCAAACCCGGCCGCCTGCTCCCCGGTGCAGATGCTCGCGTGAATCACCGGCATCATCCCCGCCGGCACCCGCTTCACCTGACTCTTCTTCCTGAAAAACATCTCCGCGCCCCCTCAGATCTCTTCCATGTCCTCAATCATCCACTCCGCGGCGTTCGACACCGCCTCATGCATTTCCCGCGGGTCCTGAAACCGGTGCCCCGCGCCCTCAATCTCAATCATCAGGATATCATTCTTTTCCGCAAACTCCCGGACCGCCTCCGGGTCAATCAGCTCGTCCTTTTTCCCGTGAATGATCAGCATCTTCTCCGCCTCTCCGGAGAAATCAAGCTTCGTCACGTCCCCTTCTTCCAGCTGATCCAGAAACTCCTTCGTCATCTTCATTTTCCGCCCGAACCCGACCTGCACCGGCTTTCCTTTTTCCAGCAGCTGCCGTCCTTTTTCCCCGATCAGCTTCTCATAAATCGTCTCCCGGATGGTCAGCGCCGGGCTTCTCAGCACAATCCGGCTGAACGGGTCTTCCCCGTTTTTGATATATCTCAGCGCCAGATACGCCCCGTAACTCACCCCGTGATAATACACCCTCGCGGCGTGCAATTCTTCCTTCGCGTACCGCACCATCTCCCGCAGATACGCGTCGCATTCCGTCAAATTCAGCTTCGTCCGGGAATCCGCCCCGTGGCACGGCCAGTCAAACGCGACCACCAGTGCGTCCTTCCGGCGCATCAGCACCTCTTCCGCCAGCTTCAAGGTCGTCTTGCTGTCCTTGTCCCCGCCGAATCCGTGCCCGGACAAAATCACCGGCGGTTTTTCCGGCCTTTCCGGCCTTTCCGCCTGCCGCGCCTCCCGGTACACCTTGCCGCAGATGCTTACGCCGTTCCCGGTCACCGTCAGATTTCTGGTCTCCATCCGTATCCTTCCCCCGTTTCGTTGCCTTTATTTTATCATTCCCGGCCCTGAGCCGCAACAAAAGGCGCCCGTTTTCACAGGCGCCCTCAACACTTAAACTCCCATCACCGCGCGTTCAGCCACGCGATCGTCTTCTCAAACGCGTCCATCCGGCTCTTCAGACATTCCTCCGGATACTTCCGCTCCACCTTGAACATCTTCAGCGCGTCGGGAGAAAGCGGCACCAGAATATGGCTCGCCTTCTCGTACGCGATTTCCTGTACGTCATGCCCGAATTCCTTTTCCTGCAGCCGCTTTTCCATATACTTCACCGCCGCCTTGCTCGGCCACATCAGGTCATCCTCCGCGTAGATGAACAGAATATCCCCCTGAATGTTTTCCACCCGGATCGCGGTCTCCTCCCGGAAGTTTTTCAGAGGCCGCTCGTACATGTACTTGAGATCAAACTGCTGCTGGGTAATCAGGTGCCACACCGCCGGCGCGTATTTCAGAATCGCCTGCATGCACGGCAAGTCCTTTCCCCGCCACGTGAACTCGGAAATATTCGTTACCTTCTTGTCCAGCAGGCCCTTGTTCCCTTCCAGCCCGCTCCACACGCAATGCATCGGCGACAGCGCAACCACTCCGCAGATCTCCGGAATCAGGGACGCCGCAAGCAAGGCCAGCTCCCCACCCTTGGAAATCCCGTATATAAAAACCTTCTCATATCCCTGTTTCCGGAGCCACGCCACCGCCTTCTCAAACGGGTCCACCGGCACCCGGATCAAATTGTCCGGCAGCCCCGGCACATTGAAATAGCACATCCCCAGCGTGGAAATCCCGCGCTCGGCAAACTTCTTTCCGACGTTCATCGGGATATTCTCGTTGCCCTCGCTCCCGCCGATCACAATCAGGGCCTTCCGACTGTCGCTTTCTTTCTCCGCCTTGTGCCACAGCCCGAAAAACCCTTCCTCTTCCACCGAAATCCTGACCGTTTCCATCTTTCCTGTTCCTTTCTTCTCCGCCAAAAAAGTGTTAGCAAGCGCTAACACTTTTTACCATATTTTGCTTTCTTTTTCAACAGGAAATATAAATTCCGGCTTCCCCTTCCATCAAATAAACAATATTACGAATAGTACTGCTGAAATTTACTTCTCGGCTTTTCCGGAATTGTAAGATGAATCACATCTTCCTGCACCATCGGATTAATATAGCGGCTCATCAGATACGCCGGTGATATTTGGGGAAATCGATTCTTCAATTCGTCTCTTGTCCTCGGAGTCTTGCAGAACTCAGCAATTTCCTGTTGAATTTTTCCCGTCCCGGTTTTTTCATCATTCGCGCGATGATTATATAAAGTCACGTGGAAATTACCGCGAATCACCTCAAATTCCGGCGGACGCAGTCCATAATTCCGCATTTCCCGTCTGATTGTCGGAATTCCGGAATAGCGGTTTTCTGTCAGTGCCAGAAGTTCCATTGCGCCCGCAATAAACGGATTGCGCGTATCCGCGATGGCCCTTCCAAGTAAATCCAGCGTCACACGTCCGTACAAACCGCCGGGATTCTCCAATTCAAGCCGATCTTCAAAAAGACGAAGAACAATCGGTACGGACTCTGTATGAATACTGTAATCGCGATGGATCAACGCGTTCAACAAAATTTCACGAATGGCCGTCACCGGATACATCGGTTTGTCCGTTCGATTGCCGGTTTGCGGATCAATAATTGTGGCCGTGGGAATATTTCGAAGAACAAAAGCCATCGCGCGATCCAGCATTTGAGGAAGCGTTCCTTCAATGCGTTCATTGTCAATAAACCGTTCTCCCGCGCTGCCCGTCTCACCGATTTCCGTTCCCGGCACGACAACCGCGGTCAGGCAAAATTGCGGATAATAGCCTTGCGGATACACTCCAAAAAGCATCATGCCGGCCAGCGTCGGGCGGTTTTCATCCATAATTCCCTGCATTTGCAGCGCCTTTTCCTGCCCCAGCTGCGCAAGATTCGGTTTCTTGAACCGGATCATCTGCATATATTTTTCCAATGCGGTCTGATCCAAATCCTGAGCGGTCGCGCGCTGACAAGGCCGAAGCTCATCCTGTATTTTTTTTCGAAAAGCTTCATAACTGTAAATTTCATATTCGGTCATATGCAAGTCCTGCTCGCCGGCACGAATATAGGAACCGTTCTGCCGCCCCTTACCTTTATAAAAACACGGTCTTTGATCATATTCGATCTCGGGAATCTCCGCGCTGACAATGGTCGCTCCCTGATATGTTGCCGTGGTATAAAGCGGCCGCACAACCGGTTCCATCTGCAAACACTGATTGGTAATCTGCTTCATTAAATCTCCGGCATCATAAACGCCGCAAGCCGCAAACCCGCTGCTTTCATCCAATCCGAAAAGAATCGTTCCGCCTCCGCTTTGATTGGAAAAGCTCGAAAGCGAATCAAACACTTTCGGACATCCCATCCGGGCGGCCTTCACTTCCACGTCCGGCAATTCAGTCCCCAGTTCCCGGATCTTTTCCGCCAACGCGATCAATTCACTTTCCTGCATGTTTTCCACCTCAATCCACATTTTTGCTGTTTTTCACGAAAATTATACGAAAAATAATGCGACTTGTCAAAAATTTTGTCGCAAAAACTTCATTTTTCGCGAATTTTGTGCGAATCCCCGAATTTTTTTGCGAATTTTATGCGACTATCCACAGGTCTTTGCGAATTTCCACAGGCTTTCACGAATTTTCACACAAAAAATCGGCTCTTCCTTTCCGGACAGCCAACAACGCATAAAGCAAAGCCGGATCACGCCGGTTCTTCCACTTTTTCCCTCACACCCCCAAAAAGCAAAACCGAGCCCGGCGTTTCCGCCGGACCCGGTCCTGTCTCTTACTCCTTTTGTTCCATATCGTTTTGCGCGACTTCCACCCTTACGGTCACAGCATCCAACTCCCGCCGGGCTTTCCGGAACGCCATCACGCCCCATACTGCCAGTGCCGCCGCGATCACGCCGTCCAGGATGAACATGACCACCTTCCATGGCGCCATGCCGTAGGTGTAATCGCCGTTCATCGCGTTGGAGTTAGCGATGATGTACAAAATATTCTTCGCCGCCGTCCGGATCGCGGTCGCTTGCGTCGCCGTCAGCTTGTCCTCCGACGTGGAGGGCTTGCCGTCCTGGCACAGGTTCAAATCGCCGCCGGCCCGGATCATCATGTCCGCATACATATAGGTGGTGTTCGCGTTAAAGTCGGAAATCACAAACCCGTCAAATCCCCACTCATTCCGCAGCACTTCCGTGCACAGCGCATAGCTCCCGCCGGCCCAGGTCTTCCCGATCCGGTTGAAGGAGGTCATCACGCCGTTCGTCTCGCCCTTCTGCACCGCGATCTTGAACGGTGTCAGATACAACTCGCGAATCGTCTGCTCGTCCGCCCACGTCAGAATGCCGTTCGAGTTCCGGTTCGTCTCCTGCTCGTTCAGGGCGAAATGCTTCACCATGGTGAACACGCCCTTTCCGGTCGCGCCCTGAATCTCGTTCGCCGCCATCATGCCGCTCAGCAGTCCGTCCTCGGAGAAATACTCCGGATTTCGTCCGCCGAATGGGCTGCGGTGAATGTTCACGCCAGGCGCGTACCAGCCGGAGTACGTCTGCGTGCCGTCGCCGAAGAGCGACTCATTGCCGTACGCGATCCCCATTTCGTACGCCAGCCGCTGGTTCCACGTGGACCCGAGCACCACTTCGCTCGCGTATCCGCAAACCTGCGTGTCCTTGGCCAGGTCAGACTTCAGGAAGTCCACAAATCCCACCGGTCCGTCCCCATGAATGGTTCTCGGAATGCCGTATTTCTCAAATTCCTGCGTATTGTAGCACCCGGTACCGATCAGCGTCGCCATGTCTTCAACGGTCATCTGATCCATGAACGTCTCCCACAGCGGGTCGTCCTTGTCCAGCCCGACCAGCTCGCGGAACTGCACCGTCACCTCCGTGCCCTGCGTCGGATATTCCTCCGTGTAGTAGGGCATGTTCACGTCGTTCTCGTCCGAGAAGGAAGCCTTCAGCTCGTCAATAAAGCTTTCGTCCGCGCGCCGGTCCTCGTATGTCGGCGTCATCGGGAATGTCCCGGCGAAGTCCGCTCGGCTCATCACGCGGCTGGAAATGACCTCGCTCGTGTCGTCAAACTGATTTTCCACGGTGTTCCCGGTCTCCCGGTCCGTATCATAATTCGTCGCGGCGATCTCCACCTTCTTGGAATCGATCAGCTCGTGCGAGTTCTTCATCAGCTTGAACTCATACTCGCCGGCGTCCAGCTCGTATCCCTTGTGCCCGTTCCCGTTCGCGTCGTCATAGTCGTAGGATGCCATGTCCTGCTCGTACACCGTCAGGGTGATCTGCTCGCTCTCGCCGGGGTTCAGTTTCTTCGTCTTCTCATACGCGCCCAGCACCACATACGCCTTTTCGATTTCCCCGGTGATGTACGGCGCCGTGTAGTACAGCTGCACCACGTCTTTCCCGGCCGCGTCGCCGGTGTTCGTCACGGTGACCGCCGCCTCGTAGTACACATTGCCGTCCCCGTCGGTCTTCTTCTCCAGGCTGTCAAATGTCTGCTCAAATGTCGTGTAGCTCAGTCCGTATCCGAACGGATACACAACCGCCTCGTCGTAGTCAATAAATTCTTCGTAGGCCGCCGTCTCATAATAGCGGTACCCCACGTAAATGCCTTCTTCATAGTCCACATAGAAGTATCCGGTATACTTGCCAAAATCCTCTCCGCTGCGGTTCGTCGTCATCAGGTAGTAGCTGTTCCCGGTGCCGCCGTCCGCCTTCTTGTCCGCGCTGCCGAGGTTCGTGGAAAAGTTCTGCCATGTCGGGTCCTTGGAAAAGTCACGCACATAGGTGTCCACCGTCCGTCCGGAAGGATTGACCGTGCCGTTGAGGATATTTCCCAGCGCCATAATGCCGTAATTGCCCACACCGCCGATCCACACGGCCGCGTCAATGTGGCTTGCGAAGTCGTACCCGATCGTGGTCTCGTCCCCGTCGTCCCGCTCGTCCAGGAACCCGAGCTCCATCGTGTTCGAGCTGTTGATGATCACGATCACCTTCTCAAAGTTCTCGCAAACCATCTGCAGCATTTCCTGCTCGTTCTGATCCAGCTCCAGATAATGGTCGTCCGCACTCATCGCGCCGGAAATGGCGTTCCCGTCCCGGTCCTTCATCGTGCGGGGCAAATCCCACCCCTCGCCGGAAATCCGGGAGAAAACCACCAGTGCCGTGTCGCTGTCCGCGAAGCTGGCCTTCACCTCATCCGTGTAGCTTGCTACCGGCGTCTCACCAATCTCAATCCCAGTCGTCACGCCGGATTCCATGGACGGGTTCCCGGCTCTTCCGCTGCCGGACGCGCCGTCATCCTCGTAGAATTTCTTCAGTGTCTCGTTGACCTTGAACCCCGCCGCTTCGAGGCTTTCGTAAATCGTCTTCGCGTCCGACCGGTCGCTGGACGCCGATCCGGACCCGCCGTACACCAGATTCACGCTGTTCTTCCCGAAAACACTGATCGTCTCGGTGCCCGCCAGCGGTAGCGCGCTGTTCTCGTTCTTCAGAAGGACGGAGCCCTCCTCGCAAATGGTCACGGTCAGATCATTAGCCGCCCTCAGCGCGTCTTCTTTCTCGTTGATTCCGTCGCCCACATCATAGTATTCCAGATTATCCCCGCTGGTTGATGTCGTGTACAGCACCTGCGCGTCGCCGGTCGCCTTGGCCACCGGGCCCCCGAACACCTGATCCAGCGTCTTGCTCACCAGCAGCCACTGCGTGAGCACGATATTGACGACCATCGCCAGCACAACCACGATGGATGTGACGATGAGCCATCTCTTGGTGGATTTATGTTTTAACATTGCTTTTCTCCGCCTCCCGCCGGGCTGCTGCGCAAACCCGTCACTTACTTTTATTGTTCAATTTGCTTGCGATCGCTGTTACCCGCTCTTACTTCGCTTGCCAAACGCAGACAACTGCAGCATGGCAATTCGTAATCAGTTCGCCTCAATATACTCCGTATTCATCGGGAACCCTTCCGCCCAGGTCAGGGTCGCGCCCGAATCGGTCTTCAGAATGATGCAGTCAATGATCGGGGCGGTCGCCTGCATCGTGCCTTCCATGGTAATGTCGTTGGTCACCGTCAGCTTGATCAGATTCTCGCCTTCCTGCAGGGAAATCTTCCCGATGGTCTTGTTGGCGAACGGCAGCAGCTCATCCTTCACCGTCAGCAGACCCGGAATGTTGTTAAAGGTCATCGTGCGGTATTCAATCGGGTCGCCGTCATTCACGGTGATTTCGAATTCGTCCCACGCCAGGGAAGCGGAACTCGCCTTGTTCTCCATCGTGCAACGCAGAATCAGCGTCACGTCGTCCACATCCCGGTCAGAGTTGATGTAGAACTCAACTTCGTTCCCGTTCTCGTACAGATATCCCAGCGCCCAGCCGCCGCTTGCGCCCGCGTCATACTTGTCCTTGATCAGCAGCCCCACGCCCATCACTTCGTTGGACCACCCGTGCCCGGACAGATAGGTCAGATCCACGTTTTCCGCTTCGAATGTAAAAACTCCGGCTTCTTCGGTCGCTTCGGTTTCTTCCGCGCACGCGGCGCCCAGCGTCCAGATCATCATCGCGGCCAAAAGCAGAACCAGCCATTTCTTCATTTTCATTTTCTTTTCCTTTCCGGCTTTTTGCCTGTTTCTCAAAATCCGGGGGACCCGATCCCGCGGATGTTATTTCGGGAACCGGATCCCCCTTTCAAAAGGGGAGGGTTATTCGATCGTCATGGTCGTGTGCAGCACGTAATTATCCGTCGTGGTTCCGCCGCCGAACATGCCGAAGTTTGTGAAAATGCCCTGGCTCTCGGTCACGCTCGTCGCGTTGATCACGATGTCATAGGTGCCGCTTTCCACCGGCGTGCCGGTAATGGTTCCGTCCTCGGCGATCTCCAGGCCTTCCGGCAGGTTCTCCGCGCTGTAGGTCACAACGGATCCCTCTTCCGCCAGAATGTCGGAGGAGATCTTCACGCTTAATTCCTCGCCGGCCTTGCCCGTCAGTTCAGGAATGTCGAACAGGTCGTTGACCACCGTCATGGTGAATTCCTTCGTGTCCTTGATCCAGCCGCCGTCGGCCGCCATGGTCACGGTGAAGGTGAATGTGCCGTTCTCGGTGGGTGTCCCGCCGAACTTGCCGGTATAGGTGTCAAAGGTCAGTCCGACCGGCAGCGTGCCTTCCAGCGTATAGGTCGTGTCGTCGGTGCCGAGGGCTTCCGCGTCCGCTGCCGCGCTGGCCTTGGTCGCGACGCCGATGGTCGCCTGAATGTCGCTTTCCGCGCCGAACGCGCTCAGGTCAAGGTTGTTCCACATCACGGAGCTGTTCGCGTTGACGTACATCACGCGCTTCACGCTCATCCGGACCGCCGCCCACGCGATGTCGTTGCGCTCGCCGTTCACTTCCACGCACTTGGTTTCACTGTTCCAGTCGCCGCTGGCCTTCACACCGCGGTTCGCGTTCAGGGGCAGGTCCGCGCCGATTCTGACCATGGTCTCGCTGTCCGCATAGGGGCTTCCGGTCGCCGCCGGCACGATGTCCGTCACGGTGTATCCGTCAAATCCCCACTCTTCGCGCAGCAGCGCGGTCATGAGGTTGAAGTTGTTGGAATTGCCTCTCAAGCCAATCTGGTTCATGGAGTTCATCAGGCCCTTCGCGCCGCCTTCTTCGACCGCGAACTGGAAGCTCTTGGTATAAATCTCGCGAATCGTCTGCTCGTCCACGAAGGTCACCAGACCGTAGTCAGAGGAGCTCGCGAATGTCATGCCGGGCAGGCCGGGGCCTCTGTCGGTGTCCTGATGGTTCACGGCAAAGTGCTTGATAAACGCATTCACGCCCTTGCTCTGCAGTCCGACCACTTCCGCCGCGGCGATCTTGCCGGAGAGCAGCGGGTCTTCCGCGAAGTATTCGAAGTTCCGGCCGCCCCACGGACTGCGGTGAATGTTCATCGCCACGCCGTACCAGCCGTCCAGCTGCAGCTGCAGCGCTTCCTCACCGACCATCCGGCCGCGGATCTCCGCCAGTTCTGTGTTCCACGTCGCCGCGATGTTCATCGTGCTGGTCCACTGAATACCTACGTCGCTCAGATCGCCGTTGCCGGTGTTCTGCCGCTTGATGGCCACCGGGCCGTCCGCCTGCTCGCTGAATGTCACGCCCAAGGTCTGCCCATCCACCAGATCCACGCCGTTGGACTCAAGACTCTGGTTCTTTCTCCGGGCCAGCTCGTCGGACAGGGAAATGCTCCAGTATCCGGAGTAGCACAGGTAGTTGGACAGC
>Ga0181612_182457_pt1 | contig 14448 bp, 10 predicted proteins | sample HoacroProtozoa21_FD_119630 | JGI IMG/M metagenome (GOLD analysis project Ga0181612, IMG submission 119630) | Hoatzin crop microbial communities from Cojedes, Venezuel. Combined Assembly of Gp0051906, Gp0051904, Gp0051908 | reverse complement strand
CAGTAATGCCAACTGTATATGCAGGTCTCATTTTACTGCTTTTTACTTCAAGCTTTGAACATGAATGTAGTTCTGAAAATCTGGAAAAGCATGAAAAAGAATTTTACGTTCTGCTTTTTGTTTAGTTGTTGTGTCCCTGTTTATTAATCAAAATGAGTTTGTTTACCCTAGTTTTAGCTCTGGTAAGTTGGTTATATTTAAATAAATCCTCTAACATCATGTCCTTGCAGGTGTGGTTTCCTGCAGCGGGAGTATTGCTGTTGATTCGGTTGGGGGATGGAGTGAGGCCCCTGGAGACAGTCGCTGGTCTCTGGGCATTCGTGTAACAGAGAGTGGTTATAACGTGCTGCACAGGCTGCGTGCACGGGTACCCTCAGTCACTAAGGGGAGCTATTTTGTAATGAAAGTGAGTTATGAAAAGGAAAAAGTGGAGCTAACATTGATGCTGAGAGAAAAACTGACTATCATCTAAATTTTATTTTTTCTGGAAATCTATATTACATTGAGGTCCCTTCGGTATCAGGAAGGCAGCAACCCCTTCAACCTGCAGCAAGGCAATAAGAGCTCACAGGGGCTGCACCTAGCTTGATGAAGGTCAGGTCTCCCCACTGTTAATTTTGCATGACTTTGGAAAAGGCTTCTGACCTGTTTCCCTTGTGAATAGCGACATAAGTTCATGCGTGAATTTTTTCTTTGCACCTTGTCTAGACATTTATACCTGTGAACACGGAGTGTTGAGCTGCCACCAAGAAAAAAAGGAGAATTCTTATTTGAAAGAATTTCATAGTCACTTTGTGCTGGCAGAAATGAAGGCATGAAGGCTGTGGCAAAGGAGAATCAGACCTAGAGACTGTCTTGAGCTTCATGGAAATGACCAGACAGAACCTTCCCCATCGCAGAGCACTGCTGGCATGTCACTGGTATGTTGTCTGTATTCATCAACTAAAGGATTTACCCTGGGCAGCCAAGTAGCACAGGAGGGATATATAGGCCTCAACCCTTGCATCTCTGCTAGTTCGCCTCCTTGTCACCCAGAGAGTTATATGACATGTCATTTTCTGTCAGCTTCTTTTCTCCTTCAGGAGCACTGAGGCAAATAATTAATTTAGCTTGTTTTAGAAGATGTCATCTTGCTATCTCGATAAATTAGCCTGGCTGCTGTATCCCTGTGAGCCATTCAGGCTGCTTCACTCCTAGCACCCTATGTGCCTTCTGGACTGTAACTTTTTTATTATTATTTGTCTGGATGTCTTGCATTCTCTTATATTTATTTTACCCCTTTGCTTTTCTTCTCATTTGTTCACAGCTGATAACTTCAGTCTTGCCAGTCAGATCAGTGCCTGATGTTTTAGTGTCCAGATGTCTTTAGAGCTCTTTATAGCTTCCTGTCGGTCTGTATTGCCCTTCTTTTGTGCCCAAGGAGAGCCCACTTAGTGAAGCATGTCCTTACCATTGAGCCCAAAACAGTCCTTGTACGTAGATGCACACAGAAACTGCAAGCCTCTTGTCTGTGTCTGCCCTGAGTCTTGTGCAGTTCTTGTTTCCATCTGATTTGATTAGTTCTCAGTGGCTTGGGAAACTGTTTTTAGCTTAGCGCTATGAAGAACTTTCATCTCATGAGGTCATGATCTCAGGCTCAGAATGGCCCACCGACCCCTTAACATTGCAAAAATACAATGTCCAAGTCTTGACATTACTCAAAAGAAAAAAGAGCTATGCTTCTGCATGAAGTTCTATGAAAACTTTGTACATTTGCTGCTCTGCTACAGCTTTGCTCAATGATTTGGAAAGCAGTTTAGCAGGCGCTGCCACTAAAACAGTAGCCTCCACTGATAGGAGATGACACACAGGGGGTAAGGAAGAGGAGAGAAAGGAGTAGACTGAGGAAGAGGTAGGTACCAGATGTGGAAGCCAGAGGAGAGTTTATAGTCAGCTTTTAATATCAGCACTGGTTTTGGTAACTTGATTGAAAGGGTGGGAAGATGGATGGAATTAGGAGCTAGTCTCAGGGTGAGAGAGTCACTGGGTGAAACAGAAGGCTTAGGTCCTGTGAATTTGAAACATGAGGACTTTGGTAAATGCATGACTGTTATTTGCACTGGATCTGTTCCCTGTGCCTATGGAATCAGACCCAATGGCTTTAGTGATGCACTCAATTTGGACTGGATTTTAGCCTTGCTAGTCCTAGGGACAAGGTTAGAGAACAGTGGTACTTTTCCTGCAGGGAGCTGTTCAAAATGTACGCTTCATCCTGCAGAACCTTTTGAGGAAGGCAGGATAGCAGCTGCACTCTTGAGCTGGCAGAAACATTGCCGAGTTTGGTTCTCTTCCCCTGACTGCCTTTATGAACTGAACACATCTGATCTGGAGTCACTCAGAGACAATAAGCATGGAATCTTATGGAAAATTTCAGGAGCCACATTTCCAAGTAGATCTGCATCTTACTCAGCCTGTAAAAGACCAAAGTGTGAGTAAAGGATGGAGAAGACAGAGTGAAGGTAACTATATTCAGGGAGGTGATGGCAGGTGAGGGTTATGTGGGAGGAGGAGAATGAATTCGTATTTAAGGCACTCTCTGACACTTCATGGCCTGATCTGTGGTGGGTCTAAGTTTAGAGAATAAAGTTAAGATCTGAGGAGAGGGGAAGCAGATAGAGGAAGTGTAGCGTATAGAGAATGTGCTACCCTGGAGGATTTATCTCGGTAGTAGGGAGTTATGGTGCAGTCAGCAGCCAATAGCTTGAAGCAAGCCAGCCAGAGGGATCGGGGTGAACTATCCCCAGAGCAGTTACTCATTAGTGTCACCAGGAAGACAGAACTATGTAAGTCTGTCTGTCAGGTGAAAGATATGTTCTCTTCCAACAATGAAGGATTGGCTAACGAAGAATTTCTTTTATAAAAGCTCTGCTACTGACTAAAATTAGTTGCTCTCCAGACTCAGCAATAATGGGCATCTTCTGAGGGCTTGACTGTTTATACATGGAAGGCAGCCTGTGAGAGTAGGCCCAGCATCATTCTGATTCTCCTGTTAGCCCGCAGTAAACACGCGAGCTCTCCCTTGTCCCATTTATGCACAGAGAATTGCAGGCTCTGTTCTCTGGGGGGAGCAAGGACTGTTCTGTCCCTAGGCAGTGGAGATGCAGAAAGGTGTAAAGAGCGCAGGGGGCTGGATCTGTGGCCAACCAGCCTGGCATAACAATAAGATGCTTGCCTGGGAGGTACACACAGAAGAAGGTAGGATCACTCCCCTCTAGTATTGCTTCCCCAGCCATGGCTGCAGTAGTTTTAATTCCATGTCTTAAAGGACCAGCTGTTTGCTAGTTCTCCCTTTCTAAGCATTTCTTTCCCTGACGAATCACTGCGAACAGCTTAGATGAGAGTACCTTTCCTCACAGCCTTACTTTTTTGAGGAAAATTGGTGAGTTTTATACTGTTATCCCAAGGTAAAATTCTAGCAAGAATCAAGGTGTTGCATTTTTAATGTGAACTAGTGGTCTGGATAGATCCTTACCTCTGCCCAGTCTTTAACCTGACTGCCCTAGCCCATGGATTACAGACTGCGTTAGCAGTCCCAAACAAAGAATTTGTCTGTGGTGCTATCAACACAGTAGTGAAAGATTTTGGTACGACTTATGAAGAAGGCAGCCACCCGTCAGAGCTCTCTTTTGCATTCCTCTGTTTTCCTCCTGAGGCCCTCCAGCTGCTGTGCTGGCAGCAGTTACAGCGCTTGCACACTCAAGGGCAAGGCAAGATTCCATCTGTCTGCTGCATAAAGACGTGCTCTGACACAACACAATTCTGAGCTTCTCTCAGCAGTGAGCATGTAACATTTTCCAACTATTTTCTGACACTATGTTTGGGTATGTTTTGGGTGGGATAAAGAATGGGCTGAAAATTAGACACAAAATTTAGTGGAAACTTCCTTTCTCATGTTGTATCTTTCATTAAAACTTGCAATTTTGAAGGGAAAAATAGTGAGAACAGTGAAAATTCTGTGTAGTCCACGTCACAAATCAAGTACAGACTAGTAAGAAAGAGCCAATACAGAAGACTCCTGCTCATCTGAAATCTGTGAATCCACTTTAGTCAAATAGACTGAAATATCCAGCATAGTAAACTTTCCGTTCAAGTTTCTGGGTGAACAAATAAGGACTTGTTTGTGCAGAGTGGAATATAGTGCCTGACTAAGACTGTGACCAGGCAAAAGACCTAAAGTCATGAGCTTATTCCTGAGCTGTTCCCTGCTAGCTAAATCCAGTGTCGTATGCTCAGAATGTACGTAAGTATCTCGGCTTTCAGCATGCCAGGAGATTGGCCAATATCTGCTTGTTCTTCTGTGTATAAGCAGTTGGCACTGAATATGTTGTAGTGCTCCGAGCTATTCAATGTGATGGGATTTCCATAAATTTTTTTAATGTAGACTTCAGCAGTACAATGTTTAGCTAGTACGTCAACTGGATCTGACTGTTTCCCAAAGTTAAGGGCCTGAGGCTGAAAAAATGGATCGTTTTTAGATGCTGTAGCACCACACAGGGACAATGTAGCTCCAAGAACAGTAATAGGAGTACACAGGGAGTACTGAAATGAGGTGTGAAGGAACTGGAAAATAATGTGAAAACCCAATGTGCAAATTCAGAACATTTGTCTCTGATCCTGTGTGAGAACTGTTTATACTAGGACTGTGTTTGATGCTTAGTGACGATGAGGCACAGTATGACAGGAGAATTAGGAGCCAGGAGAAGACTGGATGCACAGGCACCTATGCCTTTGTCATGCCGGCCCCTCTGAGTTACTGCTAGTGCTGTAGGTATTCTCTCCAGCTTGCTTCGTTCCATGTCTGCGTGGAGATGGGAGCGTTTTGCCCAGTGCAGATTGGTAGCATGCACAGGCACAGTTTGTCAGTAGGGGGAAAGTGATACATTTGCTAATCAAACAAAACTGATTAAAATGCTTGAAGAGCTACCCAAACTTTCTGAATAGGTTCAGCCATTTGTTGTCATGGCAGCTTTTACTGACTGGCCTTACTGCAACGTCTTCCCTAACTGGACAGCTTGAAAAATATTCCGCTGCGGTGGTGAGTTATGACTCTTTATGGGTGAGCTGAGGTTTCAAGGATGATTTTTGTTCGATTTGCAAACATTCTAGTGCAGGAACACACACACAGAAATTTCTCTTCTGATTGCTCATTTTCGAATTACATGGCTTGCTTCGCATTAATGAGGGCTTTCTAATCTCATATAAGCATTCTTATTTATGGTCAAGCTGTGCTCCATGGATCTTCATCTTTCCTCAATGAATATAAGCAATGAGTGGAATTGGACTAAATGACTTGCTACAGCATCTTTTTCTGCTTGCTAATAATGGTCTATCAATCATTGCTAAACAAAAGCTTACAAGATAGCTGGCTACCTTAATGAGAATGTGAAGTTTGCCAGCTCGTTATTACCTGTGTTATGTACATCACAGCAATTTGTTGAGTTATTCAACTGGAGAGAAGAACTTCATGGTAAGCATCAGGATAGAAATATTAGAGCCAGTGTGTGTAGAAGCAGGATACAGTGAAGTGTTATGCTGGTAGACAAGTAATTAATTTGAGGTTACTTAACACAAAAACACTGAAAATTAACTTTATTTTTATGAGAGGTGGGTTTTTTTGTAGGAGAAGGGTGTTTTATTGAAAAGTCAGGATTTGTAAACAAACATTCAAGGTGCCTTTGGGGAGGTGAATAAAATCTGTTCTCTGATTAAGCTATAAGGTGAGAGACCTTTTTGAATATAGAATTTTAATCATAAAGAACTGCTAAGTATGACATGAATAATGTCTGCTGTGACTTTTCCTGGATCTCTCCACTTGGCTATCATAGAAATCCAAGCAATTGTAGTCAAAACATAGTAAATGAGAAAACCAAAGGTTGGAGATGTCTGTTTTTTGTACTGGAATATGACTGATGTTGTCTCAAGTTGGAGTGAGCTAAAGCCCATAGCAGAAGCAGAGGGACTAGATGGGAAGTTGACTCATTTCTACTTTATTGAAATAACAATGTAGTTACAGGAAATATGGATTATTCTCCAAGAAGGGCCAAAGGAGGAGACAGGAAGCTATTAGGATATTATCACTGGAGATGGAAGTCTGAGGGATGAGCTGAGAGTAGGAGTAGGAATAGCCTTTCTGGAGGTAACCACTGAGGTAACATGTATTTGGATTCCTTTTTTATTGACTGGTCATCCTTCCCATGGAAAAGTCTCTAGGAGATGTGAGATGATGCTGAACGTAGCGTCCCTAAAGAAGGTAACAAAGAGGAAGATGAGCAGGGAGTGGGTCCACCCGATTCACTGTCACTGCCATCCTCTGTGGTTTTAAGCCATGTTATGGTAGGGCTCAGGACTGGAGGGATGCCTGACACCTGCAGTGCTTTGCTTCTGCTTGGGTGGGTCAGAATATCACGAATAGTCAGAAGTCTTTGTGTCTCACTTCCCACTGTGTTGATTAAATTAGTCCTCCTTGAATGGAGACCTGAACTACCAAGGACCTGAAGACAAAGCCCATAGCTCTAGGTCTCACTTGGATTTACTGGCAGTTCTTGATGCTCAGCATATACCTGAGGATGGAACAAGAAGATCTATAGTTGAAATCAAAGAGTGATGCAAGCCCTGTCCCAGTGACGGAGTGTCTCCTTTCTTGTCCGTGCCTGTCCTTGCTTGGCTGAGGGCAGACTAACCCTTACATTACACTACCGTGTCCATCTTGACTATGGTCTTAATAATCTGAATGTTAGTCCAAACTGAATAGTGGAGGATGTCTGAGGAAGCTTTTATTTGACTGAGACTTTCGACCTCTTTTTTGATTTATCTCTTGACTTTTCTGATTTTCCTCCTAGGGGATCACTTCCAAGAATATTTAGAGTTTCTTCATCCTGGAAGTTTAAGAAATTCACACAAATATGGCTAGTCTTAATATAAAGAGGGAAGAAGTGGAAGCCATAATCTAGTTTCCCATGAACTGGAGACAATTCTTCAAATTACAGAACCTCTGTATTTTGGGAGTATTTTTTCCCTAAGTCCCAAATTTTTGACCACCTTTGCTAGGCTGTGTGTCTCTTGAAGATGAAACCAAATCTAAAGTAATTATTTATGTTTGATTGTTATTTATTTTTGATGCTCAAACAGCTAAAATTGTGATCTAAACATTAAATTAAAACTTCGGCATCAATTGGATCGTGCATGTCTCTGCATGATTGATTTTATATTAAATGGTTTACATGAATGCTGTTATTTATCTTGAAAGCAGGTTTTCATGCATATTAATGAGACCAGGTGTTAAGTTCATACTGTTTCTTTCCAACTAAGAGAATCTTTATGTTAGTGTTTTTTACAAGTATTTCTCTTAATAATTATATGATGACACTTTGTGCATCGTTATTTTCCAGCATCACAACTCTCTCATTCTTTCCCTTCTGAGTCTCTTGCTCAGTTGTAGATGAATCAAACAGCGAGCGATAGCAGATAGAGTTCAACATAAGAAGAATACAATGATATAGAGGAACCTACCAAAATATCAGTAAAACCAAATAAAGCACTGAGAGCTGAATCCCAGTGGAGCCAGTGCTCTCTAGCCAATATACAGTCCTGGTGTATTCGTGGCTCTCCTTCACCCAGCTTCATAGCTGCTCAGTCACTAACAGGACTTTCCATATTTTCCCTCTTGCCAGAATATAGTACTGGCTCACGTGGAGTGGAAAAATGTTGTGTTCAGGGTTGAGAGCTTGCAGCATGTGTAGCTTTTATTTGTGACCTTGTATTTTAAAGACAGATAACAGTGTCAGTGCTTTAGGTATGTTCTTGGACTTGCTGGAGCAGGCTAGGTAGGGCATACAGCTAATTCCAGGAATGCAAAGACACTATCAAGTTGCAGAACTGCAATTCAGCTGTAACTCTTGCCATGCTCACTTCATCCTTTGCTTGCACATGAGGTCTTTGGAGGCTTCTAAAGCTTCATTTGCCTCAGCTGGAAAGCAGAATTCATGTGTGTAAATGAATTCTACAGAATTATGCTCTGTACAGCTCTGGCTTGGCATGGTGAGCTTTTAATTAGCAAAGGGAACAAGGAGTGAGTGTGTCTCACATCAGTTCTCTCTTGCCTGAGAAGAGTGACTTGGAGGCGGAGGGACAGAAACAGGAGGAATTCTTCAAAATCTGAGCCACGCAGAGCAAAGCTAACTTCTGAGGAGCTTAGGAAGAAGGCCTGTATTTCATAAACAGAACTAGCCCCTGTAAGAGTTCAATCTCAATTGCTTAGGATTTTGGGTTCTAGTAGAAGTGTGTGGTTTTACTCTGCCTGTGATAACTGGTTATTCATGCATATCACAGTACTTGCCACAAGAACATAGTTTATCTGTGAGAGTTTGATCCTTCAAGGTGCTGGATTTCATGCCCCTTAATCTGGTCAACAACTTTGATTCTAGTTCTGCAGAGGACTTGGGAATATGCTGAACATGAGTATATTAAGTTCAAGTTGAATATGAGCAAGATGCTTCCCATCTTGCAGGTTTGTTCCCAGGCCAGCTAATGGTTCATAATGGGCATATAAATTCCTGCTCATGTAAAGTATTTGGATTGCCCCTCTAGAATAAATAGCTTGGAACATTTATGTTCAACAGAGGCTTAATTATAGGTTTTAAAGGTTCAGTATAAGAAGTGAGGAAATAAATGTATCTTTGAAAAGAAAAATAAATTTTAATGACATTACACTTATTAAGTTCAATTTATTGCATATTGCCAAAGGACGCTGTATATATAGCAAGTGTATGTAGTCAGGTTACAGAAATAAATTGATTTATTAGTGTTGCTAAACTGAAATGGATGTAAAACATGAAAGTATTTTAACAGCAAGCCAAGATACAAGCAATGAGTTATGAATTATCTTTTTAGAAACATATTTGTTTTTCCTTTTAATTTGAAACTGTGAGCTCAGTGAGCCCTGGACTTTATTTCCAATGTTAGTTACAGGTACTAATGGCTTCATTTACATTGTGTTAAATGATTACATGAAACTCTCACTCAAGCAAATCTTTTCATGGGGAGTCACTAGGAGTTCTTCTTGTGTAAGGGCACAGGACCAGAATTTACAGCGTATGGGAGTTGCTATTAAAATGTTAGCATCTCTTAATGGGTTGGGATGTCAGCTGCTCCCTTTAAGACCTTTTTTTTTACTATGGAATGAGGTGAGTCTACGTCAATGTTTTGATAGAGAAGAGGTGGCTGTGAAGGTGGTCAGAGAAAGAGTGGAGAGCAGAAGGGCTTTGTGGAAATAGTTGATGAGTTTTTTCAATGGCAGGGGGGAAGTGCTTGTCTATTTTTGTCAATGTTTTGAAAAATGTCATCAGCTCTCAAGGACTGTCAGCAGGTTTGTGAAGCTGTCACATTGGAGGGTGATAGAAAGAGAGCATTTGGCCTGTTCTTCTCACCTAGAAACCCTGCTCCTCTCGCCAACACCCCGACAGCTGAGATTTCGCTTCTTCACAAGTCTGTGAGAAGGGAGGAACAGAACCAGACCTGGAAGGGGCCTGCGAAGGTCTGGCCACAGGCACGGCACAACGTGCTGTTGCCCGGAGCAGGAAGCAAGTGGGGCAGAAGGTGACTGTTCTTCCTGCCCTGTTGCACAGAGCTGCTGGTGGAGCACTGGCCCTTTCAGCCCCACAGTAGCAAGGGGACCCTGTCTCTCCAGAGCCTGTGGTTTGCATTAGAGCACGTGTGGCATTTCCGTGTAGCGACAGGACACAGGCATTTCTCTTGAACAGAGATCCTCTGCAGGCACAGCAAGCAAAATCTGAGGCCTGACAGACTTGCTGACGTGCAAGAGCAGAGTCATTGGGCAACTCATGTGCTGCAGGCCTAGGGATGTTTGAGATGTGCATGTTCAGACAGGTGCTCACCCTGGAGCGCAAGGTGAGCCTTCCCAAAAGACTGGGCTTCGTGCATTCTGCAGAGCTTAGCTCAGTGGCTCTGGTAGGAAAGTGTGGACGTGTCGCAGCTGAGCTGGAGATCTTTCTGTGGTTGAAAGCCAGGCGTGAACTACAGCTACTCCTGCTGGAAAGCTGGAATGTGTGATGCCCTGGACAGAAGTATGTTTAGTATGGAAAGAACATGCTACTAGTTCAGCTGGCTGTTCTCCTTGATATAAGCTGAAGCTCTGTCATGACTGGGATTTCCTCTGTGAGTCCTGGTTTTCAGGGAGGTCTGTTTGTAACCAGGGAGACTCCAGCAAATCCTGCAAGAACAGAACCCTTTTGCTCTAAAATTATTCAGCTAATGAGACTCTGTAGGATGGCTCAAGGACCCAAGGGAAGGAGCAGGAAGGAAGCAAGAAAGCTGATGTAAGCTGTGGCCAAGGCAAAAGGAGTGTGATAAATTAGGTGAAAGTATAGTTGTGTTGCCTTGGCTGCTGCAAGCCTGAAAGATTAGCAGATCATTGTATCCCAGCTGGGGAAGATGAGGAATAAATAGACTCGTGAGTGGACTTGTGAGGTTTGGAAGCCAACTGTATTAGGTATAAAAGCAAAAGTTTGTCTCTTGGATTTGTAAAGCTCTTAAAGCTCTACCTGAAGACTAGACGAGAATTTTGAACTTTTAGAAAGACTGGGGGGGGGAGAAGAAAAAGTGTTCTGTGAATGCAGTACTGATACTAGGAGACAGATTTTTCACTGCTGGGGCAGGGAGTTCTCAAGGTTGCGGCCACAGAGCTGGTTGGTTCCATTGCCCATGAAATGCTTTTCCCCAGCCCGGCTCTGGCAGAGGCTGGGGTGTTGATGGGCACTTTGTAGGCAATCAAACAGGATCCTAAGCTCTGTCAGGCAGGGTATGTTCTCAGGCTCCATGGAGGTGACCTCTCACTGTCCTGGGCTTGTAACATCTGAGAGAATAAAACCTTCACTACAGACGTCAGTTATCATTTTTCTGGGGAAATTCTTTGATGGGATTACTCATCAGTTGAGTACAGAAAGACCCTGCCACCAACTTCCAGAGCGAAAGCAGTTTTCACCAGTATTTTTTTAGAGAGGTGTCCCAAATTTATGCCTGACTCCTGATAAAGTGAGTGAAGGGCTCCTCATACCAATAGTAACCCAGGCAGCTGGCCTCAGATTCGTGCTGAGGCTGCTGTGAGTTGTCTATGGTTCTCAAAAAAATCTGTTGAACTAAAGCATGGCATCTCTGCCTTGTTCCTTAGAAGCCTGTTTTGTTCTTTGTGAGGTGTTTCTTTGCCATGAATCCTAGCCTTTGACATGTCTGTAGCTGACACTGCGTTTTGAAAGACAGCAGAGACTGATTAGGCCTTTCTCTGGAAATTATTCGTGGTTGAGGATGCAGAGAAGAAACAAATAGTACATGCTGAATGTAAGCGAAACAGTACGCAGACCAAGGGATTCACCAACTGGTGCAAGAACACACACCCAACCTAAAATGCTTTTAGATCTACTGGCAAGTTAGTGTTATCGCTGATTTTTACTGTTGCTCAACTTTTCTCACTGTGTGACTCTGCTTCCAATTGTCGGTAACTTTTCCCTTCTTTCAAGATTTGGTTAAAATTCCTTCACCTTCATTCCACCTTGTCAGTGCTTGATTCTTCTGGGGTGTTATGGCTGTGTGTGTAGTTCTCTGGGTATTGAGTTAATCACGTACTCACTGTCACTCCACAGAAGTCATCAGAAAGGAAGTTACCCTTTAATTACGGAGAGAGGTGGGCCTTTTCAATCCGTCAATGGCCCTTGCATTGCTGACATTGAACCTTAAGGCTGTTGGGAATGTCTTGTTCAGAATGCCGTGGGGAAGGATTCCGGTTAGTTTTATAAACACCCTTCATTTCTGCTCCTTTTGAAAGACTTCCTTTTACAAAATATCCCTTCTCTGTAAAAATCCACTAAGTGGCCAGCCAACACAATTCGCTGCCAGCTGCCTTTTTTCAGAAGTGACTGCAAGCGTGGTTAGTGCGTGAGCTCGCAGGGGAGAGCGTCACAGGCATGAGGCTGCTGTGGTAATTGCTGACCATGGGTGAGACTAAGACTGGTTGCTTGGAGGAGTATTAACAAGAGATTGCTGCTTCCAGCCATCCAAATTTGCTCTCCTTTGCATCTCGGTAATGAGCAATTAGGACTTGCAGAGCAGCTTTATTTGTTTGCCCTGGTTCGCGCAATGTACCGGGGTTAGCCTTATCTCCTGCCTTGTTATGGGATCTTGAAGTTTTCAGGTAGCTGCTGCTAGATTTTTGCTGCCTTGGAGGGTTTGGAGGAGCCAGTTAAATCACAGTATGACTGCAGAAGAGCTGGAAGCAGCATAGTGAGGCAGTCATGAGATCTAGGACAAGGAGAGAGACTTTATGGTATTAGCCCTTACTGGAGGGTATAGCTAAACTTCTAGCTGTGGCTGAGGTTGCTTTTGGGATGGTCAGGCCCTGCCGAACAGGCTTGTGGTCCTGATTCCGGATCAAGATGGAGATTCCTCTGTTTGTCCTGCAGCAGCTCCATGTACAGTGACAGCAGTGGAGCCATTTCAAAAGGTTGGGATTTATACATAGACATTTTGCTTTGAATCAAATTAAATTTAACTAGGGAGAATTGTCAAGCTGGAAAGTTCTGGTCAGAATTAGGCCCAGTTTTTCAAGCCTGGTGTTTACTGTAGCTATGGTAAAATACTTTGGATGGTTCTTGTATGCCATGTGAATGCTTGAACCTCCGAGCTGTAAAGTCACCACGCCCCCTACTTCTAAAAGGTGTATAAATATTTCATAAACAGAAGAACAACTGCAATAGGAGATTATGTATAATCAGGCATATAATGCCTGATTTTTGTTTAAAAACAATGTTGCAGACTCAAGGAATAATTTCCAGTGTTGATTATAAAGTGGACCAATTTCAACAGAACTGAGTTGGTCCAGAGAGGTCTGGGTGCTTAATAAACTATCCTGATAAACAGACTTGAAATCGTATTCTGAGCTGGGTAGAAAAAGGATATGTCTCCAGATCTTTCTTTTCTCTCTAGATTTTTCTTTCCCTAGCTGAATTAGCAGATATGATGTCTTGCTGGTTTTGTGATAGTGTGCAGCTGGCAACTTCTACGCTTTGCTGTTATTTGAAATACTGCAAAGTGAAACAAAATCATTTGGGGTTGAAATGAGTAGTTCAAGCCAAAACAAATTGTCACCATTTATTAAATATATATACATATAAACATTTATATATATGTAAAAATCTTTTTAAAATATATATTGTAAAATAAATTGCTTCAGGTCTACCTAAAGTATTTTTTCTCTCCCCAGCTGAGCCACTGATCTAAACAGATCAGTTATTCACACTTCTCTGTTGGTGAGGGATGTTTGCCTTTGTCAGATCGTCAGGTTTGTAATGACATTGTAGTATACTGTCATAGCTTCTCTTTGACAATTCCCCTTTAGGGCTCTTCTTTACCAGGTCTCTTAGAAACCTGACTTTTTAAATTTAAGGATCCTGCGTTATCAACGTCAGCCCGGACTATGACTTCACCAAATAGTTTTACAGCAAAAACTTGAATTTCAGAAAGTATCTTAAGGCAGCTGCCTGCCTTCCCCTTTAGGCATGTTTGGTTTCTCCTCTGACTCAAGTCAGAAAGAGTGGGGGGAAATGTAATTTCTTCTTCTCTTCTTTTTTTAGTAACCTTTTCATCAAACATGAGGAGCTGCATGCCTTTGTGCTTCAAACAGTGTTATCCTTAGGCAATGGTTAAGTAGAAAAATGTGTTTCTGCCTTGAAAATCTTATCACCTTACTTTCATATTCTTCACTTTTCTTATATCTGTCTGTCTGTGTATCCTTTGTGACTGAGCATGTACTGTAACAACATTATTTATGTAAAGTACAGGAAAGAGCTGTACATTAAGAGTTCAAAGGCAGATTGTAATTCAATAGAGATCAGGCATTTCTTTGATTGCAGCTGGTTTGAAAAATGAAAATGAAGTGCAAATAACCATCATTTCCTCATCTCAATTAGTTTGAAAAATAGAATAACCTTTATGTTTGAGAGACTGAATTTTTTGTTTTTAAATCTTAAAAATGTACTTAGACATGGCTATTAGGAATCTTTTTTCAAATGCGTGGCTTCCAGTTAATTTGATATAAAGAGGACACAGTCCTGGGTGTATTGCTTCCTCTGCAGGGGAAAACAGGTTAAGAGCTCTTGGGATGCCAGAGGCCTCCCTGGGCCCTAAGTAATGGAGCAGTCTTTACTCAGATGCGGCTGGATGGAGGGCCAGTCAGACTTAAATGACCTGAGTGGAAAAGCTTTTTATTTTGCTTCTCCAGTCTTCCCTCTGAGGAGAAGGAGATTTTCTTACACTGCTTGGGTCTGAGTAAGGGTTCTGTAGGTTCAGACATCTCAGAATCACAGAATCACAGAATGGTCGGGGTTGGAAGGGACCTCCGTG
>Ga0181612_103026_pt1 | contig 14449 bp, 6 predicted proteins | sample HoacroProtozoa21_FD_119630 | JGI IMG/M metagenome (GOLD analysis project Ga0181612, IMG submission 119630) | Hoatzin crop microbial communities from Cojedes, Venezuel. Combined Assembly of Gp0051906, Gp0051904, Gp0051908 | reverse complement strand
TTTTTTAAAAAAAATAGTAACTTGTTTTTAAGAACACAAAAACTAAAACAATTTTTAAATGTTTTCTTGTGAATAAAGAAACAAAACAATTCCTGTAGAAATCATTCACTCAAATTAATAAAAATAAAGCAAGCCTTGAAAATCACTAAGCTATTAATGACGTATGAATGTCCATAGACAATACAATAGAAGTTGGCTTCTTTTTTTCCAAACCTTAGATATATAACCAACACACAACATCTTGACAAGTGAAATGAAATTGAATCGTTAGTAACTACCCCTATGCATGCTGCTAGCCTGGAGCAAATTCAAAGTAGCATAGCTCACACTTTTACAGGTTACCTTCTGCACAATCATTGCAACTACCTAACTTACAGGCTTTAACGGCATCTGCACCATAGCTGACAAAGGAGTATTACAACCAGAAAGTATGCTTTCCACATTGCCTAGCCGTTTCCAAGCAACTCACTTGTCAGGAGAAATATTCTTTTCAAAAAGTACCAAGAGAGACACTAAAACACACATACCTTAAAGGTATCTTTTAGGCACTCCAGAGATGAAATATAATTGTCAGCTTGGAGCCAAATCGATCCAAACTGCTGGCAGAAGGGGATGAAAAACTAGCTGTCCACTATTCTGCTTTGCTTGTAAATATTATCATCTGAGCCATCTTCAGTGTTCTTAAGAAGAACAATGCATCTGTGTGGTCCTAACATCAGGTAAGTCATCACTGGTGCAGTTCAGTACTACTGAACTAAGAGCAGAAATTTTTCACTGAACACTGGCATCAGTAAACATAAAGGAGTAATTTTTAAGGGGCTGTACTACAATTCATTCATTATAAATCACATGAAATAGGGAATAGTTGCAATAAAATGTTTATTAATATACAAGTATTTCTTCTGAATCTTGTATCTTATTGCTCTAGTTTCGGCTGGGATAGAGTTAACTTTCTTCCTAGCAGCTGGTATAGTGCTGTGGTTTGGATTTAGGATGAGAATAATGTCAATAACACACTGATGTTTTAGTTGTTGTTAAGCAGTCCTTACACTAAGTCAAGGGCTTTTCAGCTTCTCACGCTGCCCTGCCAGTGAGGAGGCTGGGGGTGCACAAGAAGCTGGGAGGGGGCACAGCCAGGACAGCTGACCCAAACTGGCCAAAGGGATATTCCACACCATAGGACGTCATGCTCAGCATATAAACTTGGGGGAAGGTGGCCAAGGACGCACCGCTGCTCAGGGACTGTCTGGGCTTCAGTCAGCGAGTGGTAAGCAATTGTATTGTGCATCACTTATATATGCTTTTATCATGTTTATTATTATTATTATTATTCCTTTCCTTTTCTGTCCTATTAAAAACTGTCTTTATCTCAACCCACGAGTTTTACCTTTTTTTTTTTTTCCTTGATTCTCTCCCCCATCCCACTGGGTGGGGGGAGGGTTGAGAGTGAGCAAACAGCTGTGTGGTGTTTAGCTGCCCGCTGGGTTAAACCACATCACTTACTATACATTAAAAATACCCTTAAAGTATATAAGAGAATTCTTGAATGAGTTATTCTTTTCCAAGACGATGCTTTTATTACAGTTGTGTTAAAAACAATTGAATACACCTGATCCTGAGAGAAGAAAAACAATTATGGACGAAAGCAATGGGGTTTTTCATTTTGCTGAAATTCTCATTTCACAGCCCCCTTCATACTTGATAAGCAGGTACAGGTTACTGCCTACCATTATTGTAAGCTTAGCAAAAAAAGCTGGAGGTCAGTTACCCCAAAAACTGTAGACCCCGTTGTGGCTAGACCTAATTCAACACCTGTAATGATACATATTTATCCCATTCAGTACCCTGTATAAAATACCGTTGTTTGTGTACACAGTGTTAGAGTCTGCACCATCAAAAAAAAAAAGTTAAATCAGACAGACTTTGCAGTGCAACATACTTACAAGTCACAAAAAGGGACAGGAAAATTTTACCACACTCTCAGGCAAACATTTATTAATCAGCCTGTCAAATACCAAAGGCTGGTTTGCAAGACACCTTGACCCATATTTGCTTCTCTAAGCAGGAAAGAAAAAAATTGGAGAAAGGTTACAAGTCTAGATCCCTCCTTCTTTTCCACCCATGACTTAAAGGATAAAATTAGTCATACACAAAAACACTCTGCATCAAGACTGATTGTGCTGTCTACCAGGTGCAGCAGGAGGCACGATGAAAGAAAGAATCCAGGACAGGCACTTGTCCAGCTGACTCAGTGTGCTAACTTGATAGAGAGAGAGGAAAAGCTCTAAGTGAAGTCAGGTGCAAGTATTAAGTATTATTCTTCCATTTTTTTTTCCTGCATCATTCAGAAACATTTGCAACTGTGTTGTCTATTCTCAAAGTCATGATGAATGTTCTAAATTTACACTCTGTTTTACCCTGGTTTGAGCTGAGTGTGATTTTAAGGTGAAGTAATGAATTTTTCATTCTAACATGTAGCAAATTACCAAACACAGACATGCTATCAAACACCTCAGCTGCCTATTACATCCTTTAGATTATTCAAGGGGGTTATCAGAAGCACAGGTTCCCGCTTCAACTATGGTCCAAGCAGTGGAGCGGTATGGCAGCCTAACAAACTCAGAAATCATGCCCACGCAAACTGAGGATTTTCTGCAGCTGTCTGGATTTCCAAAGGTTTTGTGACCCAACACCAGTACTGGCTCACAACTTGTGCAACAGAAACTCCTACTGGGCCTCTGTATATTCAGGAATCTGGACATCAGCACCCACTCCTTATATGCATTCTGCAAAATCTACAAGGCATGCACAGTAACTCCTAAAAGCACATTTGTTATACACTTCCACAGCAACTCTACTGAAAGCCTACTTCTCCCAAAATTGTCAAACCTGCTACATATGCATTAATCCTGGAGAACTGATTTAAATGTCCTTTAGGCACACTTATCAGTCAAGCCAGTTCCTCACAAATACTTCTAGGCAATTTCACGTTAGAAAGTCTTATAAAAAGCACTGCACTATCAAACTGTGTGCTGATGTCAGGCATGTTTAATTGGTCTTTCACTACTCTGTTCACCAATCCACAGCCACATTTGACAGTTGTTGTTACCACCACTTGGCTAAGGATATTTTCAAATTCAACATTAAACTAACTTCGCTGCTAGGTAGATGTCCTACTTGGTATAGCAGGTTTACATGGCAAGGTTTTGGTAGTGGGGAGGTGGAGGGGGGCTGCACGGGTGGCTTCTGTGAGAAGACCTCAGAAGCTGCTTCCATGTTGCACAGAGCCAGCTCCAACTCCCCAAAAGTCCCCAAAGGACCAATACACTTGGAAATATTTTTTTTAGTTTTAAGTGACTCTCAAATTTGTCTTTGACCTTTGGAGTAATATTTAAAAAAAATATTTCACAATTTCATTTATTATCTAATTTATCATTCATTCAACTTCATCATACAAATTATCACTTTCATGAACTGGGTAAAGCTCTTCAGCTATGTTCCTCATAATCCCCTTTAATGAAACACCATAACAACCAGTAAATGCTATTCATTAAGAAACAGAAAAAATTACACATGTGAAAGGTTAGTGAGAACCTGTAGAAGATACAACTTCTCTTAAGAGAACCTGCAACATCTCAGTGGTATCAAGATGACTGTTCTCAGCTGCTGCAGTGGTGCCCTGCGACCTATTCAGGCCAGCCTGGGTCATAACAGGACTACAGAGACAGGAATCTAGTTTATTTATCAACCTTCAAACAGCAATCCTCCTATCAGTCACACAAAGTAACCTTAGTACAGGTGTCTCATCTGCTTCTGGGCTTAAGCTGAAACCTGGTAACTTCCTGTACATACTACAGAGATGTTTCATTAATATCAGTGCAATAGTCTGAGCTTCTGTGCAAGTTGCTTTCGATATATCCATTTCTTTTAACTGTTTAGTAAGCATGCGTGACACCTGGCTATAGTACCAGCCTAGCCACATTACTTGATACGGAAGTTTACAACTTGAGGCCTACAGAGGTTTAAATATATTGAGACTGGGGAACATAGCAAAAAAAACCCCACAAAAAAACAAACAAGCACCAGACAAATCTTTGAAAGCTAAAAATAAAATTACAATTTCTATTTGCTGCAAGTGATGGTTTGCAGGGAATAACTACTCTTTTTCTTTCTAAACAGTAATTTAAATAGGACACCAAATGTAAAGTTCTACTAATTTTATGAAGAGTCATCTCTTAAAACTGTGAAGTGACTCCATTAGAATTAAAAAACAAACATTTATTTAAAAGTATCTGAAAGCCAAACACTGAAATACTCAGAACATAAACAGGAAATGAAGTTAACTTACAATTTACTGTCTATCATAAGAAAAAAAAAGCAAGTGCAGAGCATGACATCAAGCCTGTGATGTTTTAAGTACTGGCTTTAATGACTGTATGGGGATCTTATCCATTCATATGCAACTTTAATATTAACACGCTGTTAAAACAAATATAGTCCTTTGTATAAAAAAAGAACATTAATATAAAAAAAAAAAATCCCTTTTCCCTTGCATTAAATTTGAACCCAGAGAAGTCAGATAACCTAATTTTCTAAAGCCTAGGAGCTTGTCTGGGAAAGAAAAGCTAAAGCTAAATAAGAAACATTAACAGTCACAGGATAAAGTAAGAAACAGTAAGACTGCAGTTTGCAAAGGAAATGAAAAAGCAACTGGATAAAGTAAACACTGCCTGGCACAGACACAGAACTACTCCCTAATGAACATCAAAGGTCCCAGAAAAAACCTAGGCTCTCAATACCTTCAGGCCTCAAACAAACTCCTAGTTAAATCTAATGATATATTTTACTATCTCTGTAAAGAAAAGAAGAAACAAGATGAGGAGAGCCGCATGCTGAAGATAACATGGAAGCATATCCCCCCACCACACACAAAGAACTTCATCTCCCTTTTTATACCTTTTCCCTTTTCCTTCTCACAGAACTGCATCATTCTGCACTTCCAGCACAATGTCACTTGTGGGGCAGATGCCTTTTGGTACTTTTTTTCACACTAAAAAACTGGCAGCCAAAACATCCAGCTCAGGAAACAAATATTCTACTAGAAAAAAAAATTCCAAATGTCCAGTCAACAGCAACAAAAGCAAGGAGAAGCAAGCAATCTCCTTCTTCAGCAGCAAGAGCCAAGGTACCAGCCCTTGCTACTGTACAGCCCAGCGCTGCCCACTCCCTGGTCTAGGCCCACAGCAAGTCAAGAAACGCAGGCTGGGGAAGGAGGGCAGTAGCAAACGCCACTCCTGCTGTACACACAGCTACCACTGGCGAAAGGGGACTTGTGCAACACCAGCACAGCGGTCCACCTAGCCCTCATAAAGATGTGTATCAAAACAGAGAACAAAGAAACATCTCGGTTAAGGAGTTAAGCTTGGAGGACTACACCCTTTACTTCTTCCACGTCTACTACACAGGTGATCAAAAGGAAGAGATGAGAAAAACAACCCCAAAAGGCAATACGAAAAACCAAAAGATACCCTTCTCTGACTAACAGTGTAACTAACAGCAGTCGGCTATATACTTTTAAATCCTGAACTGATCATCCCCCCTTGAAGCCTGGCAATCTGACCTTTCTCTCTGATCAACCCCATTCAGGGGCAGAGCAGAGCAGGTACCTTCTTCCTGTCGAGACGCAGAACTTCACGCCAGCAATGCCACCTACACGACCCGTGCCACAGCTTCTCTTGCAGCGCATGCAAGCAAGTTTCCATTTCCTGCGCAGGCACTCGTGCGGTTAATGCAAGCTCCAGCAGCGCGGAGCAAAGACTCTGCCTGACTGCAACGTACCGAGGTAAGAGAGGAGGAAAAAAAGGCAGCCAAAATATTCTTGGTAAAGACACAAAGAGGATATTGTAAACTATAAAGGGCTTCGTTTTATTTTTAATTTAACTCATGCAAGTAGGTGAGAGAAAAAACACTGTGAACCTTACCCTTTGTTTTACTAAATGGATTAACTCAGTTTTAGGTACTATTCATTTTTTTGAAGTAAGCATCTGCCCAATTTTCAGACTATGTAAGAAAGCACTTAAGACCACTTTCTCTGGAGCACGATATTCTAATATTAGCTTCCTCACAGAAGTGCTGTCTAACTTTCCACAGTGAAAGAAGGAAGTTTCCTGACATTTTGAATATCAGCTCAATGGACAGGGACAGTGTCTGGAAAGCATACAGACTGATCCCATTTGCCAGTGGGTGTGAGAACCTCTTCAAATAAATAATAAAAGGAGATTTAGATTCCATTATCTTTAACATACTCCTAAGCTAAAATTCTTCCATGCAGCTTTCCAGTCTCGCACACGCTTTAAGCAGAGGCCAGCAAGTTAAAAAGGTCTTTTTTCTTGGAAATGTACTAGCATGGGCATTATTAATTGAATTGTAACAGTTTATTTGAAAACACATGAACTTTTGGAAAGTACATTAAAATTAATGTGAGATGGTCTCTTGCCGAAACAGTATAAATATTTAGCTGTACCACATTAGCACTCACATATAATTTTCAGTATTACAGTGTTTCAGCAACATATGTTGAAGGAGATCATCTTTCTCCCATTCTCCCCGATACACAACGTCAAATCTTTGACAGTAATATTTTAAGTAACTGTACCTAAGTAACTGAATGGCTGTCATTTCAGACACGTATCTTTTCAGAAAGACCACAATGACAGAAGAGCCAGTAAAGAAGATTACTAAAAGAAGACATCCTTCAACAACTTGAAGCCATGGGCAAATGAGGAAATCACACAAGTACTCCGCAAATTGAATGTACAAATCACAAAACAGGAGATTTACAGTAACAATTTTTCTAAATGCATAAAAACTAGAGTATTTTTCAACTGCATTCAAAGCAAAAAGCTTGTCTTAATTCTGCTGTGCACCTCCTCTCTCATTCACTCACCTCAAACCGACAGAGAAACTGACAAACCACGGGGAGAGGGGTAACAAAAATAACAAAAATCATGAGTTTTGTAAAGAGATCTCTCAAGATCCAAGCGATTTAATATGCTATGTCCACGTTTTGCTGGGCAAATAGTCTGTGTCAAGTAGGTTGCCAACAAACCTATCTGAAATTCCAAAAAGATGTAACAATGTTCAACACCAGTGATTCTTGAAAAAATAAACTGACACGAGATGAGGTAGCAAACAGCAACTTTTTAAACAGCAAAGTTTAAAAAGAAAGGAAATAGGAATAAACTGCCAGTTGTCATTCAAGAGAAGTCATCAGGAAGCAGTTCTATCATTTGTGCAGCTCAATGTATTCACACATTATCTAGCAAAGGATGTGAATGAAGTGACAAAGTTTGCTGATTACATAAGCTGTTTAAGTAAGAAAAATGAAAACTAGACAAGGAGAGTACAGGTAACTTCACAAAGACTAACTGCCTATTAAGACAGCAGATAAAAAAATATACATACCTAAGCATAAAGCAATGTACACAGGAAAACCACTTTTGTAGAGTTTACATACATAATGTGAGTTTCTGAATCCTCCACTACCAGGGTAGGCAAAACCATGCTGCATTTTTAAGAGAAGTTTCCCTGAACTATTCCTTGAACACTCAAGAGCTACCAGGATATCAAACCATAATGCTGCAAGTCATCAGGGATGGAGTAAGAGCAGCACATAGGGGATCATTACACCAAGACGCAAGTTCATAGTACATCTGTGTTTTGTTCTTTCCATCTCTAAAAGGTAAAAGAGGGATAAATGAAGGCAACTAGGTTGAGGTCAGCTAGGCAAACATTTACTGAGAGGTGGGGTTAAACATGCTGATGCTAAGATTCTTCAACCTCAAGAAGAAATGACTGATGAAGAACAAGAGAAGTCTGCAATCTGTAAGGAACAGACAAAATAAACAGGGAATAATTACTTATTTTCTCATACTATTGAAACTAGGGACGTCAAACTAAGTCATCAGGATGCAGACAACTTAAAAGTCTGCTTTTTCCCCTAAACACCATCTAGTTAAGCTGTGAAACTTAGGTTTCCATGGATGTTAACAATTCTTTCTGAACTTGTGTAATTAATGAGAGGGATATCCAAGACATCTGCGTGTTTAATAGTTCATCACCTTCAACTTGGAACACTTCTGAGCTGCGAGTTGTTGGAATAGTATCACAGCATGTTTCCCTGTTCTTAATGTTCTTCGCAAGGCGGCTGCTGTTGATCACTGACTGTTAAAGGGCAGGACACAGGGTTAGGTGAACTTGCGGTTGGACTCAACGTGGTGGTAGTTTCAGGTGAAAAAAACTGACAAGCTAGAAAACTTTTGAGAATATCTTGTGCGCATAAACGTCTTACTGTTTCAATCATAGCACACAATTCAACTATGTTTCTCAACCCACACAGCATGTTTCGATTCCTACCAATTCACCTTTCTTGTTTCTTAATACAGATGGCCATATTCACATAGCCAGGGAGTCTGAGAAGCTGTAAGTTAAAGCAGCTACAAAAATGGATAACAGAATAAAAGTCATAACTAGTACAATTCTGAGGGACATATATTGTCTTTCAGAACAAACTACACAGCAAAACAGAATCTACTAAGTTGTGAATAACAACTTTATTTCTGCAAAATAAAAGCACTTTATATAGAAAGGGTTGTTAGGCAAGTCTTTTGGAGATCTTGCTAAAAGCACTGAAGCATTTAAAAGCTTTGATAGCATTAAAAAGAAGCATTAAAAAGATTTTATATCAGTCAACATCAGGCCCCTCAAGAAGGAACAAGACACAAGGTACAACAGAAGTATGGAAAGCTGGGTAGAAAGCATGAACACCAGTGTAAAACTGAGTTAGCAAAATAAAGGATTTTTCTCCTTGTAAGAATTTAACTTTTATACTTGGCAGCAAATATACTTAAATCTTAGATAAATCTTGCAAGTAAATCTTGTATCTGTAAGTAAATTGTCTACTACTGGCTATAAGTTAGTACCATCCAAATGTTCTGCTCAAAGTCAGAGCAGAAATTCATATAGCTTTATTATAAAGTACTACTCAAGTTTAATACTCCTGAAGTTTTTAAATATTGTTTCCTCTTTGCTCAGTTAAAATCAGTAAGTTTTCTGCCTCCAGCGTTCTGGAGCAACGAACTGAAGCATCCTGCTACTTAGTACTAAACTGTATCTGGTCTCCAGAAGTTCCTGGAACACAATCATAATCTTTCATCATCTACCTTTGCTTTACACTTCATCATATGGCTCATGCAATTTTTTGGCAAGCTATGTCGAAGACAGCACAACCCATTACACCAATATACCATATGCGCTTTCGGAGCACAACAGTTTGTCTGCTTTTGACCTGTCATTCTCCCATATGCATTTTTGTTTGTCTAGACAAACTATCTTTCTCAATCAACGTATCCTTCTATACTATTTTGTCACCTATTATTAAAACAAAAAGAAAAAAAAAAATGCTTCACAGGCTGCAAGCTCAATGGGGCAGAATAGCAGATCCAAACCAGGCAGTAGAGACCATCTACAACATACAAAGTATGCATTTGACCACGTATACTTTTAGCAACAAAGTAGTAAGCAGGGCTTTTTCAAACTCAACTGAAATCTTCCTAGGAAGGCTCAAAATGGATCTTAATATTAATCCACAAAATCAAAGCCCAACACAAATAAAAACATTGATTACTGGAAGCCAGTATGAGCCTACAATGTAGTCCAATAAACTAAAGCATGTGTACCACTCTGAACTGACCAACCGTCTTTAAGTTTCAGGAGAGGAGTGACATTGCTTTGGGCAACACTTACTCTTTACGCATCAGCTTAATTCAAATGAAATACCTATATTGCTGAACAAAGAGCACCATTTCTCTACATGCTACATTTGCCTTGCTTAGTGGGCCAGAAACCATAGCACAGAAACAGAAAAGAAGTAGCTCCATTCACACAACAGTTTTGTACTGAGGTGTGTGAGAATTTTCATACTGATGCGTGTGTATATACACTCCCACACAGGGTAAAAGCGCAAGGTTAATACAGAACACAGAAGCCCAACTGCAGGCTCCAGTCACATCTTAATTGTTACTGTGTGTAAGACACGCACACACCTATACTGTGTCACTAAATGACCACGTGTCTCTATAGCCTTTTATTTTAACTTACCCTGGTCCATCTTGTATAAAGGCTGGGTGGTGCTCAATCAATGAACTGCTTTTTAAAGCATTTTCAGTCTACTCTGATCATATACTTCTAGGCTTGCATTCTTTTTCCTTCCTGTTAAAACTACACGCTATTCAAACCCTGCTCTGAAAACTGAAATATTAAATTTCCTCTTGCAGTTTGATGAGACTGTACTACAATCTCAGAGCTTTACAATAGGAATGAATTTGCCTGGAACCCCGTGAAAAACAGCAAGATGACAGATTAGGGTTAAAATCTTCCATTAATGTTAAGTGCCCAATACACAAGCATTTTATAAAATATGTGCAATGAATACATTCAATTGCCTTCAGGTGGAGACCTCTATATTCTCTTCCTTCAACTAGACTACTCGACTTCAAGGCAAACTCTCAGAAGTTATGAAATCCCAATTACTGGTCACCTGGAAAATGTGTTCTTTACATGACTTCTCCAATATCTCAAGCAAATTCTTTAACTGGACAGGGACAAAACCCACTTCTCTACCATTCAACTGAGAAGGAGATCTTAGTTTCTTTTTTCCTGCAACTGCTCCCTTCACATACAGTTTTTGAGGCCAGACAGGAAATATGCTAAAAACTCTTCCAGTTTGTATAAGCACTGGATAAAAATTCTCACTATCAAAACCTAGCATTTTATATATTTGGTTCATTTAGAGTTGTTTTAAGAGTGATCTCATTCTCAATCACAGTCAAGCTGTAACTTCCTTTGTAAATTCTTCCAACAGAAGCACCAGAAACTCTGCCCATGGTAGAGTTATTCAGCAGGTTGGTAGCACAGTGCACATCCATGCTGACCGGAAAGTCCTTCAAGCACTGTGCATCACTCTGGATGCTCAGGAATCACAAACAAGTACTGTGTTTCTTACACGTACTACATTTTCTACATGTGCATCTACTTACTTTTAAAACCTCAAACAAAGCTCCAGCTCTACTTCACGCTGCTTTATGACAAAGTTCAGGTCTTCTTCTACTACAGATTAAAGGATTGTTTCAGAATTAGAGATTCATACAGCAACTTGATGAAAGATATTCCAAAATGCCCTGCTGAGTAAGTCATAAATCATGGCATTCTGGTTTAACTTCTGGCACATGGACAAAGGTCCAGCCTACATGTTTACAATGGGCAAAATGCTTCTATCAGTGAAGAGGCATCCACCCAAGTATCTTTGTACACATCGTACACGTGCTTTCAGCACACTACAACTACCAGTAGAGTATCATCACTCTGTCCAGCAGTTCACCCTTCTAGTTTGACTCGTGAATCAATCATTTCGTACAATCAATCGTTTCTCCAAGACAGTCATTGTTTCCTGGGTTTACAGCATGAACTATGCTCTGCACCCAGCTAGACTGTCTGTACTTACTCTCCACATTTCCCTTTGCTTTTCTCAAGGCAAGTACACACGCACACAAAGTACTTCAAAGAAATAGCTATATGGCTCTAAAAAATAATCACACTATGTAACGCTCACTGCAAAACAAATCAGACAGTTGTAATAAATACACATCAATTTTATTGTATAATTATCTTAGGGTAGCAGTACACACATCTGGACCCAATGAAGTAGCACCATTACTTGTAGGAACAAGTTATATGACATGTAGCAATATAGATAACAAGAGAAAAAAAAAATAAAGGTGGAGCAGCTCTTTATTGTTACCATCAAAAGACAGCAACAGAGAGAAAAAAATTTGAAAAGGAATACACAGAAAGGCAGATAATTGCTTTATTTGCAACCAGGTTTGGCCTTCCACACAAATATTAAAGCTTCAGAAAAATGTCTAAGAATTTTGTAAGATTCAAAGACATATTAGTTGCTTCCCTATTTAGAATACGCACAATATTCATTGATTCAGTTTAAAGGAAGCTGCTTTGCTGCAACTTGTTGCCCAATTAAATAAGATGACAAAACCAGGAAGCTATACTAAACTACAAATGAATTCAGCAAATAGACTAGGCTTTGCTGAAGTAAAGCAACACTGCTACAGATATTTTAACCAGAAAGTACTGTACCCATTGAGAAAAATATTTTTGAAGAACCTATCATAGACAGAAGGGAACAAAGCAAGTAAGGAAGCATTCCAAACACTTCAAATAAAACGGGGAGACAAGGAAGGGCAAGCAGTGAATTTGAGGGTTTAAGTCAGTAGCATCTACAACAAAGAGCTTCATTAACCTGCAAAGTGTGAGCAAAGAAAAAACTGCATTTCTTCTCATATTTTTTCTGCCAACAAGGTTTCCTTCCAAGCACTTCCTGTGAAAGCAGCACTAACTTGGCAACAGAACTGCCAACAGAGTACTATAAACATTTTTAAAATGGAGATTTTTAGAGAGAACTAGCATCTCTTTCCCTATAAGTGTACTAGTGAGCAGACAATATTTTAGGCACTGAAGCTTCTGCATGTGACCCCACCCTAAAAGATGTTAGTTCTCTTGTACGTTTAAATCACAACAGTTACATAACACCACCATTTTTTTCCAAATCCGTGTACAGACAGCCCTGGTATCATAACACTGAAAACTAATTTAAGTAGGTCTTCACGTCACAGAGCCTCTTCAGGCTTCTTTCATCCCTTCCAGAAGAGGCTACCAGGTGAGGGAAAAAACAAAAAAAACAAACCACCACCCCTCAAAACAATGACACCAGTAAAGGTGCTGCAGACACGACAATATACTAAAAACTATAATATATATCCCCCTGCCTTGCAAAAATCAAAATTATTTTGCCCAACTAATTTTTCCCCAAATGAAATCATAAAAAGCCTAATTTCAGTAAGGCCTCATACAAAGAACAATTTGCAAAAGAAATCACAGCATCATTTACAAGGTTAGGAAAATGCAGTGAGCAAGACAAGTTTTACAGTAAAAACAACCAACTTTGTCAAAACATTCAAGGCAACTTCATTCAACTTTCTCTGTAGTTATTTACTGTTATGCTGAGTTCCATCGTAATGACTAACACAGACAGTATAAACACTCTTCTAGGATAAGAGGTTGGATTAGACAACAGACATAGTCAGGATATCCCACTTGCATTGTCATAGCATCATCACTCTTAGTTTTCCAATTTTCACCATAATTCTGACACGTAGTGAGTGAAGAAAAACACCAAACCAAAACACAGCCAACAAGAATGTCAGCATATCTTATATTTAAGCTACTTCCTTAAATAATCCTAATTAAATGTTACCCGTTCCTGCTCATTTCAAAAACACCATCATTGTTGTACATTACATTAAGAACACAGGAATGGACCATCATGGTCCTGCACGGTTACAGCACGGCACAGGCTGGCACAGAGTTTGCACATTGTTATACTTTACAGACCACTTCTCTGTAGTTCCCAGGCAACATCCTCAGCACAGAACGGATTGCTCAACATGCCAAGCGATTTTCATTTCCCAGACCCATCCCAGCATCATTCAACTTTATTAAAATCCAACAGTTTCATAAACTGACAACTAACAAATAGTTTTTGAAGGTCATAAACAGGCATTCCTGTCACCAGTAAACAAAAAAGTGTAACCAAACAAACACAACTGTTGCATTTCTCTAGCAGTTGTCTTCACTTCCTTGATACACATTGGACAAAACAACAGCTCAACTACTTTCACTGTATTGTACTTTAAAGACAATGACATTGAGATGTAGAAGTATTTGTTAAGATGGTCTTGCTTGTTTTGCAGTGAGCATCACATACATGTGTCATTGTTATGTACTTTCATGTCGTCTACCTTGACTTCTGTAAGGCCTCTGACAGTGTACCCCATAACATTCTTGTCACTACACTGGAGAGATACAAGTTTGATAGATGGACTACTTGATGGATAGGAATTGGCTGGACGACTGAATCCAAAGAGTTTGACTCAACGGCTCAATGTCCAAACAGAGAGCAGTAATGAGTGGTGTCCCTCAGGGACCCATGTTGGGACCAGTACTGTTCAATATCTTCATTAATAACTTAGTGGGATTCAGCGCACTCTCAGCAAGCGTGCAGATGACACCAAGCTGAGTGGTGCAGTTGATTCACTTAAGTGAAGAAGGGGTGCCATCCAGAGGCACCTTGACAGGTGGGAGTGGGACCATGTGAACCTCATGAAGTTCAACAAGGCCAAGTACACAGTCCTGCACCTGGGTCAGGACAATCCCCAAGATCAAGAGACTAGGGGATGAAGGGATTGAGTGCAGCCCTGAAGAGAAGGATTTGAGGATGCTGGTGGACAAAAAAACAAAACAAAACAAATTGGACATG
>Ga0181612_172871_pt1 | contig 14450 bp, 10 predicted proteins | sample HoacroProtozoa21_FD_119630 | JGI IMG/M metagenome (GOLD analysis project Ga0181612, IMG submission 119630) | Hoatzin crop microbial communities from Cojedes, Venezuel. Combined Assembly of Gp0051906, Gp0051904, Gp0051908 | reverse complement strand
GAAACATTCAAGACCAGGTTGGACAGGGCTCTGAGCAACCTGATCTAGTTAGCGGTGTCCCTGCTCACTGCGGGAGGGTTGGACTAGATGACCTCTAGGGGTCCCTTCCAACCCAAAACTTTCTATGATTCTATGATTCTATGAGTTCAACTTCTTTGCTCTCTATTAAGTCAAACCAATTCCCATCGAAACTCACAGCTTAGTGCTCTCGTATTGTGGCTCATCTTATCACTCCAATTTATTTCAGTGCTTTTAGAAACCATAAGCATTCTGTGGTATCTTAATTTCAGTATATTTACAAAAGGCCAAGTCTGGTCTTTTCCAAGATTCCTGCTGACTGTCACTGGAACATGGACAGGCAGATGGAATAGCACTCCTTTTCCTCACACTCAGTCCTGAGGATGATAACATTTGCAAGTATTTAACCACAAGGCTTGGAACAGAATGAAAATTAATACAAATCTGTAATTTATAGTAATGTTCATTTAAAAAATGTTTCATTTGTAGGGTTACCAGCATCTTCAGACTCAACCTCAAGCACCAAGGCTTCACTCAGTGGCATATTCAGTCCTGGAGAATTTGAAAAACACTCATTGTTTACATCTTTGCATGTGCTGATTCTTACCTTGATACACTGGAAATATTTGAGATTAATTAACTCTACTTTCTTTACATGGTAATTCTACTTGTTTGTCTCCAACCACTGCCTTCAAATAGATTGTCTGATAAATGTACAGAGCGATGTCTGAAAACCATTAAGCACTAATCGCTCATTTTCAGCATAGATCAACAGCATTCAAATTTAGACAAATCAGAGGGTGAAAGAGCTGCCAAGAAAATTCAACAACAAAAGAACAAAGACTGAAAAAATAAAATTAACTCACCAGCTATGCAGAGAACCACACTGTGAGATGCCTCCCCCACATGACATTGTCACAGCCCTGTGTATCCCAGAGGGCCTGACAGCCAACCTCATCCAGGGCTCCTACTCATGGGCCCAGGAGCTCCACTTCAGCTTGGCCTAGAGACGTCAATGCCACCCCAGCAATGCCAGAGTGGGTCTCCAGCCCTGACTCTAGCCCTGCCTCCTAGGTGGACCTCATCCCTATGCTGTGGTAGTTCATCTCCTGGATGGATCTCTGAGACGGATGTTCTAGCTTGTCCCCTGCTCCCTTTCTGGCCCCATCTCCTTGCTGGACCCCCAGGGTGGACCCTGGCTCTAGCTCATCCCTGTACTGCATTAGGAGAGGTCAATGGACTCCATTGCGCCCCCCAGCTCTGCCTGCTGAGCTCGGGCCCTGCAGGTCTTTGCATGCCCTTCAGAGAGGACATTGCTGGCACTGGGGTGACCTCAGCACCCATCTCCCCAGCCCTTCAGGAACATCCAGCGCTTGCAGTGCCCTGACAGAGTTTTCTAGACTTGAATACACTAACCCTGAGCTGCACACCTTCCTTGAACAGTTTAAATTATCCATTTAGAAGCCATGAAAAATGACTCCTTTTGTTTCTTTTTCCCAGTTAGACTTTTATAACATTTTGAAACACAGCAGCATCAGGATGTTTTCTTCACTTCGTTTTACATTTCTCAGCATCATGTCTGTAGCAACAGGCTGCAGTCAGGGTACGATGTCTGTAGTATCTATTTCATCCAAGTGTGCGTTATATGGACTTGAGGTTTACACAAAAGTTGCAAAAATAACAACAAAAATGAAAACTGAAAGGAGGAGAAAGGTCCTCTAAAAACTCTACAAAACTAGGCAGTCAGACACTTCCTTCTGAAACCACCTGCACCAAAAGCTTCTGTGTCTCCAGAACTTCCCAGAATAAATTTACCCACTGTTTTTCCTTGTTCTCCAGCCCACTTGCTTTTTCAGCCCCCCCTCATCAGCTCCAGCACATTCACATGCCCCTGCCCAGAGCAGGCAGCTTGTAGGTTTCTATGGTCAACAGCCCGGCATGAGGAGGTGTTGCTAACACTCACAATGAGTCCCAAAGCAGGGTGAGCTGCCACAGAGCACTGGAAGATGCAGGAAGGAGAGTACTGTGCCTTACTTGCTACCCTGTAGTCCTTCCTTGTAGTTCTTGCTAATAGCAGCATCTTGAAATGTGAAACAGCTTCCGAATTTGTTTACGGTTCTGTTTTCATCACTCACCTAGGTCACGTACAGTCTATAGGGGTAACTGGAATATTTGGGCTGTTGTGACTTCAGACTAAGATGTTTATGTAACAAACCTGTATTTTTACTTTAATGCTACTACCAGCAAGATCTTGTATGGTAATATCACAGTACTATTACAGGAGAAAAACAAAATATTAAAATTAAGGCTGTGGACCTACAAACTCTTTACAGAACATACAGCTTCATTCATGCACCATTACTTTACTACTAGTTAAGAACACAAAGAAATATGTGAATCAAAGAACAGTATCTATTTTCCTACCAAACCTTTTTAGTGGCACAGAATCTGTCACTATGAAAAACTGAAATGGTTAGGCTTTCAATAGAGTAATAGAGTGACTAGACTTTTTAATACACGCAGACTCTCTTTTCCAAAATTACAAATTTAAAATTCAACTTCTAAGCTTGCACACTTGGGATTTTAAAAAATTCTGGGCTGATTTAAGAGTCTCATTGAATTCAGAATACATCTCCTGGTTAAGAAGTACAGTTTGCTTAGCTCTCTTGACTTGCCAAAGTTATTAGAGAGTGTTATCAAACACAGATGTGTCATGGAAAATGTTTGCCAATTTCTGTTTTTTAAGGATGTTTTATTCTTCGCTGTCTTTGTGTGGCAAGCATGAGAATAAGCAGTAAATAATATACCAAAGCTGAAATCCTACTAGTTATTATAAATTTAATAGAAAAGATACAAGACAAAGAACATTCACCACTTACAATTTAAAAGTATGATTAAAAACTTAGCCGTACATGTTAAAATTCATTGTTCAAAAGTATATGTACAGGCATGGAGGTTCTACCAAATATATGACTTGAGGCATTGGAAGAACTAGATGCTAAAATATTTCCCATTGTTCTAGGTACATTTTCTCTGTACTAGCCCAAGACTAAGTCAGCCTAAATAAAAAATATACCCATTATCAAAGCAAGTTCCAACATGATACAATTTTTGTGCAGGTAGGTTTTCATAGAAACTATTTCCATTAATTGAAAAAGTGGATATCCAGTGTAAACAGACCTCTTCAAAGGATGAACTGTGCTAATCACATCACTGTCATTAGCTGTTGTGAAGGAGCAATGCACTCCGTGTGATCCAGGAAATCTTGTTCTCCAAAAATGGATGCTGACATGGCAGGTATTGAGTCCATGCAGATCCAAATCTCAGCTGCTTCTGAAGAACTACGTAAATGCTCCATGCTGGGACCACCCAGCTGGGATTCATCTATTTCATGACACATCCAATCTGTGCTGATAAAAGAAACAGTTCTAATTTAAGATGCTTACACAACAAGGGTGGATAGAAAATAGGCTGTAGAGAAGATACAGTGTATCTTTGATTGCCTTTACGTGGTTTCACCACAAGGAAACTTTCCCTTTACGAAAACAGTACAGAAAGTATGCAGCCTTTCCAATCACAAAGACCTTATCAGAACAGAAATATTTGCATTCTAGAAGAAAACATAAACACTGAGTAATTTCTGGGACTGGTGGGCTCAATTCTTCACTGTTGTCAAGTTGAATTAGCCTTAAAGGACCTACCTGAATAACTACACCTCAAAGGTAACCACAAGCTTCTCAATAAATTTGCACAGAGGACAAAGACCCTAAATGATGTTTTTTCTACTGTTCATGTCATCCTACTTCTGTAGTCTACACAACTAATATTTTCCTAATTCCTAGTGGAATAGACGGCAAAAATTTCTTTGAAGTCTGCTTTACTGCCTTTAAAGACTGAGCAGCTGGGGAAGTCCTCAAGTACATACGTGTTTGAAAATTGTATATCAGAACCAAAGAGTGTTACTATAGAACAGCTTCTCAATACCTTCTCCTTGATAAGACTTTTCACAGGGGAAATTCTCCAATGTTTTCTTGACGGTCTCAAACAAGACTGCTCTGCCTTGTTCTGTGGCTAAGCCTGGCTAACTTCTATAAAAGGGTATCATCTAACTTGTCTACTGTCTGGATATTAGGCTATTTATTCACATTCTCTCCAAAGTCAACAGAAAGCTAGGCACTGCCAGAAGGCAACTCATCCTCTCCTCAAACAAGTGTTTCAGACAGATTGGTTGGATCACCACCTGCGGCTGTCTCCACGGGTAGCCTAGGCAGCGGGACTCCACCAGGCACCTGCAGTGTGAAATGCATGCCTAACATAGGTATCCAGTGCCAGCTGAGATTGCCTGTCATGTCCTGTCTGAATGCCTCTCCAGAAGGTCCCTGACTCTCCTACAGCTCCTACAGTCTTTTCTACCAGCCTCACATGGATACCTCAGACATCCTACAATGTCTCAAACTACACTACATGTCTGTACTTTGGCAACTGAATCATCCTCTGTTCAGATGCCAAATGTTTAATATTTGGTGTAATCTATTACATGTGGATACGGGAAGATTATATCCACTCTGCATCTTTCCAGTTGACAGAACTACCAGGACACGTTTGGTTTTAAATAAGGGTTGTCATAATATTCTGGCCAGCTACACAGCTGAGCATGCACAAATACACATTGCAAATCACAGAATCACAGAATCACAGAATGGTAAGGGTTGGAAGGGACTTCTGTGGATCATCTAGTCCAGACCTCCTGACAAAGCAGGGTCACCTACAGCAGGCTTCACAGGACCTTGTCCAGGCGGGTCTTGAATATCTCCAGAGAAGGAGATTTTGATAGAAGTTCCCTAATCCATCAACTGGAGTGCTAATTTTGAAATATAGTAAAGCAGAAGTTTTTTCACTGAAGTGGGAAAACCTTGATTTTCAAAATGCTCAATTGAAAAAAACATTTGGCAAAGGTACATTTGGGACCAGTGAATATCTTCTCTCATACAAATTTTTAAGATGTCTTGCATATAACAAGTGAAAAATTAATTGAAGGAAGACTGTGCAGTTGAATAGGAAAGGGAAAACACTATATGAAACGTTTTCTCTGTCTAAAGCAAACCCTGAATGGGGGAGGGGAGACACAGTCCAGGTTTATCCCTATTCTTAGATTTATTTCTCATTGTACCGTGTCTGAGCTCTGTGTAACACCAGCCATGATTTGAAAACAACTCAGTTAATAAAATGCTTCGTGATTATTGCTTTTCAAACTATGTATAAAATATTGTGGCACGTTTAAAAGGTTTCATTGCAGCACAAAAAGGGCCTTGAGCATTGCAAAAATCAGCTTGGATGGCACAGCAAATGCTTCACTTCGGCTGTAGCTCGGGGAAGCGCTTAAGTACAAACTTCTGCCAAACCAGTTGTACTGCTGAGATGTTTTGTACTGTTCTAATAGAAAGCTAACAATCCTCTAGAGGTTGCAAGGCTATCAGAAGTGTTGTATGAGTGGTACCTTTTAAGATACAGTATTGGTGTGATGTAAAAACCAAGAAAAGATTTTTACAGTAAATGTTACATTGACTGCTGGAGAAAGGAAAAAAAACCCCAAACAGCTAGCATGTCAGCAAGAAGGTAAACAAAAATGGAGAACTAGTAGATGAAAGAACTCTTTGAAATCAAACTACAAAACAAAATACGAAACCAATTTGCCCAAAGAGGAAAGCAGAAGCCTAACTACCTTAATTAGAAAGTGCCGGCTGGCAGGGAGTGGTGACCTGAAGAACAGGAAGAGAGAAAAGCAAGACCCAACAGCTTACAAGGCATTTGTTAGATTAATTAATGAAATAGGGAAAGGGGGCACCCATTGAGACAAGTGTTGATCTCTATCTGCACCAAAAGCCAGATACTTTCCTGAGATGTATTGAAAGGCTGGACTTGGAAGAAAATACATAGGGGGTGAGTGCTGAGTCGTAACTTTCAGTGGCTGAGGGACACCTCAGGGTCTGTTCAGTGATATGCTAGAAGGGGAAAGCAGACTGAAATCCACTGTTACCGTATGGCCTGAAAGACAGTCCTGAAGAAGAGACCAGAACAGCACTGAAGTATCAGTCAGGATTTCTTATGCTGTGGGTTGTTTTTTCCCAGTTTAAGAAAGAAGTTTCCAATTTTTAATGCAATTTCCTAACCACACAGGCCTTTAGCCTTAAATTGAGCTTAAACTTTTCCTTAAATCATGTTCAGCAACAGAAGTAATGTTTTGATTCCTCTGAGAGGGTATCTGCCACCCAAACCGTGTCTGGCGTTCTCAGTCTTTCCTCTAACTGGAGAGGTCTAGGAGCCGGGTGGGCGAGGGCTGGGACCTGTGAAGTGCCTGTCCTCCCCGACACAGAGCCACTGAGGGGAACGGTGGGTGAGCTGAAGACCACTATGGCTCTGCGAATATGGCACACATTATATGAAGCCAAGGGACAGACTGGGGAGCAGGGCAGAACCTGACTGCACTGAAGGTGGTGGCACTTTTGTCACTAATTTCAACATGACCAGGGCTTATTTCACTCGAGGAATATGCCTGTGGTTTAAGAATAAAGTTAAAATGTCATTAAGTATTTACATAATGCATGAGAATGGTGGAAAGTTTATAAGATTAATGGAGAGGAAGAAGGACCCCATCCCCTGCTAAAGGCATCCTTAGCTGTAAGCACTTCTGTAAGACCCAACTGACTGTGCGCCAAGTGCTGGAAGCTAAGGCCACATGCAAGTGTGAGCTCAGTTTAGACCCAAAGGAACAGAAATATTTTCATCAGAATCATACGCTCATAAAAATGCATTGTGTTAATAAAACAGTCTGATTATTTTTTAAGGTATCTGTAGAATGAGGTTTAAAATAATAATTGTAAACCAGTACTCGCTACTTGCGATACAGAGGCAGTGAAGTAAAGTTTTCATCTGAGAGCCAGGGCACATTTGATGCAGTCACAGTTACAGAATTATATTCCAGTTTGGTAATAGCAGTCTCTGTATTTCCCTGTCTCTTAATTTCACTCAACTTTCTAAAATAAATCACACATAAGCAAAATAACTCTTTTGACCACTTTTGAAAGAGACTGGGTTTGAAACTAAGAATAAAAATTTTTAAAGCTCATATTTTCTTCATAACAGCATCTGTACCCTATTTGCATGAACACACACTTTGTCTCACAGATTGCATGAGAGCGGGGTAGGTACGATAGCCACAGCATCTCTGTACAGTGTCTGAGCAACAGCTGTGGAATAATGGGGGAAAAAACAAAAAGCTTTGTGCAGAAGCACACATTTTAAACAGCCACCCAAGGGATGAGCACAAATCAGCTGCCGAGTGAAGCTGGATTTTAACTAAAGGTCAGATAAAATTGCACAGAAGACTCTGCTACACAGCAGTGTTTCTGCAGGAGGGCTATGTTATTTCTAGCTTTACCAGTATTTCTGGTGCTTTTGACACAATTCACTTCTCTAAATATGTTGGCATCTCTTTCGCTTGTGCCTGGATGAGTCCAGCATGTATGTGTCATCCTCATTTCTTTCAAATGCCAGAAGCAAAAAATCTAAAAGAAATGGAGAAGCTTACTGCAATTGTACAGCCAGTTCAGTTTCTGGAGATCATAATCGCTGAAATCCATTCGCTGTCCTATTACATCCATGAAGTCTGGTATGTTAGTGATGATGGTGGGTTCGGTTCCATTCCTGAAGGCATTTTGGCTGTAGTGCATCACAGAATCATAGTCATAGGGAACATTCAGGGAGTCTGATGTTTTATCATCATATTTGTTGAAATTATGATCTTTACCTAAATGGGAAAAATAAAAGGAGAGATTGTTTGTTGCCCAGCAGGACCAAGTTTTAATGTACAGACTTAAAGTGACAGAGAATCCATCAGATCCCCAAATATTTTTTTGTAGTCATTTACTTGTACTTACTCTGTGCAATTATTTTATTTCTAGTCTAGAGTTATTTATTTTCCTCTTTCAGCCACTGGAATGTAACATCATGACTTCTGCTGGATGAAGCAAAGCTTTTTGGTACCAGAAATCTTTTCCCCGTGAAACTACCCGTAAACCTTGATGGGCTTGTGATACCCAAAAGTGCAGATACTGCTTCAACATTCAAATTAATGCAATTTGCAACTGTATAATGCCTCCCTATTTCTAATCTCTATTCTATGATGTTCAATTGCTGGTCATTTTAGCTCTCAATTAACAAGTTGTCATCAGATAAGCTTCCAGAATTTAACTTTAAAGATATTTTCTGGAGTATGAGCAAAAACCCATTAATAACAACCCAACGGAAGGTAAAGTTTTAAATATTTTGTATTAGTCAAAATACAGTAACAGTATTCTGGTCAGTGTAAAAAAGCTGCAGCAGTTTCAAGTGGTTAACAACAGCGCAACTCGTCATTAAAGAGTCAGCAAAATCTTATGGAAATCAAATAACATAGTCTGAGTCATTTTCAGTAACATATACTTGCATATGCATCTGACTATTGATCACGACTAAATAAGAATGCATTAGATCTAATATTACATGTATTTTCTGTGTGTCCCCGTGTTCGGAAAGCGTTGAGTCTGCGTATATAACTTTCTTTCTGAACTACCTGAAAGTCACAGAGGATGACGGCAAGCTGAAGAGGCAGAGACCGAGCTGAGTCCCCAGGAACCCTGTGCCAGCTCTCAGGCTTGTGCCATGCACGCCAACACTTGCATTGACAGGCTGCATCCCCCAAGCAACTGCTGGCATGATGCGGGCCCTGAGGGGGCTCAAACGCCTGCGCACCCCCTCTGCCCGCTCCGCCAGGGAGGAAGAGGACGACCGGTGTTTGCACTGGGGATTTTCTACTGGCTTTGGTCGCACTGGGGTTTTCAGAGCAGGACTTTTTTTTCAGTTACTTCTGCTGAGGGCTCCCAGAGTAACAGTGCTTTTACAGTATTCATTTAAGCAAACCAAAATATTCTCTTCTGTTGTTCTGTTGTACAACATGTAGCATAACAGGACTCAGCTCTCTAGTGAGGGCTCTGGGAACTGCCATGGCACAAGGAAATCAACCCAAACCATTCTATGATTCGATGAATAACCACAACAACAATAAATGAGGCTTTCTGTCCCAAACAGATGTAATGGAATCACAGAATGCTTTGGGTTGGAAGGGACCTTTAGGGGTCATCTAGCTCAACCTCTCTGCAGTGAGCAGGACATCTTTAACTAGATCAGGTTACTTGAGATTTAATTTATTGATACGCTGGCTTTGAAAACTAAGTCCAGGTAAGGGGATAGTGTGGCCAGCAAAGGATGGCTGGAAGGGATGTTCCACTACTAAGCCCCCTAACACCAGAGCCTGAAAGAAAAACCTGGGGAGGGACTGACCAGGCTGAATCCTGTCCCAGATGATGGACACATAGTCATCCCGGTCGGACCGTGACTGCTCATGCCAGAATCCCAGGGCGTGCAGGAACTCGTGCTGGATCGTCCCGATCCTGTCACAGTTGGCTCCGATGGAGAGCTGCTGCAAACCCTCTTGGAGGTTCCCCACGTAGGACCAGCAGCTAGCATTGAAATAAAATGAGAGAGGGCTCTGTGAGATAGATGCCTTCCCCACGCCACACAAACTCCAGAGTCAGTCTGTTCAACGGGTATATTTTTTAACTTGAGTGTTGCAGTTAGATTTTGCTACAGAGAGCACTTTTTCATTGATCTGTTCCTTGTCGGATCCTTTCTTCTCACATTTAGCTCTGTTTCAATGAACAAGCAGTTCCCCCACTCCGGCTCTATTGCTTTTAATGGGTTTTCTTTCGCAGAAAAATGTTGAGCAATTTGTAACTGAAGAAAACCGATGAGGATTTCACTGGTACTCTGGTAAACATCGAAGACTATGGACACATGATTTAGGGCAATTAAGTTACTGCAACTTAACAACTTTTAGCTGGACCATAGTAAGTGACTGTGAGTGCACCTTGAGCCTGTCCCTAGCATAAGCGAAACCAGGTTCGTGCACATTCTTGCTTTCTGCCATCGCAGCTGCTTCTCTCTTTATTGTTTTGGCCTCTTGCTTTGCGCGGGGCTGTGGCTGCCAGGCAAGGTACCCTTCTGCGCAGCTGTGTTTACCTTCCGAAAGGCTGGTGGATTTGACAATGCTTTTCCCAAGCGCTTTTCTTTCTAGCTGTTTGTGAGCTGCTGCGCCACAGCACTTGCTGCTGACACACGCTCACAGGGAAGAGCAAAACCGCAGCTGTGCTGGAAGTTTTTATTAAAGAATAAAAAAATTCAGTGAGCTATCTGCACAAGCCAATAAAATGGCACCCCATGTCCACAAACTAGCAAGCACAGAGAGTTACATTTAAATTGATATTTTATGCAGCAAATAAATCAACACTTACCCAATGAAGTCCATAAAATTAATCGGGCGCAAAATATGCCATAGGATTTGCAGTCCTATCACCCCAGAAATTTAAAAACACAAGCACTCCATGGGCTTTCGTACCCTGTAACTTATTAGTGCGACATATTCCCCAGTATTTCTCTTTCCACAAAGCAGCACAGGCTTTGGCTATTGATTACACATTAAAATCACAGCATGAGACCTGGGAAGGAGCACATGTGGCATCCACAATTTCATGGGCTTCCCTTGAACAAGGCCTCATATCGATTATGTAGCTTTTTCTGGTTGTGCAGAAGTCTAAGCAGTCCATCACAGTTCTGGGTCCACCTCGTACCAAAGCAGCTGCCTCTGGCTTCACTGCTGCAGTGCAGGACACAGCAGGCTGCAGGCACATCCAGGACGCTTGGCAAAATCGGCATCCAAATGCCGGGAGATGCAGCTTCCCCTTGCCTTCACTCTGCCAAATTCTATGACACCATCATTCTGCAGCCACAGAGGGAGTAAAAGCTTGGTCTGTGTCGCCCAGCACTGAGACTAAAACTAGGTGAGTGGGACAGGGCACTCCAGAGCCATGGGTACCTGCAACTCCTTGATTGCTGTGTCTTTAGCAGGGGAGAAAATGAGGGGAAAGTCCCATATACCCCAAGTGTGTGACAGCTGTATCTTCCCCAACTCCGTGCTTTCCGTGTTGCTAGTTGCTCTACCAGAGGTTAGAGGAACAGGGAAGTACCTGCTCCGACTAATCCCACCAGTCTTCTTTTTGGAAGATGGGCTGTGAGTAGAAACATGCCATCAGTAGTGATGATACCATCTAGAAATCCTGTTACCTAACAGCCAACATTTATTTCAGGCACAGTTTTAAAGTAACATGCTGCCACTAAGTAACTTCCTACAGCATCACAGATCACCAGTATCAGCACACAGATGCTTTGACTCACCAGCACCAGGCTGGTTAGCCAGGGATCTGTACCAATCCACTTCCACACGCCTTCCCTTTGCCATGTGCCACAGTGGCAAAGAGCTGAGGTGACCTTCCAGGAGAGCTCCATGGAAACCTGATACTCCATGTGGAAATACCAGAGGTAGGGTTGAACCCCCCTGGTCTGCTAACTATTTGACTCTACCACACCATGCTACTTTTCCTGCTGAATGAGTCCTGCTCTTCATGAGAAGAGTAGGGAGAAATGGCACATCCATTGCAGGTTCCCAGCCTGTTCTGTGAGCTTTGCAGGCACCTGTCACACCTGATGTTCCTGCATTTCTGTAATTCACAAGCATCCCTCATGTATTTTGCTCAGCACAAACGCTGGAGTCCAGAAAAGGTCTTTAAATAGATCCACAGTCCGACCTCTGCTGCAGATGCACAGACCTGAAAAGTGGGTGAGGTGACCCTATAGTCACTTAGCATTACAAATATATATATCTATAACCATAATGCAGGCAGTAGCCAAGACTTGGCGAACAGTAGATGAAGAATGTGGACAGGGAGAGGGCACTTGCATGGGGGTTGATGAAACTGTGTGTGTACATCAGAGCCTACAAATGTATTTTTACACAGGGCAGTCAACACAACAAAATGGCAGGTGGCTTCTGTTGTGGCTGACCTCATCTGAATTCAAAATGATAATCCAGATGAGGACTTTATGGCCTACTACAGGTCCTTTTGACACAAAGTTCCCCCACCTTCCTCTGTTCGTTTTATAGATGCAAGCCAAGATTAGAGAGACAAAGATGATTTGCCAACTTTTTCTTGGTGCGATAAAACTTTATGAATCCAGCCGGTGTTGCCAGGGACTTTGCGCTCCTGTCTGCACTGCACCCTCTGGACTGAGGTCTTTAGTCTGCAGCTAGAGGAGTCCTAGCTGATTTAAAAAAATAATTATCAACAGCAGAGAAATTGGTTAGTTTACCCACCTTTCACTTTGTCACCTTATATCAGAAGAGAGGAATGGAGTGAAACGAAAAGCAGTTAATGCAATGCAGGGTGAAACCTGACAATTTCTTTGTACAGCCCCAAGCCAGCTCACTGAAACTGGACAGCTGTTTTCAGGAGACTGCACCATTTAGCTCCAATCTTTTAAAAAGTGCTGCTGAGCATTAATTGTTTTACGCATGTGTCAGCAGAGATGACAGAAACATTTCAGGACAAGCAACACACCAGGCAGTGAGGGCAAGATATGTTATTCAACAGGAGTAACTTGTCGTCTTCACCACCGTAACTCATCTATTTTGAATAGACATATAAATTAAATATTGTGCAGAGACCTCTTACTTATCATAGGTTAAATATTGTAGGGGGGTTCAGGTACAATCATCAGCAAATTCAATGCATACTTCATGTGACAAAGGACTGGAAAATTTAGCTACATGAGTTTTCCATTTGGCTTAAAAAGCCAAAGAGCCATTAGCACAGGAAATGCATTGTTCCCTAAGACTCCACTTATACATCTTTTAGGGTTGAGTTTCAATGTCGTGTGCACAGCATGAAGAATAGAAAATACAAAGAGCCAGAGACCAAAGAAATTTTGAAACAATTATCTGCTACAAATATCTCAGAACAAGCCAAAGGGAAAGGGAAACATTTCTATTATCAGAAAATCTTTCCCATTTGTGAACGCATTATCATATCAGGAAATGATTTTCTGAAAGTAAATTTCTTCACCAGGCTATCAAGCTTTCCCTGATCTCCTTTTCTAACAAAGAAATGGTTCAGTACAGAGTGCAGAATATATTTGTTCTTGGTGCATCGTTTTGACAGAGACTGTCTTAGAGAGGGAAGCAGATGGGGCAATTCTGGCTTCCCTACTGGAGTCTTATTTTGCAAAAGTTAAGGTGGAATAGCACAACTGTTCATCAAAAGGGGTAAATAATGTGAAACCTCTGTAAAATAACTCAGTGCTGTGCAGCACTTAAAAATATCGCTGTTATATCTGAATACTGGTGTGTCAGTGTTCAAATGAAATTCCATTTGTTATAGTCAAACAAAGTCATTGTCCCACAGTTAGAACTACCATATTGACACTGGGATTTTCTGGTTTTTTCCTAAAAACTAAGCTATACTGAGAATGACCATTTGAAAGTGACTCTCCATAAATCAAAAGATCAATGAAGAAAGGAACTGGCTTGTTTCTGGTATCTTTTACCATGCCCAGGAAATTACTTCTTAAAGGATTTGATTAGTTCTTACATTTAAATGTAAGTATCAGCAAGAAATTGTTCATTACTACCAAGGTAATACTTATTTTAGAAACTACTACAATTTCCAGTTAAAAAAGAGTGGAAAAACAGACACAACAAAACCACAAAATTATAATCAGATATATGAATTTTAGAGTGAATACTGGCCATGAAAATAGCCTGTAGCCAAACAGGATGAGAATTATTTTACGTTACTCGTCTTACCCACTTCCTTTGAACACAGATATGTAATTCTTCTCCCCTTCCCAAGGTCTGAAGTCAATACAGGTCTTTAGTCGATACTGTTCAAATGCCTTGAGGATGAGTCCCTTGGCATTCATTTCTGCAAAGCAAACAGTGGGTTTGTCAATACTGAGCCAATAGGTTTGTACTATTATCCGTATGCAGCAAGTCCTAAGGGTGGGTCTTGTGCCAGCAATATTTGATTTAAATAAGCAGGATTTTTGCTGAATTAATACCTGGTTAGGTACCTAAAAACTATAAATTAGGTTGTTGTGACATTATATCTTCCTCTCATTTTGTTTCCGTGTAATTTTTTTTTGGTACTTATGTATAAAATATGACATGATGAGAATATAACACGATAGTGCATGGTTCTTAATTTTGTAAATTCATTTCAGAATCACAGAATGTTCGGGGTTGGAAGGGACCTCTGTGGGTCATCTAGTCCAACCCCCCTGCCGAAGCAGGGTCACCTACAGCAAGCTGCACAGGACCTTGTCCAGGCAGGTCTTGAATGTCTCCAGAGAAGGAGACTCCACAACCTCCCTGGGCAGCCTGTTCCAGTGCTCCGTCACCCTCAGAGGGAAGAAGTTCTTCCTCGTGTTCAGACGGAACTTCCTAT
>Ga0181612_145036_pt1 | contig 14451 bp, 11 predicted proteins | sample HoacroProtozoa21_FD_119630 | JGI IMG/M metagenome (GOLD analysis project Ga0181612, IMG submission 119630) | Hoatzin crop microbial communities from Cojedes, Venezuel. Combined Assembly of Gp0051906, Gp0051904, Gp0051908 | reverse complement strand
TCCCGGGGCCAACATCTTACGGCAGCACCTTGAAGATGAATGTGCGCATCTCCTAACTTTGTGCAGCCTGCTCAGCGAGGGGTTTCCAGCGTGTCCTTCACCCCGGCACGCAGGTGTGTGCGACTCGCGTCTGTGGCTGCTGCACACAGGCAGAGCTTTCCAGGGAAGGCGTGTTTTCCAGCCCTTTCCTGTGCCAGTATTGCCGCCACCTGGAGATGAGAGGAATGAAGGGCTCCCAGCCATTTCCCTACCTTCAGCCCTCTGCCTTTTCCACAGGCACCCTCCTCTGCTTCAGCTGGAGGGAGGGCTGGCAGCCTCCCAGCTCCTGTGGTTACGGTGTCCCATGTGCGCAGCCTGCTGTGAACCCCGCTCCGAGGAGGATGGGACCCTTACGCTCTTGGTGAAAACACAGCTCCTGGGCACCAAGGCAGGCTTTGGCAAAAGCAAGCGACCCCCACGCAGCCTGTTCTCCATGCTGCACCTTCTGGGAGGAGGCAACTCGCCCTAGGCTTTCCTGTCCTTGCTAGCTCAGAATTCAAGCTGCGAATGAATACAGGCTTCTGTGTTGGGCAGAGCTGCGCACGTAAAGGAGCAGGGGTTTTCTGCACGTATTTTATGGCACTGTCTGGGTACGGAGATGGGAGGGAGCCTATACGCTGCATGTGCACGTGCACATTTTCATGTTGTCTGCACATGTGTGCATGCATATGTGCATTTCCATATTGTGTCTAATAGGCTCTTTGTTTCTCCAGAGAAGAAGGAAAAGGAAATCCGCATGTAATGAATCCATTTATTTTATGGAGCTCCCCTGGAGAGGGGCAGGGGAGCACGATTTATGCAAAAAAACAGGCAGCTGCTGTTGGGAGGGGGACATCAATCTGGTTTTGATTTTCATTCGTAAGTGGAGGTGGCCACACAAGCCAAGGCCTCGTAAACTCCCTGTAGAGGAGAGTGGCCCATTGGTGTGAGGCTGTCAGAGCCTATCTGGCCGTTAGTATCGAGCCGCTCTCCTCTGCATCTGACTAATTCCCGCCCTGTTGTTCTGCCTTCCTAGGACGTGTTTCCCCATGCTGAGGCCTCCCGTTAGAAGACAAGAGGCTGAGCTGTACTAGGGCACAGACTGAAATCTTTGTATTGAAGGGCAAAAAGCCCTTTACAGAGCATTTGCAATTCATGTCACAACCCGGTGTATACTCTATACTATTAAAAAAACCACAAAAGCAACATGACTTTTGTTTCTCTCTGCCATTTATAAAAACACAGGGAGCGAGATGGGATGGAGAGACTCCTGGGCTGAAAAGAGAAAACTGCCCTTAGTATACCCTAACTCACACTACGACTGTCCCATATGACAAGGAAGTTGCATTTGGCTTCCTGATGATCTGCCCGCAGCTGTCTGTGCCAGGCACAGCTCATATGCAAAGAATCTAGCTCAAAATCTAACTCAGGGTCTGTATTCTTCACCATCACCTCGTGCATGCCTGGTAGAGGTAGGCAGGTAAGTGGACAGACTGCTATAGCAATTCAGGAAACCAAGAATAAAAACTAGTCTTTTCTGAAAAATGTCTTCACATGCTACCAGCAATTAATTACTGGAGAAAGTTAATAGATTTTGTGTTTTAGTTACTCTCTGTAATTCAGGTCCCTACAGAGGACACAGATTCTCTAGTTCTCAGCATAAAATGATATTTTTAGATCCCTCAGATACATGTTGTCCTTACAGAGAACAGACAGCACTTGCCTGTTGACACTGAACTTTAAAAGATTTTTCCTTGGCAGAATTAAGGCCCAGTGGTGGGTCAGTGAGAAGAATTAGGAAGAAGAGGTGTGGTTGACTTAGCACCCTGTAAAATGCCCAAACCACCTTGCAGAAGAAGGATTCATTTTGAGAGCTGCAAAAAGGAAGGTGGCTCATTCACATGTAACACCTTTGTTGATTTTCCAGGTAGTCTTTCCAAGGCCTCCTAAGAACTTCTTTTGCCACCAGCTTGTAAGACAAGCATGTTCACGCTATGCTGCCAGCAACACAGCCCCTGGCATCACACTGCTTTTTCACTACCAGACATTCTGAACCTCTTGTTCCCTAGTATCTGGAAGGGAAAGAAAAAAAAAGCTGCTTTGAAAGTGTAAAGGCCAAGTACGCACTGACATGAAATGCTGACTGTAGAGAAGCGGCCACAAGGAATGTTTGTTTCTGAAACCAGTGGGATCAGGGCCTCTTCCTGAAGCCAAAAGTGGTAGGTCAACTGGGCCATCAGTTTTCAGGCCAAGAGAAGGAACTGCTTTTACAGGCCACACTGGAAAAAGCTCCTGTAACAGATTCTGATCTGTGGAGGAATGGATTAGGTCACAGAGCTTCCACCAGCAGAAGCTTTCAAGCATAGAGTTGTATCCATTTCACCATTTTGTTTTGAAGGAGAGCTGACTGCACACTAAGTCTCAGAACTACTGGCTTTGTAGTAGAGGCTAAAAAAGACCAGCTGAAAGGCCTCAAAATTACAGTAAAGTGCCATTATCCATCCCTGCCCCTTTAGAATTCCCAGTTCAATGATTCTGCTCTGTTTGAGAGACAAGACTGAGAATCAACGACCAAAACAGTGAGCAAGCTGGGTGAGTAGCCAAAAGTAAACAGATCACCTTAACGCTCTCCTGCTTTACATTTTCCTTCCTTGTATACAAACGTGTATCTTTAGTAGCATTGCAAAGGATATTTAGAATTAGGGAAATGTTGAACTGGTCTACCTCTCCATCTCACGCATGTTTTCACTTCCACTTCTGAAGCGCACATGTTTCAAGTCATCTTTTGCACTGAACATCTTATGAAATCCTGGTTGAATGATACCATATCTATCAAAGTTTTCCAATGGTCCCTTCAGCTACAGCTTGTGCAACTCTTAATTTTAATGTGTTCATCTTCATACAGACCTACAGGGAAGAGAGACACAATTATGTCCCAGTTATGGTTAAGTCCCTGAGGAACTCAAAGACTAAGGCTTGTCCCACACTGCAAAGCTCACCAAGCCAAAGAGGGCTGCTGATGTAACTGTGCCAGCAAAAACCCTCACGTAGATGCATTTAAACTGATGCAACCCTATATTGTCCTCATTTTTGTCACTGGGTAAACAAGGGAATGACCCCAGGCTGGGAAGAGAGGAGGCAGTAAATGATGCCCAGCCCAGCAGAAAGACTTCTAGACATGCAGATCATATTCCCACTAGGTGGCTCTGCCAATGTTGCCATGCTCTTGATCATTCGGTAATTAATCTAAGCTATTATTTCTCAAGTACAACCACATAGACCACATGTAGGTACTCTGTGAATGGCCAGCATGCAAAAGCTTAATCTTGCTAGTCTCTTGGAGTCTGAGTTCTGCTTCTGAAAATGTGTCATTTGATTGGTCACAGGAAAAACATGTTGGAAAAATCACTTCACGACTTGCCAAGATCATGCAGAAAGTCCATGGCAAAGCAGAGAATCGAACCCAGGTGGCCTGCATCCTCAGCTAGTCACCCAAGAACATAGATCAGATGCTGCATTAAAAGGAGGACACCCTGGAAGCATCCCAAGAAAATGTATGCTATCATCAGGATGTAACAACCCAGAAAACAGGAAGCAACATAATCCTGGGAGTGAAATGGTGAGCTGCCTTGACAGATAGACATGAGGGCATGCTCATGTGTGCTACCACATGGCTAGAGACATGGCATGCCGAATACCCCACAAGACAGCTCTATATACATTCACATGTCATGCTGTGATATGACACCTCTTCTCTAAATAGACAGCTCTGAGGACAATGAGAGGAAAGTTTCCTGCAGTATCTCTGAAGGTCAAGAGAAGCCTTCATACAACTGCGGTGGGGACTACACAGTGGAATTAGACAGCAGCTGTGAGCAGAGAAGGTTCCAGCCTGGCCTCAGGGCACCCACAAAGGGCATAGTAAATTCTGCTATTCCTTACACAAAAGCTGTAGGTCCATTGCTGTTTGTTTGGAAAGGGTCTTAGTATACAACGAGGAAAGTTAAGAAAAACTTGAAGAGCCTAGTCTAGTTCAGCTGGTCAGGAACAAAGTCTCTTCTAGCAGCAAATAACTCAGCACAGCCCTGACTCCTTCATCTAGGAGGTGATTTCCATCCAAGAGCTCCTCACCAGGAATTACACCTTTTCAGCCAGCTCTCTGCAGTTCCTACTGACTTGGCCTAACGATAGTGACTCCTAATTGAGACTGGTTTAGTAAAGTTCCTACCAGATCAAAACTGACCTCAGCTGGCTCCTGTCATTTCCAAAATGCTCCTGCTGATTTGGCTGACTGTCTGAGCTCCAGGAAAATTGCATGTAAGCCCTGCATTTTCAGAGGGTAAATTCTCCCTTTCTGGAACACAAAGGAGACAGGAGCAAAGCCAGCAGGAACAAACAGAGTCAATTTGTCTGGATGGAAATGTTTGCAGCAAGCCCTGCTCTAGGTGTACCGGCCCAGAGCAAGACACCAAGTCATCCTGGGCAGACCGGCATCCCGGGCCTCAGTGACACAAGCTTCCCCAGCCCCTCGGCCACTTTCCTTCTAGCTTTTTTTGACTGTTCCAGGCCAGGACAGCAGAACAACTTCATGCTGCAGCCACTTGCAGAGAGAACTATCCTTGGGAAGTTATTTCATCTTGCAAGGGACCAATAACCTGACCCCAAAGAGAACACTCAGAAGCACCTGGTACTTTGGAGATGAGCCCAGCAGGACTTTCATGCACTGGCCCCTCTCAAGTCCTGGGAAGAACCATGATTCAAAACGTTTGCTTTGATTAGAGGCTTATGGCCACTTAAGCATCTGAGTTCCATGCATGGCCCACCTGGCAAGGCAGGCACACCTCCCCCAAACCCACACCGGGCCCATAACATCTGCAGGCTGTGTGGGCTGCTCTGCTTCAGGGCTGAGGAGCCTGCCGCGTTCCCCCCAGCTGCGTCGTCGGCAGCGTCATGCTGACAGGTTCAAGCCATGCAGAGAGGGTTGTTTTTATAACCCGCTCTCTTTTAACAAAACTTTCCCAAGCATATTCCTCTATGTTATAGTCAAGATCACCTGCTGCTCAGGGGGATTCAGATTCTTAAAGCAAAATCGCAAAAGAAGCAGGAAAGATTGACAGACAATGGCATCCAAGGAAGAGGAAAGCACCTCACCACTAACCAGTTACTCCAAATACTGAGCTCTGCCAACATCCCTCATTCCTGACTGGCAACAACTCTCCCTTCCCTGTTGCTCCCTGGTGTCACCATACCAAACTCTGCAGATGCTCCTCACACCGACCTGCAGCTCTCCTACACTTCCAGCCCTGTGACCACAACACATTGCCCAGTAGTCGCCTTTGAGCCTTGATCGATAGCCCCCAATGCCACAGTGACATGCTGGCACATGAGTTAATCACAACCAGCTCTGCGATCCCATAACCCACCTCCGCTGGCATGCCTTGGCCTTCGCTCATGACACCCCAACTGTTCTTGTCCCAGATGCACAGCACAGCTCCTTCCTGGCTCGCCACCTCCTTTAGCCCGTACAGACAGAAACCAGAAGACGTGGAACATGTGAGTTGCTCTGCTGTATCAATCCCAAGGTCTCTACAGTTCAGTATTTCACTTCCAGAAAAAGCTACCAGACAAGTCAGGGGAGGATGTAAAATCCTCTTAGTAATCTGTTCACCACTGAAATTTGAACTGATATTAGTTTCAAAGCCTGAAACATGATGTTTATTCTGGCTTTCAATTATGTTATTAATAACTGCAGTTATTAATGTGCACTGTCAAGTATATTCTCAGTAATATTGATGAGCACACTAAGCAGTGTTGCTCTGGTCTTTTCCTAAACTAAAAGAATTAAATTAGAGCACTTCAAGATGTCTGAGCAAATGAGTTTTCTCCCAGTCATGCATTATCTTCTGCCATTCTACAAGGAACTTAATTTGCCATTGAGCTGCCTTTTCAGGAAGCTTAGCTGGGTCTTTCTGAACTTCCTCGGAGTTCCTCTCTAGTCTTGACCAACCTAAATTTGGCTAGTGCTCACATACTAATATTTAAAGCTCCTGCAGTGAAAATGAAAAAAACATGCTATAACAGGATTCCAAACAATGCCATTTGTTTTTTGTTTTAAAATTTTTGTATTGAATTTCATGCTCTTGAATCCACAGCCCTGGAGACCAAAGCCCCCTTCTTACCCGAAAGGAGCTGCACAGGCAAGACAAGTTTCCTCACAGTATGCTGGAGGATCAACTTCTATTTCCCCAGAGAGTTTAGACTCTGAGGAATAATTAGTCCACTACTTCTTTGATTAAATTATCAATGAGTGCAATGAAAATCCAATGCCTTTTTGAGACAGAGATATTCTCACCCACTAAGAACTGGACTACAAAAAAACAACTTATTTCACACATGTGCTGCCAAAGAGCTGTCAAATGGAAACAGCTTATTGTGAAATGTTTTTGCAATGAGAATGAATATTCACTCAAGAACAAAACAAAACCTATCAACCTCTCTGACTAAGAACAAAAAGCCCTCTGGCCAAGAGTTTCAAAGTTGTGCACCACCCTCAGCTGGCTTGAGAGCCACGATCCAACAAAGTTCAAGAGCTGCTGCCCAGTAGGGCAGGGAATGAGATCCCAAACAGGTGTGGACCAGGTGTGAAAAAGTAGAAAGTCAACACACCCCATCCATCACTGGACAGCACATCTGTAAAAACGCAAATAAATATTAACTCAAGTCAAAATCATGTCTGGAGATGAGCAGAATTCTCCCCAGTGGCAACTAAAGAATATCATGTGGTGAGGACTGCAGCTGAGCTGATTTACTGCTAAACTGTGCTTGTATGGCTGCAAGAGGCTCTCATTCCCTCACTGCTGAATTGCTTCTTCTCAATGGGAGAGACAGAGTCCTAGTGCTCTTCTTAATATCTCTGGTTCATTTTCCAGTTGCAAAGCAAATGGTTTGAAGTTTCATTGTCTTGCCAGACTCATAAAAAGAAACTATCAAGCACTAGCCAAAATGTGAAGAACAGCATGTTTTATGAAAACCCAATTAAACTCCGGCCATCAGTATCTCACTTTCATCTCTGCTGAGCACTGTCTCAGCTTTTTTGTTGCATGCCAAGCTCATATTCTTCTCTGACTCACTCAGTGAGATTACAGTTAACAGTTTTGTTTTGTTGTTTGGTGGGGGGGGAATGAAGGCAGAGTCCTTCTTGCTTACATACTAGATCTGCAGGGTACCAGAAACAAGCATCTTTGGGGTCAGGAGGGAAGCTTATTTCCATGTCTCAGATATCAAAAGGGGAATTGCTTGTCGTTATCACTCACACTAACAGACACTGAATGCCTTTCCCGGAAAGAACTGACAAAAATGAAATGAACACACAATGAAAAAAGAAGCAGCACTGCACTGCAGTGCATTTTGGAAATCCTCATCAGTGGAACAGCTCTTTGAGCTGCACAACATGGCAGAGGCCCTTGCAGACCCTACAGTCCAATGTACCAGGAGAACTGGAAAGTGTCATAAGAGTACTCCCGCGCCCTTCTTTCTCCGAGGGAAATTCCTTTTTCCCTTATCTGTCTCTAAACAGATAAGGTATCCAAACGGCCATGACTCATATTAGGAAGCCATAAGAAATGCGAGAGCATTTTATGTTGTCACCTGACTGGCGAGGAGGCCAACACTATTATTTTCCAGCAGTCTCCAAGTCTCTTCCAGGCCGCTGATTAATGAAAGAATTCACTAAAAAATGCAATGCAACAGCTTGCAAAGCAGAAAGCACATACAGTTAGGGATGAAGTGCAACTGAGTTTAACAGAGCAAAACCAGCACTCCAGCCCCTCTGATCTTTTTTCCAACATGCCAGTCCAGGAAGCAAGCTTGATGACTGAAACAAAACAGAGATGTCCTACTGTCTTGTACTGTTATCACTCTTCCATTGTCTTTTACTGTCTTCTATTTAAAAGATTGTCTAATAATACTGTCTGCTATTGTCTACTCTCAGTGTAATTTTGGTGCTAAGTGATAAAAATGCAGTGAGAAGGCCAGTCCCTGCTCTTATTTGTCATGATATTTGAGGCTTTTCATGCTGAACAGTATCAGAAAAGGCAAAAAAAACCGTAGAGACCAAATATGTTCTTTCCAGATTTGCAAAATGCAAAGATAAATTGAGGTTCAGATAACTGTGCTCTGTTGATTAGACAAATCTGCTAGGACTCAGGGTGGTAGCAAACATAGGTGTGTACAAGAAGTGCCGCGTTCTAAACTTCTAAGCAGCTGGAAAACGGCAGCATCACAAAGAAATACCACTCTGAGAGCTACACCAACAGCACAGTTGCCTAAGTAAGCACTCTTCTCAGAAATACTTGGAGGAGTTAGATGACTGAAAGCCTCCAGAAGTGAAGGGCTTTGAGGCGAATCCAGCTGATATATTTGTTATATGGTGCCAGCTAACTTCCCCGAATGGCTAGAGAAAAGGGGAAGCATGAAAAGGGTCAGTTGGGAATATATGTGCATGTGGGGGAGGGGGGCAAAGAAAAGGCAAAACTAGCTGAGAACAGGCTCCATTTAAATTGCATACAGACCTCACACAAAGCACAGAGAATTGGTCAGTAGATTGAAGCCATCTGGCTGGAGGAGCCATAAGAGGAAAACCCTGCTGGAGATCTCTCCATCACGTCCCATCATGGTCCAACATCAGAGCACAGCACGGGCTTCCCCCACTCCAGTCTCATGGAGCTAAATATGGGAAGAAGAGCAAGAAGAGGACTGCAGAGTTCATCATTATGACAGAGCCTCTATTCTTCTCATAAAGTATAAACCCAGCTGGCACTCCCTCCTGCAAAGTATTTCAGTCTTGACTCAATGCCTTTTTACAAAACTCCCACTTCACTTAAAGTCTAGGTGTTTGATTCCTGGCTGGAACAGGCTGCAGAGCCCGCTCTGCGCTCTGATAGCCTCATGTAAATCTTGACTGGAGTGATCGGAAGCTGAGCTTCCTGCACTCAGAGACAGGGAAGCTTACAGATGTCCACGCTAAGTACTAAATGAAGCAGTTTCTACAGCAACGCAACAGTGTGCCAGAAGCAAGGACTGGGCATCACTGGTTTTGCCTACACTGCCCCAAAGCCTCTCTGGTAAACCTCAGTCTTTGGTGGCAACAAGAAAGGAACTGTGTCAAAGCTAGATGTGCTGCAGCCAACAGCACAAACCACTGACACAGACAGCTGGCTTCAGGCTTTCGTGACTCCCCGGTGAAAGATCACCCCAGGGCTCTCCTTATGTGAATGAACCAGAGGACTCCGGGTCTCCTCCTGCTCATCCTCACCATTTACAAGCACATCTGTTGTTGAAGGCAAACTCAGCATTCGTTACAAAGCAGCCTGGAAATGTCTGAAGACATAACACTTTTATTATAAAAACATAAAAACATGTTTTAAAATGTAGAAAACATATTTTATTTTTATGGCCCTGATAAACCCTTTGACTTCATTTAATGCAAATTACCACCGCTCATGTTTCAGCACACTGGTATCCGAAGATTCAACGATGTGGTGGTCTTTATTCCAACCAATTCCTTACAAATTCAATGTTTTACATTGTCCATTTTTCTGAATTCCCTTCTTCACCTGTGTTAGAATTAAAAAAAAGGCACTTAACATCTGGAAAAATTAAAGCTTTGGAAGTCTGCCGGTCTGATTGCCACGGTGTTGTTACAGAGGTTTTGTTCCTTATGATTCTCCCATGCAGCCCAAATATTACTTGCCAGAGATCAAATCTCAGTGCGAGTGGTTCAGTTGTTTTCCATCATCTTGACTTGCCCATATGGAACATTCCCAAAATGTCAAAAGTCATTAGTATTTTTTAAACACTGAAAATCTCAGAACTTATCATCTCTGTATCAGAAGTGATTTTAAGTAATCCTGAAAGTTTCTCCCTCTGACAAATGCCATCCCTGAGGTATTTCAGTCGGTGTCAGCAATGCCACAGATACTGGGTATAAGAACAGTAGCAGTGAATATGTATAAGGAGAGGGGCGGGGGCAGAAACAGAACTGAAGCGCTCTTGAAGAAGGAAGTTAGGTTAATTTTCCCACTGGATTTTTCTTGTTTACACTTCGCTCGAAATCTTGGAAGGAAATGTAATGAAATTATTACTTGGTTATTTTACTTTGAAAAATAACCATATCCACTGGGAGAACAAGAAAACTTTAAAAACATAAACAAGTTATTTTCAAGTGAGTCGCTCGTTCTCCTACTAGAGTGCCATCTCTCCCTGCTCTCTTTGCAGCATTTCTTTCTTACCATCTCCATCCACCTTTTCATCCCCCTCTGCACTTCAAATTATTAATTTCTGTCCCAGTATCATTCTCCTACTTCCTCTAAAATCCATTTCAGCAGCTGGTTGTCACTTCTTCATGGCCACAGACATGTAGGGTAAGCTGTTGTCATGTGGAACGGGCAGGCCTCTCCTGCTGATGAGCACGTGGCCGCTCTCGACCAGGACACCGGATTCACACATGCGAAACGGACCCTGCAGGAGCCTCCACACCCTAACAGACCCGTGGCACCAGACAATCTTCAGAAAGGTTTCTGTATTGCAGTGGTTGAGTCAGACGAACTGCATTTTTGGTGAAACATGATTGTTATTCTCCTCCCTTACTCAGACTTACGAGGGTTTTTGTCACTTTTGTTTTTTACAATCAGAAATTTCATTTGAATTATCCGGACATTTTTTTATGTAACTATAAAACATTACTGTAATATGCTCTTTCTAAGTATGGACGACCCAAGAGGATAAACCTGGGAATCTGTGTCTTTCTCGCTACAGCCAAGTGTTGCCAGTACAGTTCTCAGGATCTGTAGCATTTAATATACATACATAGCTAATAAGTCATTTTGAAGATCTCACTAAATTTCCTCATTTAAAATCTTGGATGATCAATAGTCGGACTTGAACATGTTTCTTCTGCTTTTGATCACCCAACATCAAATTACAAGCTATAATAAAAATACTAGACATTTCACAACCTACTTGTCACCATATCCAGGTTTCCTAATTTTTCAAGAAGGGGGAAGGGAAGCAAGCAGTTGGATGCAAAGTGAACACTGACCTGCACTGACCCCTTCTGGAAAGCACCAAAAATGTACCATTGGAAACAAACCTGTACTGGTCCGGGGGCCGCGTGTGGGAACTACGTGACCTAATAGCTTTTTCCATCTCAATTTCTAGCTTTTTCCATCTCAATTTCTATGACTTTTAATCATGTTTGGTTGGAACAGCCTCAGCCTTCACAAGCTATCTGCACGGGTAAGGCTCTGGAGCAGATATACATGTCATCCATTAGCACCCAATGGACCAGAAAAGGCCCAAAGGACCAGAAAAGTTTCTTTGTAGTTGGAAGCAGAAAATAGTAATACGTTATAGGAAATAAGAAAAAAAGCATAACATATTCCATTTTTCAGACACAAACAGAACACAAATTAGTATGAAAAGAAAAACAGAGCCTTACAGAACATCTACAATGTCTAATCCCAGTGCAGGTCAAACAAGGGAATACCATTTCTTTGAGAACAGTTCCATAAAATCTCTGGAGGCCATAAGCAATTAGGATGTAAGTTTCTCATCTAAAATATGATACTTCCTTGCTCCTGACCAGACCCATACTTGGCAGTGCAGGTTTAATTTTAATTCAAAAGCAAAAGAAGTAATTCTTTAATGGCCAGTGACATGCCATTCCGTTCCTCGGAAACGTCCAATTCTATCTAAACTGGTCGATGATACGCAGTGCTGACAAACCACAGATCATGGCTGAATGAACTTACAGAAAGAAAATCACTTTCTCTTCTCTCTTGTGTACATGGACATAGTGTTCAGGGCTATTCTTCTTTTCCCCTGCATACAAGAGCTTGATGAAATAAACACATTCAAAAACTATCTGCAAGAAATCAGAAACATGTCAAATTTCCAAACTTGGAACGAGATGACGGGCTTCAACTCAAATTGGCACATGCTTTGTTTGTCTCCCTGGGACTCGATGGTCTGCATTGCTAACAGTAGTAGAAAATACTCGGAAGACAAAGTAAACATCTCAGGAGAAAAGACAATTCACTCAACCCAGAGACCGCAGGTTTCTAAGAAAGCAACTATCTTCCTTCTTTGCATTAAATTATGTGTCACTTATATTCCTCTAGAGACAGCATTTGTTTGAAGGTGAGGAAAGCAAGCAGAGTACTTACTGTATCTGCACTATCACCATCTTGCTGGCCTCTTTCTGTCCAACCAAAAGCCTCAGTGCTGCTTAAGTACCTGCATCAAAAGTCTTATGACATGGAGAAACCCTTGAACAGCCCCTAACCCTCTGTCTACGTATCTTTACCATGGTGAGCCAACACTGTGCTTACCAACTGTTGGTTTCTATCCCATGAAAAGAGTCACCCCTTTATTTTTCCCCATCACAAGAGCCAAGGCAGCCAGCAGAAGAAATTGCATTTAATTTAAGACATTGAATAAACTCTTACATCAGGCTGTTGCAGCCATATTCCTTCCTCTAGGATAAAACTCTCTATATGTAAAAGAGAAAAAAAAATAACTCATAAAAATGTGACATCACTACACTACTGTGCCTAGCAATGTTACTTCTCCTCATAAGGAAGTTATCCCTAGACTGGAAGGCAGTATTTTGTTTGGCTCTTATGTTCAAGCTTTTGGACAAGCTAAAGATCACCTTGCTTCTATAAATCATTATATAGCATAATGTGATGAGAGAGGAAGAGATCTCTTCAAGCAAGCATTGTTACTCAATTTGTTCTCTGAATAACTGGGATGGCCCTGTTTTAATTGCTTGGCATAGAGCACAAGACCCTGGGCGGAAGCCCTGCTTGTTTCCCATTTCTTTGGAAAGTCCTGGAGTTGAGTGCTTAGATCTGCCACAGCAAGAAATCTGCAAACTGGACCGTAACCAGAAGCACGTGTCACACGCAGGAGGGAAGAGGTGGAAGACCTCCTGAGACAGGAAACTCAAATTTTATTTTACATTGAATTTTACATTTACGTCACAATTTATATATTACACCACATTTTAGCTAAACACTCAGAAAAATGTACAGAACATCTTGCATGAGCACTGTTGACCACTGGTGGAGTAGAATTGCATGAACGTCCATCAATGTACATGACTTCCAAGACTTTATCTCACTCCGTCAGTTTGGCTTCCTGATTTTTTTAAAGGAGCTGAATGACAAAGAGAAAGCAAACAAGTATTTGGGGAAACCCCATGAATGACCTTTGCTATCAAGTACAGTTCAACTCAAGTACACTCTTCATGAAGATACAGCATTACTATCTAAAACAAATGGTTTGTTGGTGTCTAAAGTCCCAGCTATCTGACACACCCTCTCAGCTGGCACTTCTAGGCTACCTTCCACCAAAGGCAGGTGGAAGAAGCTAAGAGATGAGATAGATATGCTAAAAAAGATGATGGGGAAAACGATCTCTCAGCAGCCTAAAAGCTGCCCAAGACCTGCCAAAGGCAAGTGATATTAGAACAAAAATGAAAAGCCCCTAAACTGCACTGACTGGTTACAAAAGGAAGCTTACAGCCTGGCAGTATGCTGCTTCGAATCTACATGTGCCAAATTATATGAGCCAGTGCAAGAACATGGACTGCCCTCACCATCCCTGGCAGATACAGATGTAAAACTGGCAAGTTTGAAACAAGTCCCTTCCCTGCACCCCACAGCTGGCCTGAAACACCTCCTGATGCAGGAGTCACCCCAGAGCCCATTCAAACAGAGGAGCCTCTCCACCACGTAATTTAAGCTAAACCACCCTTTGCTCTTCCTTAAACTGGAGAGCCAGGAGAAAATCAAGAGCTGTGGAAGGAGTGGAGCTCAGGCCTCCATAACACAAAGCCAGCGCTACCTCTAGATTCATCACCACCCCAACCTGACACAAGCTCAAAAAATCCCAAAAAAAACCCAAGCGCTAAAACAACAACAACAACAAAAACCTTCAAACAAACAGACAAACAAAAAACAAGGAAAACTACCCCACGGGGAAAATGCTGGGCAGGGAAGTAACAACCTCCCGCCTCCCCTCAGGTGACGGGGGCGGTGAAAAGACGCGCATCAAAATGGCGCCGGCAGAGCCCGCCTTCCCGCCGGCGGAAGGGGGAGTGACGGCGGCGCCGGCAAGATGGCGGCGCCCAGTTTGCTGCGCGGGGGACTGAGGCGGTTGTTTACCGGGCTTTTCGGGAACGGTTGGGCCTCGCCGCCGGCCCGAGGCCTCCGGGAGGGTGAGTCCGGCGGTGGCCCTGGGCGCGGAGCAGGCCCCCGGGCTGCTCCGTGCCCCGTTGCCTCACCGCGGTCGGGAGAGACGGTTGCGTTCACTGTACTTCATTCTTTCCCCCCAAAAAATACTGATTCTTTTAGGCTGAAGGAGTCTCAT
>Ga0181612_141260_pt1 | contig 14451 bp, 7 predicted proteins | sample HoacroProtozoa21_FD_119630 | JGI IMG/M metagenome (GOLD analysis project Ga0181612, IMG submission 119630) | Hoatzin crop microbial communities from Cojedes, Venezuel. Combined Assembly of Gp0051906, Gp0051904, Gp0051908 | reverse complement strand
TGTGGCCCTGCTTTGGACTGTCTCAAGTTTGTCCATGTCTGTGTCCTACCACGGAGCCCAAAACTGGACACAGTACTCCAGGTGCAGCCTCACCGGTGGTGAGTAGAGGGGAAGGATCCACTCCTTCGATCTGCTGGCGATACTTTGCCTGATCCAGCCGAGGATACCCTTAGCCTTCTTTGCTGCAAGGGCACACTGCTTATTCAAGTTCTACTTGGTGCCCACGAGGACCCCAGGTCTTTTTCTGCCAAGCTGCTTTCCAGATGGGTGGTCCCCAGTATATATTGGCACACTGGGTTGTAACTCCCCAGGTGCAGGACTTTGCTCTTCTTGTTGAACTTCATGAAGCTTCTGTTGGCCCATTTCTCCAGCCTGTCATGGTCCCTTTGGATGACAGCATGACCCTCTGGTGTATCAGCCCCTCCTCCCAGTTCATGCCAGCTGCAAATTTGCTGAGGGGACTCTCTGCCCAGCATCCAGATCATTAATGAAGATATTAAGCAAGACTTGACACTTGACTGCTGGTGCACACTATTAGTCACTGGCCACCAACCAATCTTTACGCCACTGACCACCACCCTCTGGGCCCCGCCACCCAGTTTTCAACCCACCTCACTGGGCTCATCCAGCCCATGTAGCAACAGCTTCTCTATGAAGGTCTTATGTGAGACGGTGTCAAAGGCCTTTCAGAAGACAATGTAGTTCACAGGGCCGTGGAGGAGCCAAGACTTTTGTTCTGTATTTTTACAGTTCCAAATATGTCAGACATCACTTCTCCATGCTAAAACTCAGTGGATAGTTTGCCTTTGTTGATGATATCTTTGAAGGGTAGCTGTGTCTGACCCTGGCAGAAAGCACACCTTCCCAATGAGAAGAAGCCTTCCCAAAGCTCATTGACTTAACCTTCCCCTGGATTTCACTCAGCTTTGAATCGGAGCCACCGCAGATAGATGAGAGCAGCCTTATCAAACCTGAGGAATGCCAGTGTTTAAAGCTGTATAAATTTTCACTCATCTTTCATCACTGAACACTACCTCTTGTAAGCTATTAAAGCCATATTCACATGCCCTAGAGATTTTGTAAGTGATTAATAACAATGAGATGATTGTTATTTAATTACAGCCAAGAGTATTAGGGAAAGTTACCATAGGGTGAATGCTCCTGCAGAACAGACTTCTCAGTATAGGTCCTTTACATGGCTGGAGCTATATTACTAAGATACACTGCAGGCATAATGACTCTAAGGAATCTCTTGGAAGAATTAATTAATAAATGTTGAAGTGGGTTTGATAAAGGAAGGGATCACATGGGTGAGGTATATATCCAAGTGGGTATAAATAACTTAGTACTGACTTTGTTGAAATCCATTTATCCTCCATTCAACTGCTTTCGAATAATATTCCTCAAGGTAAGCCTTTCTAGATCTACTCTATAATACAGGAATCAGGAGGAAAATAAAGTAGAATAAGCTGTTTGGGACTGTGGAGTTGTAGACTAAAGTGTAGGTAAGAGATTTGGGATAGCAGACTTTAAATATTTAAAGCTGTTAGGTTTATAACTTCACTTCCTCATGAAATATTACAAGATTTTTCAATACAAATGAATGCTATATTTGACCTTAGGGGAGCAGATAATCAACAGTAGATACATATTGCAAAACTGATAAATAAATATTAATTTATTTGGTGCTAAAAAACTTCATACTCCATACTTTGAAAGTCTTTCTAAATTTAGGGTAACTAACAGGTGACTGTTGTTCAAAACCAATCTATTACCTGTCATTTAATGAATACTAGTGCAAGGATTTTAGCTTCAGAAGAATTCTTCACACACCTTTCTGCAAGGACAAGCACACCTAGAACTTGGAGATCTCCGAACAATATAGTGTTTGTCATTTGGAAAATATATGACATATTAGATCAGTCTCAACACAGGTTAAAGTAAATGTTTGACTATGAAGTAAGAGTCATTTTTGTGATTTGAATCAAACTAATATCATGGATTGCAGATTAACTCTGTTCAATAGAAGTAATCCCAGAATGTCTTTTCGTTTACATGGAATTTCACAATATCTGCATCCAAATATAATGTGAAGAATTGTTCAAATGTGCTGTTAGATCAAGTAAGATGTGAAAACCGTTTGCAAAACAAACAAAATTTGAAGTACACCATTTTGTTGCTAAATGGACTTTCCTTGTCTATGGTACTTTGGCAGAGCCTGTGGACTCACCTAAAACAATACCAAAATAAATATTATTAGTCAGGTTTATAGAGGATATTGGTAAAATCTGAGGGATACATAAGGCTCAGCATTGCTGTAATACATGCATTTACTATGACAAGGGTAAAAAATGAATTGCATCAAGCAGAAATCTGGTCAGGTTACAAAAGAATGATTTTCTAAGCTGATGTCTTCCCACTCCCAGATGCAAGAGTTAATGTTCTGCCTAATATCTTATTTAACTCAACAGGCATACCAGTCTGCTGTACGACTTCTTGTCTTTGGCTTAAACTAGAAATGTTTGTAATTCTGCTGGTGTCTATGTCAATGGTGTTGTACAGCGGTAAGTGTCAATGTATTTTTATCATCATTTGACATTTATGCCTGAATACTAATTTAAGCATGTGCATTTGGAAATAATTCTTCAGAAGCACTCCTTCTGTCCCCTCAAACCTAGTTATTGAACACCCAAATCAAATAAGTTTATCTATTGCATACTTATGAAACATCTTTTTCTCTGGACTTGTAGTGAAGCAAGAAACATTTAGTGGGCTTAAAAATATGACCAAAAAACTGCAACTTCCCTTCTGCTAGCATTTGGTCATTATTTAAATCCCTTAGACTGTAAGTTACAAGTTACTTATAAGGAGATTCTACTCATTAAATACATCTGTATTGTCTAAATTCTCCAAACCATCAGCGCATTCTGACATATAACTCCTGTTCAACTAAAGCTCCTCCTCCAAATTTTACAATGAATAGTTGTTTTTTTTTTCTTCATATAACTCTGCAGATTATATTGTCGTGTGTGAATGAGCTTCCCCATGACAGCCATGGGCAAACATTTCAAATTTCTGCAGTCCCTGCGCTGTGTAGGAATGTCACGAAGTGTAGCAGTGTGCAGGTGAAAAGAAGAGCTCTTAGCAGGTCTAACACCTTTTCTGGTCGTTCCATGGAGTTATTTCTAAAGGGAAAAGACAGTTCGGCACCTTGGCTTAGACAAAATTCTGCACTGAACTACTTCAACTTCACCAGTTGCCTCTTTGCTAAGGGGCTGCACGCGTTAGAAGTCATTAAAGAAACATCTCTAACACAAAACACATGGGCTAAAATATATCAATGATGATGACCCTTAAAACTCCTACTATACAAATAGAAATCAGTAAGAATATTAGAATTTCCCACTTCAGTGATAGAATGCCAAAATACCTACACTGTTTATTCATAAAAAATAAAGGGGTATTTAGTCCTCAGATGTAAAGGGCACTATATATATTGATAATATCTAGTGCACTTAGAAATATCTGGATGCTCAGAAATTTTTCTGACATCACATTTAACAGAGATTTCCCCCCAAACCTCAGAAGGCCACAGTTTTTAGATTCTTTTCCCCCAGCTAAGTACAATCTGAGCACAAAGATTTAAAATGTTACCAATTTTCAGGTTTGGAGAGGATTATTGGTTTATATTTGTGTGGGATCTATTCTGCTGATCTCTGCTTCAAGACTAAAGCAAATATCTGTGCATCAACTAGCATTTGTGAGGAGCTAATGCGATTTACCTTGAATAAATTAAATAGGTTGGGTTTGCTGCACTCTGACTTTTCCTGGCACAGTCAAATTTTCTGCTCCCCAAGGATTATAATGACTGTGTCCATATGACAACATTTTAATTAGCCAGAATTGCAAAAAACAACTGGAGGTGCATTAATGTTGTTTTGACGGGCTTTTTTCAGAATACACTTCAGAAAAGCATTGTCAGAGTAGCAACAACACAGATACAGTCCAGAAACATTTTTACATGGATCTGAATGTTGAAAGAAATTCTGTGGAGAAGCTGCACAACTGGAAAGCCCAAGAGCTGACATGTCAGACAAGTCTCCTCAGGACAGGTGGCAAGTCATTTAGCAAGTTTTAGAGAGGCGAGAGAAGTTGACCTCTCCAGGGTCTTCTGAGGTTTAAAGGATTGATTTTTGTAGTGTAATCTTTCACTGGCTATACAGGGAATGACATAGGACAAATAGCCCCAAATCATATGATAGCAAAAGAAGAAAAGAGAATAATTCATTGCGAAAGTATTTTCTCTTTGTCCCTCCCCCCCTGCAATTTAAAGAAAATTTAGTAATCTTGTTAGCAAACATTGGCTCATCGATCTTGACTTAGTGACAATTAGAAATGTCCTTCTTAGTAATTAAAGGACTAGAAGAGCCAAAGGTTTACCAAGCTGCTGACGCTGTAGCAGACATTTTTCTCCAGGGGAGCTTCAAACATCTATGTGTTAACTGAGTGTGTGCAAATGAAGTTTGCTGAGAAGAACTAAGTGCAAATGAAGGATGCTGGAGCAATCACAACTTCCAGCAGTTCTGTCATGTGGCTTTATCAATTCTTTCCTCTGTCTCACTTCAGCCTTGTGGGATTGTCATGTTTTTCAAAATTTTGCTGAAAGGACTAAATTATCAATGGCTATTCATCCACAGACACTGAGTTTGAGTCATGGTGTTATGCAGCATGTCAAAACCTGACTCTATATGTGCTTGATAGAACACAGCTTGGGGAACGGGTGTTTGTCATTGCAGAGGAAATACAGGCTTTAAGCCAGAAAATGAGGGACAGTTTTTTCTTTTTAGCAAGCATGTGTACAAATATGTAGCATTCAATGCTATTTATTTTGCAAGGCACACCATTATTTTGCTTGAAACTGAATTCCTCATGGCTGTCAAGCTTTCAACAGCCTTGTTCCAGCTCTGTGAAAGGGCCATCTTTTATTAGGAGACCTTTCCTGGTTTGCAGAAAGCCATCCATTCCCTTCAGACCTGCTGCAATGAAGGACACTTCTGATGGACTGCTGTTCATCTAAAAGCTTTTCGTTGTGAAGCACATCTTCCTACCTCCCTCAATCCCATACCAATCCCGTATGCATATTCTGCCAATAAACTTGAGAAATGAATTGCTGGAGGCATACGACCATCATCATGGACATCTTGTTCACAAAAGATGCAGACATCCTGAGAAGGCCCTTATATATGATCTAAGAATAAGTCCTGTTTTCTCCTAATCCTTTGTTAAACATAGAGTTAAGCCTTCTATCTGAAAAACCCACTACTCTGTTTTACTCTCTTACATCTATATTTGCTGCAGGAAAATGCAACAGTTTAGAAAGATAACTATCAGCTCCTTCCTAGAATCTTTCATAGAGTAAATGGACAGCTTTCCTGATGTCAAATATTCTGAGACATAAACTATGCCATGAATTTAACAGCACTTTTTTCTTCAGTTTTTAGATCCTTGAGCCAATAAATACCCTTGACTTACTATTAAAAAAAAAAAAAAGTCAAGTTTAAATAAATCTAAAGTAATACCTAAGAACAGGGGATAAAAACAGTGAGAGAAAACAAGTATTAGATTTCACCCCAATTCAGGACATGAGAAACAGGAAAAAAATAATGCTGAGGAAGATATACCACAGCATCTTCAAAAGGAAAGAGAGATAAGAAAGAAATAGTAATAGGAAGAGAGGCAACCAAGCAATAGGCAATAAGGACTCAGAAACAAAACCTCTTGAATTCAAAGAAGTGAAGAGCACAGGGTTACAGAGTGGAAACGTTTGGGACAATGAAAGTAGTTGGGAAACTAAAATGATTTTATACAATTCTACTGATTTATCCCTGTGTCCCTGTTCAGAAGAGCGCAGGAATACAAGCGTTAGCACATCCTCACTAGCAATACCTAAGGCTAAGAGAGATTTTTAAGCTGAAGTCCGTGTGACTTGCCAGTATGCTTCTGGGCTTTCCTGGGTGCCAGTGGAGCTAAGTAAGTGTTTCATGGCTTTGATAAATCAGCTTGCTAGTCTAGGAAGGATACCTGTGATGTCATAATGAAGTTATGTTCTGTTTTGTTGTTTTTTTTCTTTATTTTTTAATCTTTTTCTTCTCGAATTTGTTTGCTGAGTTAGGTGGCCAAGAATTGGAGCTGCCAGCATTCCTGCCACAGCTTCTTGATACACCTGAAAGAATCTTGAGTAAGAATGGTTTAAGCTTTACTTTCTGCAATGTTGCATGGCAGTGGGGAACCAGTCGTACTCCAGAAGCATTGCAGGGAATTGTGCTGTTAGCAAATAGCTGGTAACTCATATTTCAAAATGGTTTAACAACTGAAGCATGACCAGGGGCAGTCTGGGGACAGTTCTTGTCATTAATTTTTTTAAAAAGAAGTGTGGTTTGTTTATTTTTTTTCATTTAGACAATGCCACTTTCTTCAATGGAGTCTTTCAAAATGTGGAAAGTGTTGCATTATTTTTTGGTAAGTATGTGTTCCAGTAGTACTAGTGCACTGAACAGAAATCCCGTGGATTTTGCTTTTCTCTATACCGAAAATGAACAGGCATTTTAGATGCTGTAGATTTCCCCAAAGACTATTATAATACTAAATACTGCTGAGTGTCCAGCATGGCTCAATGTCCCTGTGTTATGGCCTTGCTAAGGCTCTGCATTCACATGAACGTCACCCATGGGTGACCCACACCTGGCTCACCTCCGTTTACCATGCATTTTGTGGCTGTTCTATTTCCAGACTGCCTGGGTTCTCACTTCACCTGGTTACAGTCTATCTTCACTAACTTCCCTGCTCTGCTCAACTTTGTGAACAAAATGAAGTGTGTTACTGGTTTCTGTCCCAGGGATTTTGAAGACTATGGTTGCTCCTGCCGATTTGAGATGGAAGGGCTCCCCGTGGATGAAGCTGATGAGTAAGTCATATCCATGAGATGTCCTCTTCTGCCCTGACTGGCTGTCAGCACCCTCATGCTCTGATGACCTGAAGTGTAACATTTGCCGAAACGATTTCAGGACAGTTGTAAAAATTAGAAGATTTATTCAAAGAGTATGCAAGTCCCACACTACCCAGCTCTGTTTAATCTCGTCATCACTCACTTGCAACATAAATATCTGATATGACCTACAAAAGATAACTTTGTCTGGTTTATCAGCCCTGTCTTGTGTTACTCCTACCTGCTGGTGAGCACTATCTTTTTGCTGGGCCAACACCCCATAACAGTTGCCTTATGGCATGACTTGGAAACAAATGAAATCGAGGTAGTGATAATCTACAGCCCATGACGATCCACTTGCTTCTTTTTTCTCATAGCTCGGAGTCTCTCTCTATTTACCCACACTTCAATGTGGAGAACTACTCCCATCCTACAGGTGAAAGTGGAGTCCCCCACACCTGCATATCATTCCACCAGTGCAACTCTGATGGCACAGCAGGTTTAAACGGGTTGCAAAGAGTGGCCACTAATGCAGCAGAATAAGTTAACACCATACCCATCTCCTTGACATATCTTACCCAGAGGTCTCTGAATTCCGAACAGACTTATGTGAACAAAACCTCATTCATTTCTTTGTACTGGGGATTTCTGTCTCGCATTTAAATTGGTTCCAAAAACTGGAGGCCCTGTTAATAAGGTGAGTGGGAGAGCATTAATCTGAGCAGTTTAGTGGGTTTACAATCTCTCCAAATTCTTGGTGTTGGGAGCTGTGTAATACATCAGCAGTGTAAGTTCATAGTGGACTATAATGAAAATGTTGGCATCTGAGAGGGATTTAAGCATCAACAGAATCAGGTTACAGCTCAGTATGACTTCAAGTGGCAGTTAGGAGGTTAAGTAGATCTTGCCCTGAATACCTGTGTACATGCAGATGTTGTAAGCTGCTGGAGCATCCAGGCACAGAGAAGAGCTCAATGGCTCTTGCCAGTACTATGGACCAGGAAGAAAACCATTCGAACTTCCTTCTGTGCCTTGGAGGGATGCTGCCCAGACCCTGACTGGGCGGGTGAGAAAAAATCTTCTCTCAGGACAGGACAATCGAATGGTTGTTCACTTATGCCAGGAGGAGGCATGAAAAGAAATTCAAAGTCAATCAAGATGCATCCATGTCTAAACAGAAAAAAGCTTTTCCAAAATGTAATGTAATGCATTAATTCCCCGAGTGAAAACAGGCTTAGAACAGCCTAATGCCTATAGCTAGATGGAAATTAATCCATCCACTTTCCAGAATGGCATGGCTGGGAAAATGAAGATCTAACCCTGCTACTGGAAGAAAGCCATGGGACTTCTTATGAAAGGTTTTCTGAACAATTGTGATGACACGCTGAAACGAGAGCTCGAGTCAGATCAATGGATTGATACCCGAAGAGCTGAGCACCTGGGCTTTTGCTTCACTCAGCTTCGTTTTGATGCTGAGCTGCATAAATATAGAAACAGCAGAACCACCTATCAGCAGTTTTGTCCTGAGAACCGTCCACAGAGTCACTTTGTGTTTACAAATTGGTTAGCAGTCCTGCGGTGAGGTTTCCTTAGCAGCACACCAATCCCAGTGTAGTTTGCAGTAAATGGAGACCGGTTATTGTTTTGCCACCGACACAGATATGCCCTTGGTTCAAGAAGGCCTCCAAACAGGTGGCTGCTATTTGTCTTTTTCAGACACAGTTCCCACAGCATTGCAAAATGGTTTTGCAAACCTCAGATTTTGTCACTGCCTTTTCTGTTCCACAAAAACAGGCTGAACTGTAGGTTTTTAAGGCATTAGAAAATATTTGTGCCCATAAGCCCAACCTTTTCCCATTTCCCAGATTAGCTAATTGTTATATCTAAATTAGGAGCCTAGTCTACCTCCATAGTCCATGGGGAAAGAGAAGCGTGCCCAGAGGGCCATCCATGTCTTACAATCCCCTGCTCACAGACAGAAGGCAAGTACATTTTCTAATTAAATGTTGCATTAAGTGTTGATGTAATTGTGATGCTATAAACAAACAAGAACTGCAGGGAGGATGTATTAGACCTAATTATGCAGTTAGAGGAGCTTTCAGGTGCTGACACCTCACTACACCCAGGCAGAGACAGGAGCGTGTCTTGAGACATTTCATCAGCTGTATGTTTAAAACCCTGCTTCTGATGGAGCTCACAAACTTCAGCTAGACCTCTGCAACAAGGCACAGTAGCATTTGTGGTGTGGAGGAACCATCAGGGCCTCTCTGTTGAATGCTATTTGCCTTCATCTTTGTACAGTACTTTCCTGCAGTGTCCCAGTCCAGGTTAAAGCAGGGAGCAAAACCAGTAACAGGCAGCAGAGACACTGGAGTGCGAGAAATTGAGCTTTGAAACTTCATCAGCTGGGCTAACGCTGTCGATGAGCTTTGATCCTCTGCTGGCTACCTGAGCAAACCTCACTGCTGCTGTCTTTCACCAGGTCAAGAGTCTGATCGTGGTTAGGACTTGGACAGCTTCGCTGGTTGTGAGCACATATTAAATATTGTGCTGATTATTTATTCACGTAGTAAGTGATTAAATGTTAAATGCTTCCTAAATATATGAAGTGAGAAAGTGAATGCATAGCCTAGAAAGGAGCCTGCAAGGGGCAGGTGTTTGTTCCCTGCTCTGATCAGTGCAGGAGTTCTTCTGTCCACCATAGAGTTCAGAACGTACGCAGGGCTGCCGGTGATGTGTAACCACACATTCCCTGTGTCTTTAACAAAAATCTGTCGTGAGCTTAATTAAGGTTAACTCCTTACATCGTGATCGCAAGCTAACCCTGCCTGGTAGCAGATGCTTGTTTTGCGTGTTCATGCTGTCTTTGCATTCGGCATGGTCAAGACCAATGGCAATTCAATACCAGACCCATGTTCAGAGTCCACTTCTCTGAAATGAGTGTATTTCAGTCTAAATCTAACAGCAAGCCCCTGCTTAATTTATGTAACAATCTTCTATGGGGTAAATGCTGACTGAGTGTTTTAGTGGTGTTTCTCATTTATAGCTGATGTCAGTGCACGCAGACGTTGCTGTAATATAGGCGTAGGTAGCTTGCCTGTTCAAAAACAGCTGGAGAAAAGCGGGGACTGATGAAGGGCTTGTTGTTTTAGTTGGCTTTTCATTGCTATTCACAGCTAAAGTGGTCATGCAGGCATTTGGGGTTTGCATGACAGCAGGGGTGTAGGAAAACGCCAGGTTTCTAACCGCCTTTGTTGTGTGGTGCTGGGAGAAATCTGCTTTACTCCAGTGTGACAAAATATTTCATGGCTCCTTCCCACGGCGAAATGGTGCATTTTCACTCTGATTATTGCATAGAATAGGAAGCACAAGAAACAGAGGATAACACTGCATGTATTTATATAGTCTCAATGAGACACAGGGATTCACAAGGTGTTGCAGAGGCATTAACACTCCTGGAGTGCCGGGTTCTGTGTAGTTCTCCAAATCTGCAGTGAGAAAAGTTGTGGCAGGGCTGGAGCCAAGACCTCTAGAGCTGAGCTGTAAGAACTCCGGTACCGTAGAAGGACAGAGCTGTAGGTGTGGTCTTTCACAGCACACAGACCTGTTCCTGCCACTGAGTTTTGCATCTGGCTGTACTTATCCGAGCAGACTGACTCTGCGAAAAGCAGTACTCAGCCTTTCTTGTGTCTCGGGACCACACCAAGGACCTCTTTTTCTCTTCTGGCATCTTTTGCATTCTTGTGTAAGAGTGACACGAAAGCATTGCAGCCTGATCTTGAACTGAAACTGTGTGAACTTTGAGTTATTGAGTTATTTCGGTTTTTAAGCTGCTGTTTCCAGCACCGCAAATGCTATGAGGAAGCAATGGAGATGGAGTGCACATGGGATCCAGCAAAGATTTCTACAGATGTCAGCTGCTCGACTGAAAACCTGACCTGTGGTAAGATTAACCTATCTCAAGAGAGTAATACTGGAGCCTCACCATGACCAAAACATTCATTCTGGTGTATCTACCAAAAGTCATATATAAATTAAGCAGAAACCACCTCCATGTATGGATTTTTAAGGGCTTAAGTGTTCTGCTCAGGGGTGAGTGGAAATTGGAATACGCAGAGGCATCAAAGTCCAGCTAAGCAGGAAAATTGAAGTCCAATAATTCTAAACTTGACAGGGCTTCTCTAATGGGCAGCCTCTTGCTGAGATTTCCCTGACTTTGTGGGACCACGAAGCATTGCTTGAGATATCTCCACACATCAGAAATGCAGTGGATACTGGGGAAAGACCTGAAAAACAGTTCCCTTTTGAACTTCCCTTTTGAAAGCTTCCCTTTTGAAGCCTCAAGGCCTGATTTGTATCCATTTTGAGGGATCAAATTCTTTGTTCACAAGGTCATATACACTCCTCAGACACAACAGCATCACCAACGAGGGCAGGGACCATGCTGTTACAAGAGGAGCTACCCCATGGAACACTATCACTGTCCTGCCAAGTGTGGAGTGGGGCTCTTTAATGCCTAAACATTTTTAGTATAATTTTTCAGCAAGTATTGACTCTGAGAAAAGACTAAATGCTAGAACATGATTTGAGGATACCAGCATAGAAGAGCAGAATCCCCAAATCAATTCCCCTACAGCTTGTTTAAGCAACAATCTGATCTGATTTCCTTTTCTTGTTTCATATTTAAAAAATTTTTGTTATTTAGGCCAATCCATGAAGGTCCAAGTGCATTTAAACATGATTAGTGCTTTTTAAGCTCTTTTCGTCCTTAATAATCAGAAAACATTTTGTTCAACCCATATCAAATAAATGAAAAAAAAAAAAAGAATGGTCCCCATCAAAAACGAGAACCAAAAATGTGACAGCTCTGAAAGGTCAATATTTTTTTTAAACCCTGAAAGGTAGAAGGTTTTGAAGTAGGAAAATAATATTTCATGGGAAACTAATTTGTATCCTTTATAAGGAGCAAAACACATCTTACATGCAAGGCTTGGCTTGTAGACTATGACTTCTTGAGGTTACGAGGAGCATTTTAGTGAAGTCCATGAAATGTCAAACCAAGTATCGGCTGGGTTAAGTTTTCCATGGAAAAACTGGAGGTGGCAAAGCACTGCTCTGTAGTCCTCACTGCTCCGTAAAATAAACTGACACGGGCAAGAATTCTATTGCCAGCCATGCCAGGCTACATTGGATGGCATTTTGAAAACAAACTGTGTTGGACTACGAAACTCGACTGTGTTTAACGTGAAGATGCACAGTATAAATAGGTTTGCATTCAAAAATGTAGGCACAAACTTTAGAGAGAGGAGAAAGCAGAAGGCGGAAAAGATACTTCACTAGTAACTTGTTCACTTTTTAATTTTATTATTTCCAGATTCTGGGGATCCCTGTGAACAGCTCCTCTGCAACTGCGACAAAGATGCCTTAGAATGCTTTGTGAACGCACATATTAACTCTTCCATGAATGGGCTGGATGTTTCCTTCTGTCCATCTCTGGTTACAGGTAATAATAAGGTTCTGACGGACTGCCTCCTCCTGCCAGATTTTCTGCTGACATCAGATTCGACCCAGCAAGACTGAAGCAGTAGCAGGGTGCTTTCCTGCACTAAATCTGGCAGTATGTCCTATTCCCCGTTTCATGTGTCCTTTCCATTTACTACTACTTAAGTGAATATCAAGAGAGAAGAAGGTGGACTAATTTCCACCCTGGTGCAAGTCCAGGAGAGGTTATCAAGCTGGTGAGGGGGCTGGAGCATATGATGAAAGAGGAGGAGGCTCAGGGGAGATCTTTTTGCTGTCCTCAACACCTAGTGGGGTGTGTAGAGAGGATGGCGCCAGACTCTTCCTGGAGGTACACAGGGACAGGACAAAAGGCAAGAGACACAACTGAAACAGGGAAATTCTGGTTACATACAAAGAATTATCTTTTTTCAGGATGCTCTTGCCAACCCTGTGAGGCTCTTGCTGACCTGAAAGAATGGGTGATACTTGGGGTGATTAGTGACCCACTGAGGTCACTAGTAGGAATGCCAAACTGAAAATATTATCAGCTCAAATCTCCCCTTAAATCATGAAAAAACTAGCTGGAAAAGCAAAAATAGACCCACTTTGTTACTTGGTTTCCATCTTGGAAGGAAAAATCCTCTCTAAAGATGAAGGGGTTATTTATCTCCATTGTCACACACTGATCTGTACTTTGTAGCTGAAATTACACCCTTGTAAGACTGAATACCTGTCCTGTGGGAACAGGGCTGGATTAAAAACTTAATTCATATGGATTGCAATCGGAGCATGGCAGGGGGAGGACCTTTGAACTCCCAAGTTGAGACAGACGTGCAAAAGCAATGCTAGTTTTCCCAGTCCTTTGGCTCATATTCACCCACCCCAGTGTTGGGGACAGATCTACACATCTATGTCCTGGTTGCATGCATCCCCTCTTGAATAGGTCAAGAAAGAAGAAAATGCCACAGAAAGGTTTGCATCAAAGCCAAAAAATCATTTTGTGTAAGCTGGTAATCCTTCACTGGGATCAGATGGCTCTCATATAAAGTATGGCAGTTCCAACACATTATAAATACCGGGGAAATTGTTAGGTGCTAACAGGGAAATCATACTGCTTTTACCACTTCTGATAAAGATAGACTCAAGTCTAGCTCACTGAATACCTCCACTAATTTTAGGCTCCTGATTACATTTCTTAATGGAGAAAAAAAATCCTTTGAATGAAACATTTTTATTTAGTGTTCACTGATATTATCTTTCTGTGCAGCTATTCTGTCCAGCTCAGGCTTTAAAAAAAAAAAAAATTCTACCTGACAATTTTCTAGGAAAAGGATTTTGATGGTTTCTTTATTACAGAGAAAAATGTGAATGAAATAGGGATATATTTGCCTAAACCTTTGCTTTCATAGGAATAAATTCAATGAACTCCTGATTTGTTGTAATATTCAGATGAAACAGTGGCAACACCCGTTCTCACACTTTAGTCTATGACAGAGCTTTCTCCTTTTCAGAAACAACCCGCGAGAGAGAGCTGACAACAATTCACATGGAGGGTATGTCCTTATCTCTGCAATTTTTTGACTGCAGTATATTAAATCAAGATAAGTTTATACTCAGAAAAATGCCATGAGTATTTCGGAAGCTATGAATTCCTTTCTGAGAAGCAAAGACAAGTTTTAGCAAGACGTCAAGATATGAAAGGAAGAGAAATTATACAGTATGTTGCCAACTAGAATTTAATGTCAGCAGTGAATAAACATTAAGGTAGGATTTTAATTCTGTTATGTAATTATCGTTAATGAGGCCTGTATTTGCCATATTCATAACATATAACTGTACAAAAATCTTCTTAGCAATGTATTTAGAAACAAGTTCCATTCTGATGACTCTGATCCTGTTCTGCCTAGACCCTGTCTAACACATCCTAAGGCACCGCTCTCCGGAGTAAGAATGCTTTTATTTTT
>Ga0181612_135969_pt1 | contig 14451 bp, 16 predicted proteins | sample HoacroProtozoa21_FD_119630 | JGI IMG/M metagenome (GOLD analysis project Ga0181612, IMG submission 119630) | Hoatzin crop microbial communities from Cojedes, Venezuel. Combined Assembly of Gp0051906, Gp0051904, Gp0051908 | reverse complement strand
TAGTGGAGGCCCCATCCCTGGAAACATTCAAGACCAGGTTGGACAGGGCTCTGAGCAATCTGATCTAGTTAGTGGTGTCCCTGCTCGCTGCAGGGGGGTTGGACTAGATGACCTCTAGGGGTCCCTTCCAACCCAAAACTTTCTATGATTCTATGATTCTATGATCTATAATCAAGGGAAAGAAAGAGAGGCAGCTCCAGAGGATAACTCAGATTTAGCTAGTGAGAGGCAGTTTTGTAGGAACATCCCTCAGATTAACAGAACATGACAGCTAACTGAAGTAACACCTGTAGTCTGGAAGCCATACAGATGCATTAACATGGCTCTGTATCCCAAATTTGCAACAAAAGCATATCTCCAAAATGTGGAGGGTTTGAATGATATACACTGTTTACGCGCTCCTTCCAAAGTACAGCAGGAGCCAAGCCAATTTACAATGTTTTTTCAGTACCTTGCAAATGGCTGTCAGTGAACTCCCAGCTCGGAAAGCAGTGAATAGCAACATGGTTACAAGAGTCTGCTTTTCTCACAGCCGGCAGACAACAGGCATTTTTCATTCCAGGACTGTTTGGGCAGTGAAGGTATCGGCCATTCAATGGGATGCTCCTTAGTGTAATTTGCAATAAATTAGTGAGAGTAAAAGATAAAACTTGCTTATGATTGCTCTCAGCAATCATGACCATAATAAAAGGCCATTTATAAAATGAATCAATCAAAACCTCATTTCTTAGAGGGCAAAAGAAGTATCAAAGTGCCAAGGATACTGAATCCCATAAAAAAACATGTGCTAAGGACATGTTACAGGCTACCATTTATAGGATAAGCAGGTTTAGTTATCTTAAGAATTGCAGGGAATCTGAATATTCACTGTACGTCATCCTCAATGTGTCATTTTCATTCAGCAAAAAAAAATGAAATGCCCTTTTCAAAAACACTGCCAGGAACCAGGCTCTCTTTAGTAGCAGGGCAATGCAAAGTGTCTGGTCTCAGGGCTTATCAGAAAGTCTGTAAAGCCAAAACAGAGTGTGGGTGAAGCCCCAGTGCTCAGAGGCAGCCCAGCAGCATCTGCTTAGCCCACACGTGCAGCCCTGGCAGTCAGCGGGGACACGGAGGGTGGGCTGTGATCCCAGATCTGCCAAACCAGAGCAGGGCGTTCCTCAGCTTGGAAGAGCAGGTACACTGGCAGTGGGCTTTTCCAGTGCTGTCAAGTAGAAAAAGACAACTGGATGATACAGTCCCAGAGCAGACATAATCTTCGTCTTTTTTTCACTTTTTAAAAACGCTCAGACCTGTAGTGACACACAGCTCCCCTGAGTTTACCCCCCCTAGCCAGGCCCTTAGAGAATGATAAGATGGGTGGCAGAAGGCACCAAGAACAACAGCGCATTCGGTCCTTGTGTGGCTACGGCACCCAGTCTCCATCAGCAGTGGTAAAGCTCCCAGCCCACGCTGGATTTCCTCATGTCCTTGGCAGGGTGGTGTGGACACAGGGCTGGAGAGGAGCTGGGTATCACACCTCCAGCCAACAGCAGGGTGCTGTGGTGCCTTATGCCTTTGGTCAAATAATGACAGAACTACAACAGGAGCAGAGGTGCTAACAGACACACAAAATACAACTTTCTTCTTTGCGCACAGAGAGCCCTTCCGTCTCCCTCATCACAAGAGATTTGCTCAAACCTGCAAACATGCTTTTAATTGAAGAGTCTAAACCATCAATCATATAAAAGAGCTTGCCACAATCTGCACTGCCTACCACCTGCTTACGACGAAAAAATAGAAAGTACCAAAGGAGAATATGAATTGAATTGTATTCAAAATTTACTCAGTCAATCTTTTGGGACCAATTCTTGTCTCTCAGAACTGATTTCACTGCACTATTTGTCTTGGTAATACAACCAGAAGTGCTTTCTTCCTTCTGGGAATTGAAATGCCTCTTGCTGCAAACTCTCCGGCACACCAGCTGAAAACATAGGAGCTGTATTACCTTCTGGGTGAGTTCTCAGACATTAAAACCTTTCTATTCTCCTCATGGCCCACTTTAAGGTACCTTCTGCTCTTACCAGAAAAGACAGCTGTTAGGCCCATTAAACCATTCCCTCAGAGATGCTCAATCCAGTGTGTACCAGAACTAGCGTGCCTACGGTCCGGCAGTGGAAAGCGTAAGATTGTGATGGGCTGTGAAATAGTAGCCTTTGCACAGAGTTTGATCACCACAGCGAGTTAAATGTTGCCAATGTTTTACTTTGTTCCTGAAGAAAAAATTATTTACTTGTGGCTAAAGCCTCCAGTAAGAAACACAGTTGTGAAACTGCAGATTTTTGGTTGCTGTTAACAAAGAACCAGGAGCAGGATGCAAGCTTCTGGCTTGCTGTCAGTTTTCAGTGTGATGCCTCAGCCAGACTGAACTCAGCTCTGCAGACTCAGACAGCAGTAATCTGAAGATTACATTCCTGTATCTAAGCAGGATGGGCCTCTTGCACCTAGGGGCCATGCTCACGGGCTGTTGTAAATTATACTTATAGCAACTGCTCTGCCAGTTCAAGAGTGCAGCAGGAAGGCTGGATCAGCTTATAGCACTCAGGAATTTTCCTGTATAAGGAGAATAACTTTTTGCTGATGAATGCAGCCCTGGTGTGGCAAAGAGGGACTTGGTGGAGAGAGGAGAAAGGGGCAAGAGTGAGGCAGTCAGATCGAAGAAGCAATATAGAGAAATATGGCCTCTGTGGACCAGAGGATGCAGGTGTTTGAGAGACCATCAAGAATGAGGCATTAAGAAAGGAGGGTCTGGAGTGCAGGCAGGCGACTCTTTTCAGTTAGCTCTTGGCCGCCAATATTTTTGCAAAGATGTATCTTCTAACATAATTGTATTGATTTTTGAAGTAGAAGAAAACCTTACAAGAACCAGACTTTCTTCCTGTCTTAAATATTCCCCCCAAAGGGTCTGTTCCCATACATCCTTGGTATCACCTCCTGCCTTTTCCTGGTACTTCTTTTGAATCTTATTCTAGAAGATTGATTTGTCTGTAGTGTGCATGGGAGATCCTCACATGTCCACTCTATGCAAGCCTCTAGTCCAAGCAATTTCTCACCTGCTGCTACTGTGATCTATGGGAACAATATATATTGATTAGTGGCTGGACATGAAACTGTGCAAGGCTGAAGGACGCTTCTTTTATTGAGAACCAATTCCCTGCTTGCTCCATTTTCCTGTTATGAGCTCCAGAAGAAAAGATTAATGACAGCCGTTCCACTTCTTTAAACAGCTGATGTCTCAGGCCTAGATCCCACCTGGGGCTCCCTTCTGGACAATAACAACAGACCATTACTGAGCTAAGCTAAAAAACGCCATAAAAAATAGCAAAGTTTTAGCTGCCAAGTTGGCAAAGAAAATAATATCTTCAGGAGCAGAAAACCCGTTGAAGGACAGAAAATAAGGAGAAACAGAATTTTTGCTATAGTCCATTACTATTGTTTTTTCACAGATGCAGACTGCAAAATACAGACATTGCCGGGGTGAGCTGCAGCTGTTGGATGTGAAGAGACGCAATTGCCATAAGTGTATGGTGGATGTGTTCACAGTAAATGAGATGTAGAAAATGACAGGGTCAATGATAATAGATGTGTTGATGCAGAGGAAGACACTGGAAGAATGTAACAACCAAGAAGAATAGGAAAAAAGGCATATGGAGCCATTTCAGGCACCTACAGCAAGTGTTTTTGACAGAGAGAATAAAGAGGATATAGACAACAGGCCAGCAGAGCTGGACCGTGGATTAAAACCAGTGTATTAAAGAGAGGTAACCTAGGAGCCAGCCTAGAATTTCTTGCTCCTCACACAAAGACCTGAAGATATATGTGGCTGAAGATATATATGGCCCAAAGAAAGGACACAGGTTGCTTTGCTCCTTCTTCCCCATCAAGAGAAAGAGGATGGCAATAATAATGAAAGATGGAGAGCTTGTTTTGCTGCTGCACGTGCTACAGTTATTCTTTGGTTAGAGGACTTTCGGCTCCAGGATTCTTGTTCTGTTATTTTTTACCAGTATACAATTAATTTATTGGAAAAAGTGGTCAAGAATAACAGCTGATTAAAAGGACTACTTGAAATACTCCTACAAGTGAGTACTAAGAGTTCATTGCTTTCTGCTTCTTTAAAAACTCAACAGTCTGGTTTATTGGGCTGTTACTACAACATAACTTTTTTTGTTTTTAATGCAAAATTTCACACTTAACTCTAAGATAAAATCAGAGAAATAAGAAATAGGCATCATGCAGCCACTAAGCCTTCTGATTATATTTTTTTTGCTTTGTTCCACCTGAAAAATACCAGCTGAGCCTTGAGTTACATTGCAAACCATTGAACTAATGAATGTTTCTTCTTGTAGCTGCCATTAACTTGCAGAGACGGGTGAGTTTGGAGGGTGCTATTTGACAGCCATTTGTTTGACTAAGGAACAAAATAAGAAAGGAAACAGTGCACCCTCCATCCCTGCCATCACCACTTTGTCTGTCTCCATCTATCATTGACGTAGGCTCTGAGTGATGAAATTTGTAAGCACTTTCAGGCACATTGAGTGAGTACTGCTGAATCAGGAGAATCAGAGTTTGGTCTCAGCAATGAGGTAATGTTTTAAGCCTTGTGTTGGTTAAAAAGACTTTTACAGGTCCTTGGTAAAAACCCAGCTGTTACTTTCAGAGAACTTGTAAGCACCAGGACAGAGGACCTAGGTCTTGGATCCCAGTTTCTGCACTCTGAGGCTTTGGGGAGGAGGGATGAAGAAAATGTTACTTATCAGTGGTGACATTGTTTGTCTCCTTTTCCTTGTTTTAGGCTAAGGAACACTGCTCAACCTCACCAATGAGCTGAGGAGGCTGGGTTGGCTTGCCATAGCCACTCCGAGGTGTTCAAAACGATAAATAGAAGAGTCTGGAGGGGGCTTATTCTGCTAGGTTCTTTGGCCTCAGTGAGCTGCAGAGCAGCCTGGTTGAGCTGCTGCTGCCATAACTGAAGCAGATGTCTCGTCTGCTGACCTGATTGCACTGCTTGCTAGTGACGGTCCAAAATGGGAGAACGTTATCCCTGCTACTGGCGACTTGATAAAGGCTGCCGTTGCCTGGACTGCTTGGGAGACAAATAAAGATGGGAACTTCTCCCTGGAAATTCTGTAGTTTTTATTTATATGTCAAAGGGAATCCTGGCTTTTGTGCTTACTTAATACTGTTGCTTTGTGCCTTTTTGCAACTATGCTGCTTCTGTGTGCACCCTGATGCATCAAAGAGGTCACCGTGTAAAAGTCAAATAATGTATCCTTAAAGGATTAAATTTTGAAACGTCAGATCAAGGGTTTTAAGGAGAGAAGATTGTGGCAAGTTGCATAAAATCCACATGTATTGTGCTGAAAAAGAGTTCAAGAGCAATTTCAGGTAAAGGAATCCTGCCTCTCAACTTGGGACTATATGAAATAAAGCTCTGTTGATCCTTCCTGAACCGCCTCGCTAAATCTAGTCTGACTCCTCAGATAGCACTCTTCAAATAGCTCCTGATAAAACTGAGACTCAGCCTCCAGTGTAAGTCTTTACCCACCCCTTTCCTTCTGCAAACAACACATAAATGTCAGAGTGGTTTTACTGACCTCAGTAAATGCTTATGGGCAGACAAGGATGATCCCAGATACTGCCAATATGAGGCCATTAAGATTGATGTTATGTTTCCACAAGTCCTGCCAGCTGGGAGGACCCCTAAGGTTTTACAGTCTAAAGGTAAGCTTCAGTCTGGTGGTGTTCAGGGAAGAGACTGGGGCTGGGGGAAGTGTGGGCGTGAAGAACAGGAGATTGCCTTCCTGTATTCCATATCTGGGAAGGGCTAAGCAGCGCTCAGCAGGCACCTCCCATGCAAGTCAAGTGGGCGATGATTGGAAAAAAGCAAGGTGAGAGGGAGAAGATGCAGAGATATTGTTCTGCTTCCTGCTCTGTACCAGCTAGCGGAGCTTGCGAGTTGCGTGGCTGAGAAGCAGAATATGCTCTAACCCAGGAAGGATTTTAGGAGCAGGTGTGATTCTTCGCATGCCAGAATGCTCTGACTGCTTACTTTTGAGTCCTGAGGGGCAAACTTATCTCTAACACGAGTCAATAGATTTTCATGAGAGCTCAATAAGCTCCACTCTCTTTTGTAAAAGGCATAAGAATGTTTTCAGTAGCTAGGCAAAAAAAAAAAAAAAAAAAAAAAAATCATATGCTAGCTCTGAACTGAAGCAAGCATCCAGTAAATTGTTTCTGAGTGGCAGACACAACAAGTGTCTTTCCCCTGCTCTCTCCAACAGCTTCCTACCCAGAGGATGCTACAGGTATGCAGCTCCCATGTGTTACAGAAATACTCTCATTGTAGACAATGGGGTGGCAGCGCCGCCTGTACACACTGACAGGGCGAGGGCTGTGCTATGGGTCGTCTGGCTGGGGAGCATCGCGGCCGCTGTGGAACTGCAAATTCTCTCAGGCATTTCAGAGTGAATCAGGCTCTAGAGCAAGGTATCCAGTGCATTCTGGCCATGTTCCTTCCCTTGCTAGAGACAGAACCTCCATTACTTGCCTAGTTTCCCGGTGCTTACTTTCAAAAGCCTCCATAGGAGAACTTTGCTTTGTTAGTCTGTTTCTAGCATTGCCCTCTCATTTTGAATTTCCTATGGTACTTACACAGACAGAAGGTTGAGCAGAAGGTGAGAAAATAGGTTGCTCGCTCACATTTATTTGTGAAACAGGAAGTCTGACCTCAGCTGGAGAGCAAAGACTCCTGTAGAGGGATAGTATGAACACACTTCAGAAACCTCAGATTATTTTTAGTTTTCTGTCCCAAGAACAGGAATCCCATGGTGCAGGTAGAGGCTGTCTCTGAAGATGCTGGATGACCCAGAATTGGCACACACATTTATGATGAAGAATTTTTGATCAGTGCTAAATAAAGCTGGATTCTGCTCTCAGTTACAGCAGCAAAAACTGGAATAGGCACTCTGATGCCAGTGGTATAATTTTGGATTTGTTCCTGAACACTGAGCTAGTCTTGGGCCCTCAGCCCTCCTTCCTTTATGTTCACATGAACCTTCTACTGAGCATATGCGTTAGTTTGTATTTCTCTTTTCATCTTCCTTTCACTGTGTAAAATACCAGCCTCAAAGTAGAACTTAGAAGTAGTAGTCAAGAAGCAGTGGATCCAAAGGAGATACAGAACTCATAGGCTGATTTTGTGCATACAGATCTCAGCATGCAAATGCTACTGAACTTGGTGAATGTCCTTTTCAAGTTTACTTCAAAGGCTTCCAGTAGTCTGCAGAAAGCTGGCTTTGGCCATCTCTTCCTTCTTGCATTGTCTTCCATTGCTATCCTTTGAAATCTTTCACTGCTTCATGGAGCTTTTCTCAGCCTAAGACATTGTCTTTGCGTTTTTGAACAAAGCATGGACAAAGTAGAAACAATTGCCACTTCTTTCAGTGTCAGAATGAAACTTACTTTCCAAGAAACTGCACTTCTCTAGCCAGGCTGTGGGTTTGACAGTCCTGAGGAGCAGAGTTTCCTGGGGAGCAGATTTCTGTGTTAAAAAGTAGTAACTCTTCAGAAACCGGGAAAGAAAGCTTCCCCAGAGACGCTTTCTCTTGCCGCATCTCATCTTTCAGGGAAATCCAGCTATTTTATCTTTCACTCTTTCTCGATCCTTTTTTTTTTTGGATTGCAGAGAACAACTGCTTTGGAGGAAGCATCTACTTCTTTATGTTTTAGTCTAGTTTAAGTCAACTCCCTGATCACAATACACCAATGATACCATGTTTGGTGTATGCTCATTTCAAACTGTTTTCAAAGACTTCCAATATTTTGAGAAACTTCTGTTTTAGCCATATCTTCTTTCCTATTCTTTTCCTTTATGCTTTATTTCTATTGTTTCTTTATAATCCCAAAATGCCATGTTAGGGTCTTCTTTGCATTGTCCCTGTCTGTAATAGCACCTTGAAGACCGCTGTTGCCAAATCCCATATTCATCTTGGTTTTATTTTTAACCTCTCTGGAGATTCTGAACCTCAGCATCTCTGGCCCTATTTAAATGACTTTAATAAAGCCATTCACATACGAAAATGTGCTAAATGATTCATCTCAGTAGCACTATGCAGCTGCAGCAGTTCCTCCCTTCCCTCGACAGAGTCCCCAGCCAACAATCCCAAGGGGGCTACCGAGAGTCAAAAAACTAAACCCAGATTCTGGGGATTGTGAACGAACGGAATTTTATGAGCTTGTTCCTCATGGGGAATGTCGTTGAGACTTTGGGATCTATCTGTCTTTTAATTAAAATGGTTGTCCTACATTCTCTTCTGGGAGAAGGGCAAAAGAAAGCAATTTTAATGAGATCCCATAGGTTTTTGCCAGGTAAGTGATAATAGCCAAAGACAAAATTCAATGAATTAAGTCAAAGGTATCAAGAAAATGTCTGGTTAATGGCTCTGGTTTTATGTAACAGGGGGCACAGTTACAGCTGATATATTTGGAGAAACTGTGGTAGAGCCTTAAAGCTAGAACACTGCTTTTTTTCTGGATTGAAAGGCACTCTGGCAGTAGTGGGAAAGAGGAAATAGGTATCAATATGAGATTAGGAGATGCATGTGAGAGGAAATGTAAGAGAGTTTTCAATCATGAGGCCAAGAAGATAGGAAGTCATGGAAGGAGAATGGTGATCCTTCTTGAACAAACTTGCATTAAGCTCTGAAGATGAGGAAAACAGGAGTGAAGCTGATGTAAAGAAGGACAATTAAGGTTGATGAAAAGTACCATCTGTTTTTTTGTATATCAGTTTATTTAAAGCACATATTTTCACATAGTTTTTCGTTTATGTTTTCCTCTGAGTTTCTACGGTAAAATATTTTTCAATAGAAATTTGAACAGAATGATACTCTTTAAAAAATATACACCTTCTTAGATGAATAAAAAAACATTTTTGTAAACTTGTCGCTGAAAACAATATGGACATAATTTCCCAATGGAGAAGAAGGTCTTTAAATCCAGAAATAATTAAATCTTCTCAAGGAGTGAAGAAGAGTCCCTTAGCTATACAAGGGAAGAGAGGAATTGGAGCACTAGGAATGGGAGTATAGACTGCATATTGGGCATATATATATATATATATATATGGTCCTCTTGCTGACTGGAATCAGACATTCAAAAGTCCTTGTTCCCCAGTGGCACAAGGACAGAGGTGACTTTGTTGCAGTGTTAATAAAGGAAGACTTATTCTGTAGTTCACTTTGGAGAAACTTGATTTTGAACCAAATGTCTGTCTGGGTATGCTTTAGTTACCAAAGGGGTTAACCTGCCTCACAAACAGGATCGGTAAACCTAAAGACAGACCATAGCACCTGCAGTTTGCAATGGGAAGTTCAAAACTGGCATGCATAAAGTATTATTACCAAGCAGCTGCTTACTGATGTGGCTAAATATTTGACTTATTGAGTTCTTCTATTCTAACAGCAAAGCACAGAGATAAGACGTAGGAGATGGGAGGATCCCAGTGGCAAAGTGATAAATTATCCAGATAAGTTAGTTGGGTCTACGTGAAGAATCAAGATCATAATTCATGTATCAATTTGTTGGGTCTCTTTCAAAAATTATCCTATTTTAAGGAGTGTCTCTATTCACTTTACAAACGGAAAGGCAATGGCTGCAAAGTGCAAGGTGTTCAGAGCCTTGGGAGTGAAGATGAGTGTCTGCTGTTCCAGAGACCAACCAAGGAACATGGAAGCCTCCCTCCCTGTTTTCTTCCCTTCCCCTCTACCTGTCTTCCTAATATTAAACCAGAGTTTCAGGATTTTACAAAAATTAAATGGTCAGGCATAATGTTTCTGAAGCAAACTGTGGTTGACTGGAAGATTCGCAGTGCCACCGAATTCAAGCCCATAACATATGTATTCTTACGAAGCTTTTTCCACAAATGACACAAAGCATTTGAAAGGTCAAAATCTTCAGAACTTAAATGTTGTTGCTCATTTCTTGCTTTGCTTCTGAATAGACCAATTTTTTAATTTCCCCTTTCTGACCTTCATTCCTCCATCTGCTTCTACAATTTCTACAGCTGTTGTGATTTTTTTTATAACCTGCTTCTGCTTCTGTCCTGAATGCATTTTGCTTGGGGTTGATGTGCTGCCTAAAACGTTCCCTGTTCTTTGATGATATTAACAAATCGAGTTGCCTCACTGGATTGACTTTTCCCCTCATTTATTTCAGAGAGCCTTTTGAATTGAAATCTCCAAACCCATCACAACTGCCATCGTAAATCAAGCTGACAGTAAATTACAAGATGGACTATGTATTTAAACAAGCCCATCTTTGAAAGATCAGCCATTTCTAATATACTTAGAGACCTTCAAATGCTCTTCATTTGCAGGACACAGGGATGCCCTCTGCACGTGAACAGCTTGTGCTGGGGTGGGGTGTAAAAATCAGAAGAATGGTAAGAAAAGTCAGAGAAGTTTAGTCAAAACGATATGAAAAGCATTATCTGCCTCCCAAGGAATAAGCCTTAGTTCGTGGGGGTGATATTTTTTGTGAAGCTTTACTGTATCTGACACATTAACACTTGAATTGCTGACAGATAGCAGCCAGGTTCTGATGTACCAACAGGCATTTCAGAAACAACAGGGCACATATTACCAATACTAAGGTGTCGGAATACGTCAGAAGCTTGTAATCCATGAAGAAATGCACAATAATGCATCTTGCACCGCTTTTAGTTTTAGTGGAAAAATATTGCAGTGAGACAGTTTGTGATATGGGCGTATGTGTCTGTGAGTAAATTCCAGATAGCACTTGGCACAGTTTAATTCCTCTCCATTTGGCAAATCATCTGGTGTTCTCCCTTCTGTTGCACATCCCAGAATAAAATAGAAGAAGCTGTCTTCAACTGTACAAAAAGAGTTAGCTTAGGCTGCGCAATGACCATGTTTCTGATGCATCAGAAATTAAGGTAGTTCTGTTTGATGTACCATTCTGTTAGTTCCATCAAAAATCTGCAGAGATGTGGAAAAGCACCAGCTGGGTAATTGCTGCAGAAAGCATGCCATAGTATTCAGTGTGGGCTTTCCTCATGAGAGCTGCTCCAGCGGGGTGGTGTGTATATAACTTCATATAACCTTGCACTGAAAAAGCTATGGCAAAAGGAAGAAAAACAGCTCTTACTTCTGGGAGGATGCAGTCAGTCCAGCCCAAGCATGACAGAACATATGAAATGCATACTCTGTGCGAGTCTCTCTGCCAGTCTTCCAGTTTTCGGTGCCAGTAAATCTGTGCCTTGATTGGAACAGTAATAAGAATAATACAAAAGTCTAGAGACTGAATTTGTGAGCTGATGGAAGAAAGAGAAGATTTATTTTTTAAAAATGTGACTGTTCAAGCAGTTGAGGAATATCTTCTTGCTTTGAGAATAAACACATATTCCATGACTCAGCGACCTGGACTAGAAATAAAGACAGAAGTCACAGCTCACATGCTATGCTTGTGTTACAAGCCATCCTCTCTCCCTTGCCTGCAGGAATTTCAACAGCACAAGGCAAGGCACAGGAAACGACGTTACGAGGAGCGTAGCAAGCCCAGCGAGGAACAGGCCTGTCCGCATCTGCTTCTCTGGCCCCTGCTGCTTTGCAGGAACATCCTGTCTCTGCTCTGGTTTAGACTGGGGCAGAACAAAAAGGAAGGAAAACCACAATGTCACAACTTCATCAACTACAGTAGCTGCAAATAGTGAAATGGCCAAGTTACTTCTCCTATTTCATTAGCATTTCCACACTACGTTCAATCTATCTGTTTGAGTATGTTATGTTATGTGGCAGTGGACTTTAGAGAGCTCAGTTGTACTTTCTTGTTCCACTTTGTCTCTTCTGCTTTTCCCTTCATGTTCCATCTTGCTCCTAAACCCACTGCTTTCCTTCTGTGCTTTCATGAAGTGGTAAGTAGTTCCTTTCCTACATGAATGTTCTTTTGTGTGGCAGCCAAACCCACTCTGTCTTCACTTACATCTTTAAGACAAACTTAGAGAATGTCTGATGTTACTTGATTGTTTTAAAGGGACCTAATTCTTTAACTGTGCCAGTGCTAGACAGACACAGCAAAGGAATGGGCTGAGAATTACCCGTGTGCCATGTGTACACATTTGTTCCTGTGTACTTCAACTGTTTCTTCTCCCAGCGGGCGTGAGGCTGGGAGGCTCCTGCCTCTGCCTTCTTGGCCGCTAGCTGCTTGTCTGTTGATCACATCAGTCTGAAGTGAGAATGACATGTTTGCTGCTGCCAGAGTCACAAGAGGCACGGTAACAAGCTGTCCCTGCCAGCTCGTCAGCGTAACCCATCTATTGGGTGTAGCTCTTCGTCTTTCACTCAGCTGTAACTTGGACTTAGCACATACTCTCTGCCGTGTGAATGGAAGGAAGACTCCTCTCCACTGTTCTTAGGCTGGCAGTGGTTATTCCAAACTTGTCATAGGTTGAAGCTGTACCTGACGCATTATATTCTGACATGGTTATCGCAGGCTGTGCAGTCTGACTGCCAGAGTCAATTCCTAGGACGGGTGTCTAGTCCACGCTTTGGTTGTGTTAGCAGCTCACCTAAAACTCCACAGTGAGTTGTGGCAGGGCTAGGGAGGGCATCCATGAATTCTCCCATAGAGAGAATACAAAGAGCAGTAGCGGTCCTAGGTCTGTCTCTGGTGTTGAAATATTTCTAGTGAAGAAATGTCCATCACTCCAGAGGCTATGCAATATGCTTTAAGAAGCTGCAAGGACTCTTCTTTAGACACCTTTTTAAAAAAGACACATCCGACCTGCAAACAAAGCCCTCTGCCCTATGTGCTGCAAACTGCTTACGTGCTTGTTCTGAGACTCACACAACAAACAGCAGCTATCCAAGTAGAGCTGAAGGCACAATTTTTTAAGAGAGCGTGCACAGAAGGAGCTCTGGAAATACTTCTTTCACTGTTTGACATCCCAGAAGGAAAGGATGCCAATAAACTAGAGTGAGACCAGATAATAAAGGGATGAAGAAAACAAGTTATTTATGAAGAAGGAAGTAAATGTTTACAGAATCATTCTGGAATCTTTCTGCAATGGTAGGTTATTGTAGTTAAAAATAAGGAATGTAAGAAATACAGGTGTCTTTATGTGGAGATCACGGTATTTGTACCTGTTGCCACAAACTTTTTTGCTGCCATACAGGTTTTAAGTACAGCTTTTGAATTTCACTTTTTCCTTATCTGAGTATTTTGTGGCTCCAGCACTGTTCTCCACCTTCACCTTACATTTAAGTGAGTTTTTTCTTCCTTTCTTTGGTCATTTGCATAAAATCATAGATATGGTGTTCCGTAGCAATTAATGCTCACCAGTCCTTTAACCCTTGTTCTGACATTTTGTTCTGGTGCTTTCATATACCCACATTTCCATTCATATCTCATTCATACCAGTATTAATATTTCAAGTATTAATATTTCTGTTACAAATTTCTCAGATGAGTGGTAAAATCAGTCACTGTAAAACTATACAGTACCAATGACTGAAATTTATTCTTTTGCAGAGAGCCTCTGCAAGCTTTACGTACCACTCAAGTCCCAACTGACACAGCTGAAGAATTAGCTGAGACTTAAGCAGAGAGAAAATTGAAATTCATCCAATAGCCCTTTTTTGGCTGTCAGATCTCAGGCTGCAGGAGTGAGGGCTACACAGTACCTGTAAGCATGACTCAGAATTGAGAAAGAAAAGAGCTTTCGCATTTAGCTGACACCACTCCTGGTGTTCGCTGCAGTGTGGCTGTGACAAGACTGCTGCAAACTGGGTTGTCAGGTGGGATACAAGGACGGTGCATTCATGCTTCATGCCAGCTTCTAAGCTATTTGAGTCCTCCTTCTGAACTACCTCTGTATTACTTCCTTCACTCCAACTGCATCACTGGTTTTAATGAATGTCACTTAATATCATGCTGGAGAGGAGTAGTCTGTGAAAACAGTGATACGTTTGCAAATTTGATCTAAGGTTTCAGTCAGTTTATAACATGGACCATCTGATATGCATGCCAGGGGACTACCATATGTGCTTTTGATTTATAGACCTCTTAGGTGTCTAAATACTGTTTTAGTTAAGCTCCCTTAAACAGAAGGGGGCATTTACAACTACGTAGAGCTCAAAATGGGCTGCCTGTTCTGGGTCATTTTCTCTAAATCCCACTATCTTTTTCATATTAGTATAACATTCAAGGCAAAACCATCATCCTTTCAGAAATCACGATATTTTCGAGTGACCTTTGTGGAACAGTAACTTCAAATTCATACTAAATTCTACTCCTCCCTTCTATTTATGTGCAGAACCTTGTTTTGTGGGAGAAGCATTTCTGGAGGGTAAAGCACTGGTGCTGCACATGATGCTGGGGTTGGGGAGTAGGTGGT
>Ga0181612_125948_pt1 | contig 14451 bp, 14 predicted proteins | sample HoacroProtozoa21_FD_119630 | JGI IMG/M metagenome (GOLD analysis project Ga0181612, IMG submission 119630) | Hoatzin crop microbial communities from Cojedes, Venezuel. Combined Assembly of Gp0051906, Gp0051904, Gp0051908 | reverse complement strand
ACCCTGCAGATATTTATAGGCATTTTGAAGGTCCCCTCTCAGCCTTCTCTTCTCCAGGCTGAACAAGCCCAGCTCCCTCAGCCTCTCCTCACAGGAGAGATGCTCCAGTCCCCTCATCATCCTCATAGCCCTCCGCTGGACTGTCTTCAGTAGCTCCTTATCTTTCTTGAAGTGGGGAACCCATTCCCCGTGGGGGACACAGCAAAGCCCTCCACGGGAGGAGGAAGTCCCCCAGACTACCCAGACCGGCTCACGATCTCACCCCCAGATATTCAGAAGGGCACTGAAACCCCCGGAGAACCAGGAACGTGCCTCCCGCACCGACTGAATTTTTATGGTTTTATGTTCTTAAGAGCTTCTTTTAGTGATGTTTTTCCCCAGAGCCTGATTTATGCTGGAGCCAAGATCTTTGCTGTGACCCCATAAAACAGCACTGGGAAGGGCCGGCTGGCTTGGCTCCCACAGCAGCCTCTGGAAAAAAACCCTCTTTTGATCAAAAAACTTTTAAATCAAGAAGTGGGAATAAATCTCAGGCTCAGGCGGGAAGAGTCTGGGGATCTGACAAGCAGCAGTGGTGTATGGGGGGGTGAGGGGGTCTTCCCACACCCCGAAACGGGCTACAGAGCGAGCCCACCTGCACTCCCCTCTCTCCTTACGCCAACCCCAGGATTATTTTCCTCTTTTTCACCCCCTTTAACATAGATTTTTAGTCCCTTAAAGATGGCACAAACCCCATCATCCTCAAAGAGCACTGCAGACCTGCGCCACCGGGGAAGGTCTCGACAGCGGGATGTCCTGACGACACCGCCACCCCCCTAAACCCAGACCTTCTCCCAGAAAACCGATGCAGTTTTCCACGTGGCAGCTCCACTAAGGAGACTTCTGCCTCGGCCAGTGATGGCCCCGTGGGGCAAGGAGAGCTGCCTGAGGCTGAGCCCGGCGTTTCTGCTCGTCGGAGCCTGCCAGCAAGCAAGCCTGAGAGCAGGCTCCGCTCCACGGCCGTGCCGGGACAGTCAGACCCACCCTCGACTTCTTCCCAGCCAAGCATGGGACATGGCACCCACCTGCGGTTCCACTTCTCCGGAGGCTCCGCGCTGAAGTACTGCAGGTCCCTGGGGAAGTGGTACTGGTAGCGGCGGGAGACCACCCTGGTGTTGGCTTTCACGGACCAGAGGAGACCAAAGAGGAGGAGGATGCCGCCGATGCCGCAGCAGAAGAAGCTGACGGAGCGGAGCAAGGCGCCGGAGGAGGAGCTGGGCACGGCCTCGGCTTCCCGGGGAGGCAGGAGGTGAGCCCCGCTGCCGGCCGAGGTGCCCACCTCGCTGTCGCTCCACCAGGCAAAGCACAGCGTCCCGGTCACCAGCAGCACGGCCCCAGTGATGGTCACGCCGTAGCGGAAAGAGGCGGCTGCCATCCTTCGGGAGAAGGTCTCAGGAGGGGAGAAGAGCGAGACAAGGCATGGGAGAGCCCACGTCGCTGCAAGACAAGAAAGGGACCGGGTTTGAGTGGGACAAGGTCATGGACGACCTTCCAGAGGAGAAAACGACTGAGCTAGGACATCTCTGGGGGTTGCACGCTCTTTAGCTACTTATTCTTGACCATCAGAAGGGGCATTTCCACCAACTCAGATGGGAAGCCCTTGAGCAGAGCAAAGTCAGCGGCCAGTTTGGACCCACCAACGTCCCAACGGCCTCGTAAATACATCCTTGTTTCCAAGGAACAAGGCGGAGGCAGGGTGGACACCCCAGCCAGGGGAGCTACGGCGCCAGGGGCTGGCACAGCTCCTCCATTTCAGTTTTATCCCAGACTCCCCCCAATGCTCCAAGGACCACCAGATGGGTTCCTGGTCAAAGCAAGGCTTGGGGAAGAGGTCAGGTAGAGGGACATAAGCATGTCATGGTTTCCGAATTATCACTGCACACGTTTACTCCTCTGAAACTGGAGGTAAATCAGCCCCACAGCGACAGCGGGTGTCTGGCACGGCTGCACGCAAGCCGGCAGCCCAGGGGATTCAGGGCCGCGCCGCTTCTCGCTTTCTCAGGGAGGAGGGCCGAGTACCACCTCTGAAAGTCACAGAGATGCTAATCCGGGAGGAAAAATAAAACCCCAGACCCTCAGATGCAGCCAACCCGGAGGATCTCACCTAGGGACGGCTCCTGAGACACCAAGCGAGCGGGGACCCCAAAGAGCTCTCCTGCGAGTGATGGAGCCCACAATAGCTGTGCTCCCTGCCACGACCAAGCTCAGGGCAGGGATGGGAGCAGGAATCCATGAGCATCTCCAGTAAAAGTCAAGAACGTGCTGGATACAAGCTAAACCCTCAAGGGGGTATTAGCTGCTGCTGAAGTACTTCTGCCATGCCAAGGGGACTAAAGCAGCAGGCCGCTGAGATCTACGAGGCTCTTACTGACCCAGCTACAATGCCCCATTTCGGGACACTCCAGAAGTGGAGAGGGGTTCAGTTTATTTTGAAGGCACGGTAAGAGTGGACGAGTCCACTCAACCTTCATCCAGATGAGCTTTTGCACATCAAATCTTGCTCCTCTGGGTCAGCTCCAGCACACACCTTCTCAGCTCCCCAGCACAATCAATCCCACAGATGTCATCACCACCTTCACCATCCTATCAGGGTGGTCTGGGGTGGGTTTGACAAGCAAAGAGACGAGGCGGTGCCACGTGTTCCTGCTGGGCGGCACTTCTCTGCTCGATGTCACACACTGAGAGCAACCCTCCTTCCTATTCTGGGGAGGGGGAACAGGTTTCCGACCTCTGGGGCTCTCACCCCCCATTGCTTTCTCCAGCAAACAAGAAGCATCTTCTCACTGGGCTTGGGGATCCCCAGCCCCCAAGTAACCAAAGAGCACCGGCAACCGGGGAGGCAGAGAGGTCCCACCACGTGCCCTCTGGCCTTGCTCACTGCCCAGCAAGAAGATGCAGGTTCAGCTCCCACTTCTTGATGGACAAAAAGCTTTGGACCATGTGGGAATCAAGCACCAGCACCCCCTTAGAGGTTCAGTCCAGGGTGACTCCTCGGTGAGGGCTTCTCACGGTGGCAGTGTAGCCAAGAGCCTGCACACCAGGGGATGGCCAGGACGAAGACAGAGGTGGATGGAGAGCTGCGTGACCCACGCTCAGCCTCCACCGCTGCCTTCATCACTTTGCCTGTATGTCAGTAAAATTAAGATAATCTGATGACTTTGGTCTGCACGGCTCCAGGCAGGGCTTGCTTCCTACAGTGGGGTAGGGCAGGGAGCAGCAGTCCAGCACAGACTCGGTGTGATCAAGGGCAGGTGGAATTTCGTTATTTCAAGCCATTTTTTATCAGATGGGCCCACTACATGGAAAGCCAAATTACATCGTAGTGAAAGAAACACCGTCTGATCTGATCTACCTTTAATGAAGGAATCCGATGAGAAGTGGGATTTAGGAAACCTGGAAGAAGGCTGAAGGACTGGGAGCCCCGACAACACGCTCCAGCTCCTGTCCTGCAGTCATAGCCGGAATTGTCACCCGGCTGGGGGTGGCCGGTGGTCCCTCCAGCAGCCGCAGCCACCCCTGAGAAGGAGGTGGTGTTCCTGGGCTGAGGGGACAGAGCTTCCCCCCCGACGAGGGGACGTGTTCAGATGCTCCCTCCGGAATGGCAGGGGTTTGGCTGAGCCGAGATGGAGACGGGACTGCTAGAGCCGCTGTTAGAGGCGGCTAGGGATCAGCGTCCTCCAGCTCACCACCAACGCGAGCAGGACACGGCGGACAAGCTGGGCTCACGCTGCCTTGCAGCAGCAGATGCTCAGGAGAGCGCAAGGACCCTGCTGACCCGTGAATCCAGCTCCTTTTGAGAGCATCGCATTCACCTGGAAAATTTTCAGCCAATATTGTTTAAAAAAAAAAACCAAACCCACAACCCAAGAAACCCTGCAGCAAAGCTCTCGATCCAACCGTGTGGAAACGACAGGTCACTCCGAACTGCAAGCCTGGGCTGAAACAGCACCGAGAGTTGCAACGTTCAGCTCCTGCAGCCAACGCTCTCCTCACTTTGGGGTCAGCCTCGTGCAGTTTGGGAGATGCCACGGTTCCCCAGGCAAGGTTTGGGAAATGCTGTGGTTCCCCGGGTGAGGTTTGGGAGATCCTGCAGTTCCCCGGGTGAGGTTTGGGAGATGCTGTGGTTCCCCGGGTGAGGTTTGGGAGATGCTGTGGTTCCCCGGGTGAGGTTTGAGAGATGCTGTGGTTCCCTGGGTGAGGTTTGGGAGATGCCGTGGTTCCCCTGGTGAGGTTTGGGAGATGCTGCAGTTCCCCTGCCCAAGCACAGGGAGTTCTGCAGCCCCCGGCGCTGCACACATCTGGGAGCGCTGGCAGTGAGGGGGAGGCAGACGTGGAGGGAAGGCGGAGAAGCCTCTGCGAGGTGATGGATTGACAAGCTCAAGAGAATAAACTCTTCACTCTTGACAAAAGCAGCGCGGGGAGCGATGCTCCCAGCCCCTCCAGCCTACCTGGCACGTGCTCCAGCAGCGTGTGTGCGGGGGCAGCTCCTCCACGCTGGGTGACATTGCCATTGCACCGTCTCCCTCCCAAAACCCCTGCCGGGGTGGCACGGCACTCCAGAGCCTCTTTAAAAGACCCAGGGACGTTTTTCTCAGGGCACCAACGGCTGGAAGAAGAGGCCAGAGGAGCCGGGGTGGGAGTGGAGGCTCCCAGCTCCGCTCCCGGGGTGCTGAGCACCCCACATGTCAGGTCTCCCGCCGAGCACTTCCAGGGCAGGCTTCCTCCGAAGACGGCAATTACCGGCTCCCAAAGAGCCACCTCCACCCGCCAAGCCACCCCAAACATCTTGTTCTTCCCCGTCTCCTCCTTTGACCTGCTCCGAAATAGTCTTTCCGGGGAAATACATTTGCACGCCGCTTGTACAAACAGATACGAATGTTGATAGTTTACGTAGTTCCAGCGAGATGCTGAGAATAGCATCCCCCTTACAAAGTTATGCGGGTGGTGATTCATAGGGTCTACGAAGCGTTGCTCGGAAAAACACCCTCACCCGGCGACGCAAGAAACGAAAAGGGTTTTGAGATCTCTCCCACCGCCACCAAGCAGAAACCCACCCCCACAGCCCGCCCTTCCACGCCGTGCCGGCCGGAGACCCTTAACCACGCTCAGGCGTGGCGAGAGGGACACTGGGGAGAGACGTGGCGAAGTGCGAGCGTGTCGTACGATCACAGCATCACTAAGGCTGGAAAAGACCCCTAAGATCTGGAAAAGACCCTGCTTCGGCAGGGGGGTTGGACTAGATGACCCACAGAGGTCCCTTCCAACCCCTACTATTCTGTGATTCTGTGAGTCTCCTCAAAAGTGGACATACTGTGATCTAATTTATGAAGAGAATAATACTTAAATCTAGTCACAAAGAACACACAGGAACTTAAAAGCATAGTAGTGGGAGTAATGGAGAGATTCACAAAGGAATTTAGATGACTCTTAAGAGTCTAGCTAGTATTTAATGCATTTAAATCCAAAAGGTATTTCTTTAGGACCTCTGTTTAAAGCCAGGTTGGTCCTGACAGCCCCTCCCACCCATCATGGTCCCACTTGCTGGCATTCAAGGTTGCCCAAGAATGCTAACATCCTTCTTTTTCCCATTCCAGAAGCACTCCACTGTTGCACAGTATACGTTTCATGCCTCAAAGATATCTAAACAGTTAGGGTCTCTACAAAATACAGGTGGAAGAATGAGTAACGGTGTCTCTCGGTGAAGTGGTTGCCCATGATGTGCAAGACAGAGATTTGGTCTCTCTTTTGCTTAAAGGAATTTGAATCCACAACTTCAGGGAGGGCACCACAATCCTCCAAATACTGGGTAGCATGACATCCCTTTTCTGAAGCTGTGTTGCCTTGTATGCAAAGATTTCAGCTAGAAACTCACTGTCATCTGCTCTTTCAGCCTGGGAGGGAAATTCTGTAGGCCTTTAGGAATGTAAAATCTTTGCACTGAAACTTGTTGAAATACTCCTTCAATTTTTCTTGTTGACTGCCAGTAGAGGACATCACACTGAGAATACCACAGTCAGCAACTGCATCTCTTTTGCTTAAATTTTTCTTATTGACTGCCAGTAGAGGACATCACACTGAGAACACCACAGTCAGCAACTGCATCCCCTAAAGCCTCATCCCAGTGACTTGTATGGAGATGCAGTTCCTTTACTGTCTTTCGTGATCAAATTCCATTAACAACCTATCCTTTTTTTTATGATAGTGGTTTACTTTCTGAGTGCCTGGCAAGTTCAGCATTTAACCTAACATGAGAATTTGAGAAAAAACTTCGGAGGACAAGAGAAATGAGAAGTGTGAGAGTTAACCACAGGGATTGTTTGTCAAAAAGCGATGACTTCGGGGATAATTGTCTTTGCGAGAATCTTCCTACAGTTTCCTCCAGGGACCATCCAAAGAGATTCACTATTTAAGCCAAAAGTAAAAAGTGCTCATTAGCGGAATGGTAGACTGGTCCAATTCACACCACTACATAAAGTGAGAGCTAAGGTTGGCTGTTGCTTGTCACCAAAGTCCTCTGAAGCAGCACTTGTGGATGTGGCGAAAAGTCATGTCAAACTCAGTAGGCTTCTGCAGCTTGTGTAGAAGCTGATCAGCACTTAACTGAACACCCTTCATGCCATAAACCAAAGCTGTGCACAGGCTGTTTCCTACAACTGCAGGATGTTTTTCTATCAAGTTGTCTTTCCGTTACATTCTGCCCTGTGATTTATATTGCTAGCTCTGCCGGATTGTGAGCATTGCCATGGAGGGATATCTGAAACATGCAATTCATAATGGAAGTAGTGGATGCATGCTGTTCTATCTAGGAAGCACTCTTTCCTCTTTCGATTGTTGTATAGGCAGTGTCAGTCACACGATGATCTAAACATTTTTGAGAGAACTGTTCGGAGTTCTTTCATTAGAAAATTTCCTTTGCGATCCACAAGAAGATTCTGAATAGATCAGAACCAAAATGGAGTTTTGAATATGGTTATACCTATTTCAGATGATAATATTATGCTTTTTATAAATAAAACATTTTGACTTTATCAAAGTAATTATTTGTAATAGGGTTATTTGAAGTTACTGAATAAAAAATATTTCAGTTTTTTTATGACAGGAAATAATTTGAGATTTCAGCATTTCTCATGCTTTAAAGACAAGCACATTCTGAAATATGAGAATTTGTGTGAAATGGAAACTTAATTTTCCAACCAGTTCTGCTGATTGACTTCTTTAGTACTGAAGAACGCAGTTGTGTTCTTCTGGTGAACTTCTGATGTCTGATTCCAAACACTTATTAACTATTATTTTCTCATAAACATTTGCTCTCATTTTCTTACTTTCTGCTTTCCCATGCCTTTTCTCCACAACTCTGACTTAAGTAGGTACCTGACAAATTATACATTAAAACAGGTATTTTAACTCAAGAAAAAAGTTATCTTAGCAGGCCAAGTCAGCACCATCAAGTGCTCCCAGGTATTTAACAGCAGAGAACCCTAAGTGAAGGTGACAGTAAAGGACAGCACTGCTTGCAGTTACAGTCATTGCTAGTTATTTTGGAATACTGAGGACAGCTGTTGGCAGGTCCCAACACAGAAGTTCCTGAATATTCACAAATTGGTATGAATTGTCAATAATGATGTAAATAACCACAAAGGAAGTATTGTGTCCTGATGTAGGTGACTGCAAAGATAACTATTTATCAGTCAGCTGAGAGCCTCTACGATATTGATTATGAATTATCCAGTCTTACAGAAAAATTTATTCTGGATGAGGCAGTAGCTTGGGTAGTGTCCTCAGGAGGTAAGTCGTGATAAAGACATCTACTTCTGCCCCTCCTATAGCTGGCTGTGCAGTCTGGCCAGTCTCACAGCATATGAAGGCATCTTCTAACCTTGCCTGGCAAGGGAATTAAGTGATTAACTTTACCTGTTTCATCACTTATTTTTATATCCCTTCCTCCAGTCTTACATCACATAAACACATGCACTTTGGTATAATGAAAATATAATAGGAGTGTGAGATTAGACATATGAGATTTTTCACTTCAGTTGATGAGACGTGTCTCCATGCACTTCATCGTATATATCTATTTTATACTCAGAGTAGCACAACAGAGTTTCTCACAAATGAAATGAGAAAATATTTTCTCAGACATCCCTCTGAATAATGGTTTTAAACATTTTCGTAGACCATCGCAAACAATTATTTAGTTGGATTACATGTGACAAAAACAGTTATCTTATGACATTTTTGATACATATTACTCATGCTGTGCAGACTGAAAAAAAAATTCCCTTCCACATGTTAAAAGTTAAAGTGTTTCTCACCTGTAAAAAGTTATTAGGATTCCCATTAATTGTAGATTTTTTTGTTTCGCTATAGCTCTGCATTGGAAAGAAGCAAAATCAATTTTGTGATGTAATTGCGTTTAGAGAGAGAAAGAGAACAAAAAGGTCAGGTTACTAATATAGAGGAAATATATGTACGTGTATTCCTTCTTACCATAAATACTTACATTTTATGTATTTGAATTAATCAATGCATAGGCAGCCTACCAAGAATCATTAAGTAAAGACACAGTAAAGACAAACCAACAACAGAAGGAAAAATTTTTTAAAATCAAATATCAAATGAAATACTTAGCTAAACAGCACAAAAATAACCATCCTACTCAGAAAGAAATCAATTTCCAGTTAGTCAGAGGAGAATGAAAAAAATTCAAGGGTGACAAAGAAAATCAAGAGGACAATGCAATGAGCAAGCAAAGAGGGGTCCCTTCAAATAAACTGTACTCCCCAAGCCATGAGGATAGACTTAATCAGAGATACCTTCATGTCCGTATTTTTTAAGGTGCTACACACATGAAACCAGGGGAAATTAGCTGAATTGGTTGTGTTCATTTTCTTTCTAGCTCGTGTGTTTTCTTGAAAGCTTTGTTTTCTGTTGTTTAGTATAAGCAAAGTATGCACTAAAATAAAAGTAATCTCAAAATATCCATAAAACTAGTGCACTAAATCCAAAGGACCATAAGAAAAAGAAGTTTCTCCTAAAACTGTTATTTCCAAAAACTATTTGCTTACTGTTCAAATACAACTGTATTAATTCTGAAGTTTTCTTATAGTTTCTTCAGTATTTTGTCCACAGAAAACAAACAAATAAATGCGTAGGTCATGTAGTGTTGAATAACTAAAGTATCATTCATCCCTGTAGCAGCAGAATAGGTCAAACTGAGTGCGCCTGACCATCCATACTGCTTCACTGCTAATTCACTCCTTTGCTCCATTTTGGACTTCACCAACCATGTCCTTCAAACAGTAATTTGTTCTAGAGTGCCTCAATATTCACAGCAGTGGATATGTAAAGTTAACGAAGCTGGGCATGTGAGCTTAGTACAAGAAGATCCAGCTAATAAGAGTGCTGAAGTACCACGCTACTTTTTAGATGTGTATTTAAGTGATTTTCTAGAATGGATGCTTTCCTGAATCTGTACCTGAAGGAATCCAATATGGGTGAGATTCCTCTAGGCCAGCCTTAGATGTTTCATATGTCGACATTTACATACAAGTTAGTTGTCTAGATGTTTAGGGAATGGAGAGCACTAGACATTTGTAGGGCTCAATTCATCTTACATATTTAGACATCTACTGTTAGAAGAGGAGAATCACTCCCCAGAAGCATATTTTTGTTGTTGCTCATTGCCTGTAAAAGAAGTCTAGGCAATTAGCTCTGACAGAAGCATGCAATGCTAATCCCACTCTAACTAACTAAAAATATAATTTTTTTCATTTCCCCTGACCATCATCATTCTCAAACTACTTTAACAGGAATGAGCTGCCTTAGACATGATCTAAATACCATAAATACATTTTGTCCATCACTTGTCTACAGTCTCTATATACATTAGTGCGTATTTTCCAGTGGATGTGGACTCAATACCAGCTGTGCCAGGAGGATGGTGGTGAAGACAGTTAAGGAAAGTTGTCACTGACAGTGAGATGACCTGCAACAGAACTAAACTTGCACATGGTTTCTATAGTGGTTGATAACAAAGGAGAAGCAGAGCAAGGACTCTGGAGGCTCCTAACAAAAAAAAAGTAGCAGACAGCTGTGCTGAATCTTGAAGTCTGGTGCAAATGCATTTGGGGCAGGAAAAGTATAAAGAAGAAAACAGAGGAAAAGACCTGAAGATCTACATTGGCAAGCTTATATTTTCTTGAGACTGCAGAACACAACAGTAGTCCCTACTTTTTCCCCTCTCGCTCCATTTCTTCTTACAGTATTTAAATGATCAATGCAGCTAATCATGTGAGTGTGCACAGAAATAACAAGTATATACTGAACATATATTTTTATTCTACCCTGAATTTTCTTTTCTTCCTTTCAGTTACAAACAGAATAAAGATGGGATATTATGCCACATTGGACAGTACTGTGACAGTACACAACTTGATACTGCGCAAATTCTACTGCCTGGCTGCTTTTATACCTTTTAGATTTCATTTTCTCTGTGATGATGAACTACAGGACTTTGTTTTGACCTGTACAACTGAGAGTTTCATTGATGTAGGCTGTGATTCTTCTCATATCTTAGAAGTTAGGTTATTTGCTGTTAATTTCACTGTTGTTTTTAATTAATTCTGAGTAGTACTTGACAGGGTGAATTCCGAAAAGATTCTGAGTTGATGGAGGGGTTGGTGATGGCTTTTCAGCAAATGTTCCTCTTTTCTCCAAACCAGTGGCTTTAAAGCTATCTAGGAGGAGTGGCTGGCTGCCAGAAACATGTCAAAACCTTTGTGTCCTGGAAATTCCTTTTTATTAAAAAAGCCCTGTCAATCTGCAGTTTTCTATACCTCCCCCCTTATATAAACCATTTTTTTTGTCATAAAATCTGTCTGAAATTTTTCAGTCTTTCAGGAGTGTCTTCAGATTACAAGGAGCTCTGACTAGGCCATAGTGACTAATGCCAAAAAGTGCTATTAAGCAAATTACAAGAAGAAAAATAAATTTCATGCAGTCCCCAAGATGGACTGTTTGTAGACTTCACTTACTGTTGTTTAGATATAATAGCAAATGGTAAATAGTGCCTTTCTTTTTTTAAGATGCTTAAATATTATAACAGGCAACTTGTATATACTGAATATGTACGTAAATATATAATATTGAAATGCTCCCGTATGATTCTGATTGAACTTTAATTTGAGTACATATTTTCCATCTACCAAAAACTCTCCTGTAATCTCAGATCTATGTCCTGATTGACCTATTAGCATTTTTGCTCACTTTTTCAAAATTGTTACATCCTGGTTTCTGTTGCCATCTGCTACAGGGCTGAGGACCATGGAGATTGCTACTGAGACTCTGTCTCTTCTGTAATTTAGCAATTGTCCCTCCTTTTTGTATCACTGTAACATATTTATGCCAGTGTTCTTTATGATGCGCAGCTTCTCCCTTGACTACATCAGTTTTGAACAGTTTACAGGCAAAGTCAGACATGGAAATGAGATTCAGAAAGTAAATTTTCTTAAGGTTCCGCTGCTAACAGCACCAAGTGTAGGTCACATCCATTTTTTTCTTCTTTTTCTTCTTTTTTTTTTAACTGGGAGAATTTTCTGGAATGTATCTTTGTGTCTATCAGCACCTCGGAATGCTAATAAGAGAGCAAAGTTCCTAGAAGAACCTGATGTGCTAGACCTGTTCAGACTGTTCTTTATTCATCTGGACTCTGCTGAGTATGATACCACTGCAACTCTCCACTATTACACACTAGTCTAGCGGTCAAAGCGCTTAACCAGGCTATATGCCAATTCCGGTCTCCAAATACCCACCCAGGGGTGGAGCAGCCAGATTCTAGGTGTACCTCAGCCTGTGGTATCACCCTGAGAGGTTCCTCCACTCCACAGGTGTATATTCAGTGTGTGTGTTGACACCTTTCCTTCTGAAGTCGGTCTGAAGGGCATAATTAGGACATGCATACCTATAAATTTATACCCTCAGGCTGAGAGGACTGTGGAAGACCTGTTCTTCCTCTTCATTAAGAGCTCTAAACATTCATTTTTGTTGCTAATTGAAGTTCTGAAGTATAAGCACTTCATAAAAAGCCATTGAAATATCTATTTTCCGCTTGTTGCCCCTTTCCTACTGGTTGTCATTGATGTCACGGAAAGCACCGTGCCTTCTCTCATGAATACCTAAATAAGCATCTTACTGTCTTTCTTTGGCCACTCTCTATGCCAGAGTGGAACACTTTACCTAGCCTGCTGACACTGAGAAGTCTTTATTGACTGTCTGTCCTAGTGACACTGCAGACGATCAGGAGATGTTCTTTTGGTACTTCTGTCTCTTATAGTGTTGCACCTTTCAAATCTGGAAAGAGTATCTCAGGTAGGCTGACTGCTAGAAACTGAAATAGAATTGTAGGAACAGAAGTGGTATCTCTAGTGTTTTAAAGCTCTTGATTGAATTTTCTTCCGTACCATTGTTTTGGCCACACATGTACAGGAACAGTCTGGTATTCATCAATTATTTTAGAGTCACTTCTTTAAAATGAACAGCAGCATATCATGGGATGGGGACTGGGCTTGACATTGTCAGGTGGGAAACCTGTCTTTGCTCGATTAGAGGAGGAAGACTTAGGGAGGAAAGAGGAACGAGGGCAATAGTAAGACAATGACGAGTAAAATTCTTTGATGAACTTCCCCAAGTGTTCCAAGAATCTTCCAAAATTTAATTAAAATGTGACCGAGCATCAACCCTAAATACTTCCCAGTTTAGGGGTTAATTGGAACACGAATCTCAGATACCAGGGCAGGAGCAGAACACCAGCCAAAAAAGTGCCAGCTGTCCTCTCAGACTGAGCCGTCTGCTTCAGTGCTTCTGACCCCACACCAAGGAATGCTCTTGCTTGCTGGTTTCTCATTTCTTCACTTCTTCTCTCTTTTCTTAGCATGGCTAAATTTGGAATGATTTAAAATGTCTTCTGTACTTGTATTTTTCAGAAAGGCAGGTAGTGCAGAAAGCTGTTGGCATGTTGAAGCTAAAAAGGTCATTAGCAGCAGAGAAGTACAGAGGCTTTAGGGAGAATTTCTGTATCTCTTGTCCCATCCTATCTGTGTATCATCCTTAATGTTGTTCTCTTTCAGCCTGGAAGAGCACTCACTAGCTTACTGGAGCTTAATAGTTTTCCTTTCTTGTCCCCTCTCTTTATGCTTTGTTCTTTCAGTAGATTCAAGGATCAAGGCCCAGATATTTCTTTTAGGTTGTTGAATAAGAACACAAATGAATAAAGCCAACATGTTTTTCATAAGTGATAGCCAACAGAAAACTTCCTCTGGCTGAAAAGTTCAAAGACTGTGTTTTCAGAGACAGAGAATCCTAGCTTTCCTGTCATGGCTTTCTGGATGAATACTTTGTATTATTGGGACAGAAAAAGTATCTGTGAGTGAGTTTGCAGACAAATCCCTCGTTTAACAATGATTTTGATGATCATTTTCTGCAACTCAGTCTGGAATGGTTGTGTTTGATAGTGGGAAAAGAGAAAAGGAAGGAAGAAAAGAAAGAAGACAGGGAATAGAGAAGGAATCAAAGAGAAGAAGAAAGAGTAAAGGACTAACAGTAGGAAGGAAGGAGAGAGAGAGAGAGAAAGAAAGGAGAAAATACAAAATAAGATAAAACATGTAATTTCCTGTCTACTTTGATTTATCTTCACGCAAAAATATATCTAGTACCTTCTTTTTCTGAACCACTTCTTCCAGATTCTTTCTCCGAAGAGAAAAAACAGTTATTCATCTTCCAGGTAAAAATTTACCTCTAGTTCATATTGTGACATTGAAGAGATTTGTCTGGTTTGTCTTTTAAAACTATTTTTCAATGTATTCTATAAGAAAGACAACATTTATTTTGCTCTTATTTTTCTCACTGCTGAATGCCAGAGGCTTTCAACATCCAACGGGTCTTTCCTTGGGCAGATATGGGTAATTCAGGTCCTGAGTCAGCAAGTTCATAGACTTAACTTAATGCATATGCTCAGATTCACCCCTTGCAGCAAAACCCTGAAACTCCCTAATTCATCCACTGCCGAATCAGAGCCACACATCTCCATAAGGCATACCAGAAGTTCAAACTATTCACATCAATGCACATCATTTTGTGTTTGCCAGCATAGAAACACACATTAAAAATAAATAAATAAATCCCTCAGCTTTGTATCAAGAACGCAAATGATCCTAGAGAGATTTATTTAACAGAATATATACTCTAATATGTCTCCTTTTGAAACTACGTAGGAAAAGTAGGGTATAAAAAACACCCCTGCTGCTATAGTTCTGCCCCTTCTTGCACGTGGGTTGGGGCAATCCCATGCACAAATAGAGGCTGGGTGTAGAACGGATTGAGAGCAGCCCTGAAGAGAAGGACTTGGTGGTGGTGGTT
>Ga0181612_173300_pt1 | contig 14452 bp, 8 predicted proteins | sample HoacroProtozoa21_FD_119630 | JGI IMG/M metagenome (GOLD analysis project Ga0181612, IMG submission 119630) | Hoatzin crop microbial communities from Cojedes, Venezuel. Combined Assembly of Gp0051906, Gp0051904, Gp0051908 | reverse complement strand
ATTCACTACCCATTCCGCCTCTCCAAATCAGCTTCTCAGGACTTCTCCTGCGTGCATTACACTGCACTCCGTACTCCAGGTTTCACAAATAGACATAGCTGGTTGGGCAAGGGGTTTTTTTTTTACCCTGGTGTTTATAATTCCAATTGGTGTAAAATTTCCTGATGGTTAACACATCCTGTTACAGACACTTTTGAATGAATGACTCATTCCCAAATAATTGACTAGCTTTGTAATTTGGGAAGTAAAAATCACATTTATGAGTCCCTGAGGGGAGGGCCTATAACGTTGTGCATAAAAAGTAGATAAATCATAAAACCTGATTTTTTTTTCTTCTGTAAAAGCTTCCATTAGCCTTTGTGTGCACATTAAAGCAATGCCCTCTAAATGTGTGCAGCTGCTTTAAATCACTGGTGCACTTTAAAATCAAGTCTTTTTATATCTTGATGTTAAAATTACATGTTGGTTACTGTAATTCTGTCTTGTTTTTTGTGGGACATCCTTGGATCAGATCTGCTTCTGGAAAGGCCTCTCCCTTTGCACTAAATTTTCTAATCCCTACAAACAGAAGAAACCTAAGCATTTTGAACCAGTGTAAATGGTATTTAGCAGGTAAACAAGAGAGACAAAAAAAAGGACGAGTCAATGCCAGTGCAATTAGGACCCCATCCTCACTTAGTAAATGCATGCATTTTGGATTGAGGTTTCAAATAAATGTGCAACATGACTCTAATGGGATTTGACAAGGGTATTTGACATCTGCAAGGCAAATCTATTCTTATCTACAAAATATCTAGTTATAAATCTAATCCCTCCCCCCACCAAAGGTGAAGCTGAAAGTGTGTAATATTCAGACTCCTGAATGAAATAGCCATGCCACTTATCCTGCCTTTGCAGTCCAAAAGTCCTGTATACCTTTATGCTGGCAAGGCCTTTTCCCACATTTTCAGAGTACTGTAAATTAGTTTAGTATGCTTGAAAGAACCTGTAATTGTAACTGCTCTTGTTGACACATCAGCTTGATGCCACACAGAGCACGGCTGGGACCATATCCCTTGGTTTTGCAGCTACAGTGCATTTCAAGTGCTTGACAGGTCCAGCGCTAAGATGTTCTGAATTAGATTTGAATTACAACCGCTAAATGCCCTTGTCAAAGCTTGTTATGCCTGAAACTAGCCATATACATTTAACTGACTATTCCTATGGAAGGTATATTGCTTAAACAAAGACATATTCCAAAGTTTCATACAGAATTGTCAAAATATAATTGAGTTAAAAAAACAACTAAAGCATAAGAAGAGCAATCTTTCTTTACTGCCTTCCCTCCCCCTTTTCCTTCTTTGAAATAAATCCAAAGGACAATTTAGTGGAATCTTAGTATAAAATAAGAAGAGCATATGCAGTTCCCACAGAGTCATTGAAATCTATACGAATACCAGTTTCATCCATACATTGATCCTAGTGTCATGAAAGGCCATAGTAAAACTTCAGGATCTTGCCCTGTGAAAAAGGTTTCCTATCACTTTGCTGACATTGGAGAGCATCTGGTACTGCAGAAATACTAAAAAAGGAAAAAATACTAAAGGAAACTATAGCTAATACATCTATGAGAATAGTTTCAGGCCTTGAATTCTGGAGGATCCCAAGTTTGTATTTATTTCCTCAAATAAGGGAAGCCTAATATTTATACATATACATATGCATATACATGCATATATCTCTATGCCCATATGCAATATAAAATGCACACATGCAATGTTTATACAGTTTAGCCACACATAATAGAAACTTCCTTCTGACTTGCAGACGCATTCACGGTCACATACTTGTTGTACGAGGCCATAATCATACATTCTTAGGCTAGAAAAATAGCAACCAAAGAGCACAAAACAGATTTAGACAGTGTCTATCAGTCTGTGCCATGGAGATCTCTGTAACTCACTGGGGCTGCATCGTGCTGCTTTTTGCTAAACCCTGGGCTGCGGACACTGGCTGCGTGATTGCTGAAATGTTCTGCTGAGGCTGTCCTGGCTGAAAAAGAAACTGCTGGTTGTAAGCACTGTTACATGCAAAGAAGCTGGCCCAAAGCTCAAAGCTGGGAGGAAAGAGTGAGAAACTCCTGCAGACTAGCTAGCTATCTTCAACCTTCTTTGAATAAGCAAGACAGATTTGCTTAACCTAAACCCACAAAAGCACAGGCAGCACAGAAGAGGAGGAGCAGGCTATTGCATCCAATGAAGACAAGACAAACACAGGCATACTTGTACATGTGACATAGCATCATGGGCTTCTCTTCCTCCCAAATTCTCCTGCATGAATGAAACAAAACACCTTGGGAAAAAAGCTGTTGTTTCACTACAGGTATTCTGGTTGAATTTGAAAGTTAACATAATCCTGGAAGTTTTCTAGGCTGCAGGGCTGTTGCATACTGCGATGAGCTGCTGGATTTGTGTTCCTCAGATGACTTAACTGGAGACATAGCCCTTGGTGCCCTCACTTCTTGCCTTTCCCTCTCTTATAAAAAGAACTGTGAGTACAGGAGATTTTAGAGGGGAGTTGTGGGCCTTCCCCAGTAGGGAGCCAGCAAATGGTAGAGGCATACATTCAGAAGGATACCACATCTTTCCAACCACAGTAGTTGTGGATGTAGCTTCAACATCAGTCCTCTGTTTCCAAAGTAAGGATGAAGGTCCTTCCTCTGTGTGCCTTGGCTTGTAGACTGTAGTTTCTTTGGGGAAGATACTGTCCGTCCCTGGGAAGTTCATAAAACACCCAGCTTAAGGACATGCCGTTTCATCCGGAGCCTCTAGAAGGTACTGTAAAACAAACAAAGCATAATCCTGCCCTACAGATGGACCAGGGCTAGACAAAGACCAGGCCAGCTGCAGCAGGGCTGTGTTCCCATCTCCTGTGGTGTGCCGGTGCAAACAGATTGGGAGTGTACAGCTAAGATTTCTCCCATCTAAAGCTGCCCTAGGCATTACCTCAAAAGATGAATTATCCAACAACAACAACAACACAGATTTCTAACCCCATTCCAAGAGCAAAATGTGGCCTGAATGGGTCAAAACCTGCTGACAGCCTTAAGCAGCATGAGAAACCTGTTTCATGATTTTAGCTGGTTATTTTAAAACTGAGTTGAAAGATTAATGGTGAGATTTTCAAAAAATGTAGGCTCCCAATGACAGGAACCGACAATTTGCTCATGCAATTTCCCATCGCTATGTGTGCAATAGGGAGAAATGTGTGGGCAAAATGACACACAGCCATTCTGTGCCTATAGTTTTTCTGGAAACCTTAGCCCTGAAAAAGCAATAAGCAAATAAGCAGAATGTTTAAATGAAAGGCAGAAAGATTTAGGCTAAGAGATACATTGATATTCTTTGTTAATTTTTTATTTAATTAAGAGGCACATGCTGATTATTTTTAGCAGTGTCCCCCTGATACAATTCAGATGTAAATCACATTTCTGTAGTCAGCTGCTGCTGTTTAAGCAGAAATATTTTGACACTATAATTATAGGGTTGAAACTATGCTTTACATTAGTGTATAAAACACTCATTAAATTAAAATTCTTCCATGAAATCATGAAAATAAACAGTCTGTCTGAACTAGCATCAACAAATTCACAGAATGCTTCTGCGTTTTCTCAGAGCTGGCCTTCAAGTGACTGTATTACAAGGCCCTTATTTAACCATGAAGTGTTAAAGGTTCACATTCTTTTGAAGGTCCCATTCTGCTTATTTTTAAAATTATTGCTTTAATTGTTTTTACAACTTGTAAGATTTTAAAGCTATTAAGCCTCAAAGATGTGGGAAAAATTAAAATGGTGATTATTATAACTTGCCTAAGTCTATGATATGGCAGTGGCACTGCATTTTTTTTCAAGAGTGGATTAAATAGAAGGAGTCCATGGCACCACATGTGGCATGTCACATTGGTCTGTTATGGCTGAGAAGCAGGATACACAATTTATACACAGTGCCTTGTGGGACCAAAAAGAAACCAAAAGCTCAGGGTGGTAATGGTGTTAAGGAATCCTTCTTGCCCTCTCCCTTGCTTGCCACCATGTTTCTGTCTTTTGTCCCCCTCCCATCTATTGTGGACCTGACAGTCCTGGAGATGACAGGCCCAACTGTCTGTGCCCCAGAACAGGCAGAAGTTTTTGGCAGGAGGTATCAGAACACGAACACCCCAGCAAGGTCCATCGACGTCGTGAGGGAGGGAAAGAGGGCACGTGTCTTTGCCCTGCCCAGCTAACTCCTGGATTCATTTATCAGGTCTGTTTTCATTTACTCCACTCCCAAGAAGAATAAGTTGCTCCTCGTCAAACTTTCAGGTGTCCCAAACTGAGATCACCTTCCATAGAAAGAGGCAGTCTTCTCTGACCCAATGGTCTCATTAGAGGGACCCTTAGAGGGACCCATTGATGGGCAACGGCATCAGCCCTGGATCCTCCACCACCCACCATAGGCTTGAGTGAAGATTTCTGGGTGCAACCGTGGTCAAGACCCCTGAGCCTCACCCTTCACTCCCTGGGCATGTTTGTAAACCTGCATGTGTTTGAACACTCATCTCTATAAACCCTGATTGGGTTTTGTTTGTTTTCATCTGAACAGTATTGTTGATCTTTACAATGCTCTGAGCAAGCTGTGGCAGAGCTGGGCTTGAGAGCGAATGGCATTGGATCTTTGAGATGCAGATGATGTAATCACAGTGGTCTGAAACATTTTTGCTACTTCTTTATTCCATTCAAATCCACAATTATGGTTGACTTTTCTTTGATTGAAGATATTCCAGAAAGATGGACTGCCATGGTAATTGCACCATTTTATCTTAAGATACGAATCTGAGACTGATCCCTCTGGTCTTATGAAATTACAGTCAACATGTTATTTTCTCCATTTGTGCACGTAACATCTACAATGGTGGTTGCTGCAATGTATATTTAGTCTTAACTTGTCAGAACCATCAGCTAAGAAATATTCAAACCCTTCAACCATTTTATTAACCAGGATTAAGCACAAGAATGTCTGCTTCAGAGTGTAAATTTTAGTACACATTGTAATTTAATAGTAAAGATTTTTTTTTTTTAATGCTATAGTTGTCTTCCTTCAGCAGCCACATGGATGATATTTTGTCCAGCATTACTGGTATTATAGTTATCACTCCTCTCCCACATGATGCCATTTTCCACACTGGATAACAATAACCTTCTTTTCAGAGCCTGGATACTATAGTCCAGTGAATTCAATTAAAGTTTTCCTTGAGATAAAAAGGAAGAAAAATATTTTACCCCTGGAAATCATTGATTTTGTATTCTAGCTTCACATTATCATGAAACCTGTGGGGGATGTTCAGTGTGGTTTTGAGAAGTCCCACTAATAACAGAGTATAAGTTAACCTTTTACTTTTGTTCCAGATCTTTCCACAAAGTATTTTTAGTTCTCAAATTGGATAATTGGCAAATAGAATTTTTTACTTAGTATGTTTATTCAGATGAATTATTGTAACTCTTGATCACTACATTTTCATATCCTACACAGAATCTCTTGAGAATTCTTCCAGATTTTTAAGCACTTTATACAGAAATTTTGGTTGTTAAAATAGAAAAGAAAGGCCAGAACAGAGAAACATTTCCTGGTTAATATAGGCTTCTTCAGAAGAAGGAGAAAGAATTTTTTAAAATCTAAATGTCTTTTCTTTTAAAAAAACAAAATTTCAGTGCAAAAAAAATTCTAGTGAGCAATTTGACATACTCAACATTAAATTTATTGAACACATTACATGTTACTGCCTCTGTCTGGATTGCCACAAGATATGTGTTAATGCACACTCTTATGTAGTTACACTTTACTTCCCATTGATGTCCTCCAGTCTCTGCTTGGCACTCATTTTTCCAAAAAACGTTAGCAAAGGTGCTTTCTACAATATTCACTGAAGACAAATACAGCTGAAATGAACTCAGGACTTGGCTGAACAATAGTATTTTTTCTAGAAATTATTTGCTGGGACTATCTCTTGTTAAAGAGGTTACATATATAAAGTGTAATTTAGTGACAAGTAAGTGGTAACATGTTAGCATAAGGGTGAGTGTAAACTCTGAGGCCAGAGTGACTCAAAACAGTACCTAGTGATGGCAATATAAACAGACATTAGCAAATATTTGCAATGACCAATGCCCAAATAAATCAGATTACGCTGCAGTTACCATGTTTATACAAATAGTCATTTTGGTGAATTTAAGACATTTCAGACATGAACCTGACATTTCAGAGCTGCATGACCTCCCATCTATGGCAGAGGATTTAACTGCCTGGTCCTACCCTTTTCTGGTAGAGTTTCTGGAATATTTTTGAGTAACGTAAGTGGAGGCCAGAAACAAAACTCCATAGTTTTCATTTTCCACCACCTAGTCTGCCTTCTTGTATTCCCCCTGTGCCTACGGCAGCTCTGGGGATACTCAGGAAACACAGAGCTACTCATGGCTGAAGCAGACAAGTCACTGACCACCAGCACTAAATACCCAGCCCCACGTGTTTCAGGAATGGCAGTTTGACACCCATTCTGAATTCAGTTTCAGCTACCTCCAAGTAACTTCCCCTCCCTCAGGAACAACTCCATTTCTCCTGTCCTATGGTAGGCTGGTCCATTTTTGGACCCTTACTTAACCAATGATGATGGAGACATCTGAATTCCATGGTGTCCAAGATGAACAGCTGACACCACCACGACTAGATACATCACCTTCTTTCCCATACCTCCTCACTTATGGAAGTCCAGGAGCTTGTGGCTTCCTCAGCTTCCCCACGGCCAGGAGGCACTGACATAGTCCAAACTTTTGGGAACATAAGAGTTTCCCCCACCTCAGCACAGTCTTCCACCTTTCCTTCTATTCTCGGGGAAGAAGTTTTCTCTCCCCTACCTTCTCACATACAAGCTTTGAAAGAGTAAAACAGGGACTAATTCCCTCTGCTTGTTAACTTCCTAAATGAAAAATCCTGCTATGGAATGGTTCAGGCATCTGGGTAATCATCATAAGCTGGCTGTGTTGCCAGCCAGTTCAAGAGACGCATAGCTGAAGTAGGCACGATGAGGAGTTATGACCAATTAGCTGCTCATCCTCTCAGTAAAGAAGCTTTCCATAGGAAATTGAGTTTTACTTTTTTTAAGTTGAGGAAGCTGCAGCCTAAGTCCTCCATCCATGGCCAGAAGGGCTTGGTAGGAGGCAGAAATGGAGGTGGCCAAGCAGACAGCCAGTCTTTGGAAAACATGAACTTATGACCCACCTCACCATGGTGACAAAGACTGTTAACAGACGACCAGATCACTAGCTGTCAGTTTTAGAAATGGTAACAGATTTCAATTTAATGCTCACATTTTTCCTGAGAAACAGAGAAGTGCCTTGGGCACCTTTTCTTCAGAGGACTTCAAGAAATATTTTGGGAAGAAAAGAGGGTGACCAACCCCCTTTCTGTGCCCAGGATGTCTCCTGGACTCGCTCCAGGGAGGGAGGACTTGAAGGCCAAATTCCCATGCAAGGCCTTGTCAACGGCTCAGCAAAATGTGAGGGTCTCCTACAACACCCAGCAGGGAGCACATCTTCAGTGAGAGACACAGTGTTTTACTGCTTCTCCTCTCTATTACTGACCTTGAGACAGAAATAAACAACTCAAATGCTGGCTAGCACACTCATACGTGCCACTCTGTGCCTGAGGGTTTCAGAAGGTGTTGGACTAGGCGCCTGCTAGCTGGTCTCAGAGAAGGTGCTAGACGGTTGCCCTGTCTCGAGTGTGAGGGATGAAGTCTCCTGGGCAGCACCCACAAAGGGGCATCTGGCTGCCCTTCTGCCAGCAGATGTTCAGCAATGGGATGTTAATGGGCATCGTCATCTCAGCTGACTGCCTGATGATGAGGATAGAGCATCCACCTTCAGACTGACAACGAAAAAATGAGGTGGAAACATTATCTGGCCTAGCTAGCAGCTAGAGCGCCTTCTCTTCACCACCTCCACCTCCCTCGATCTCTCTCGTACACGTCCCCAGGCAAGCTTGCAGCCTCTGATCACTTTATTACTTCCAGGGGGAGAAAGTTACTTGGTCTTTGCACAGATCTCTTGCCTTCCCTTGCATCTCTCTTTCTTCCCATCCCCAACTCCTCAATATATTACTAGTACTAAATAAGCAGCACTTCAAACAGTTTTGAAGCTTCCTCTAGCAAAACCATAAAATCTGTACTGGTAATATATATGTATTTCTGTCCCAGATTCCCAATCTGTTTCCTTTAAATCCAATAAAATTTATATCATAGGGCTTAAGGGCAGAGGGCTTCATACAATTAAAACTGATTCAGTAAATGCAAAACATAAAAAATAAAGTATTGGTATTTGATATTCCTATATTTCAATATTGCTTTGATATTCCACTATGAAACTTCAACTGGGTTGGGGTTTTATGCATTCTTTTTCCCCCCTCTTTGATTTCCCCCACTTTTTCCTTTGAATTTTGTCTCTTTAATCACTGGACCATGGATCAGAAATACTTGCAACTTGTTTGTGGAAGGCCAGAGTCTAAAGCAGCAGCTTGTTTAGAAAGTTGTTTCACCATCTGTTCTCTCTTTTTCCATTAGATGGCTGGTTTTACATAGAGATTCATTTTATCGAGCTCTCATTCACTCTGTAGCGCATCATCTTGTTTCATTCATATACTGATACAATGCTCACCTATCTTTCTCTTTGTACACAGTAGCTATTTGTGCATTGACACTTTGAGAGCACACATACCTCAACAGGCAGTATTGTCCACTGACTTTCACCGATGCCACATGTAGTTTGTTGGAGCCAGGGTAGGGTTTTTCTGAAATTGTACAGTAGATCCAAAGATCTCATGGCTGAAAGGCGCTGTTGTGATCATCTAGTCTGAATTTTAATATAACAAAGGCCATAAAATAACAAAGGCCAAGAAGTGATTCCTGAACCAAACTGATACCTTCTGGTTGACCTGGAGATCTCCAATTTGGGTAATCCACTACAGCCTAGGAGTAGTTGTTCCAGCAGTCAGAGGTAACTGGCCTCTTATTGCGGAGAGAACATCACTGCCTTGGAAGTTTCCCTTTTCAGCCACTGATTTTTATTCCCTTTGCACTGATAGAATTGAGACCTATCGGATATCAAAAATCTCCTCCCCATGAGGGCTTTTGGATGTGCAGGTAGCCCCCAGGGCAGAGGGCATGCATCCAGGCCTTCCATTTTAGCAGCTGTGAGCTCTTGGAGTTGTTTCTCCGTCACCTGCAGCTGTGCCCCGGTTTCTGTCTGACAGAATAAATAGGTTACATTTCTTTCAATTTTCCCTATAAAGCAGGTTTTGAAGACCTTATCAAACCATACATTTCTGAATATTTCTCAGTCTTAGTCCACTAATACACTGGTAAGAAGTGGTGTTGCAAATACTCTCAATGCTGGGTTGAGGAAGCTTTTTCAGCATCAAGGTGAATCACTTAATTCCTGCCTATATCACAGTAACACACGAGCTCTGTTGTCTGAAGGTAAGGCCAGATGGCAATCTGCATAGATCATGCACTTCTGATTGCTTCAAACCCTTAGTCTAGCTAGGAAGATGCAGATTAGATGCATCACACAATAGACGAAGTTGATGCCACCTCAGTGGAGAAAGTTGGAGTAGTTAACTTCCCGGGTTTCTTTACAGCCCTGTTTTCTATGAATCTAAAATACTTAGAATTCACAAGACTGTGTAATTAATGTTTATTTGCCTACCATCACCTGCATTCAGTGATTTAGGCATCTCCCTAAGGCTTTCCCAATCTCTCAGCACCTTCAAACAGCCATATGTTACAAAAAACTTTTCTTTCTTTCCTTTCTTTCCTCCAAAATTTTGGATTCTACACATTTCTTGGCATCCGGTCTTTTCAATGTTTAATGTGATTTAGTGACACCGTTTCTGTATGTAAAACCACCATAAACTGAAAGGCTGGAGCTCACTGCCTGGCGGGTGAGATGCTGGAGCCTTGCACTGCTACAAGGGTGGATGGAGCTGGAGCACAGCAGGGTGAGCCAGTACTTGTCTCAGCCCTGGAACCATTATGGGGACTAGACATTAAAATCTGAATGGTTTTAGCTCTAGAAATGCTAGTTTTTATACAGCTGTTTATTTCATTTATTACATAGGAAAAATTTCCACCAAAAAGCAGTGGAAATAGTCAATGAGCTTCCTTCAGAACACCTAGATTTTAGCTTCTCAGGGAGCTCTTCATAAGGGGAAGATTTGTACTCTTCAATGCTAAAAGAGAAAAAAAAAAAAAACAGGAAACTTCTTCATCACTTTTTTTTCTGTTTTCTGACTAATTCTTATTTCAGGATAACCCCCTCACACCCGTGGTCTATTTAATGTTACAAACTGTTCTTGATGTTACTAAGAATAACACCTAGACTATGATTTCCTCTTCTATGGGGGTGAAAGGATATGTGTTGCCTTCCTTATCCTACTTGGTGGCTGTCAGAATTTTTCAGGGTTTTATCTGATATGCAGTTAGTCTCAGAAACTCATTTTTCATGTGTACACAGACATCATGCAATGGAAGTTCGAAAGGGACAGAATTCTTCTGGAGCGTCACGAATTCTGAACCATCCTTTTAACAGCCAAATTGATGACTTCTGATTATTGGGAAGATGCTCTGGATGATTCAGCCTGTTCTGTGGTCCCACTGTCATTTTTAAGTCATATCATGCCTGTTTCTTAGCACAAATTGCTTAACACATCCACCCATCTTAAGACAGCAAAAAATCAGTTTGACAAGCATTCATTATTCTGAAATCACATATTAAAGAGAGTAATATTTGCAAAAGTACCACAACTGCTAAGGGAGAAGAAGAACTTATATGAGGTATAACCTTACTGTGCAGTGGATAACAGAAGCATTAATAGAAAAAACCTAAGTGGAAACAGTTGACAAAATAAATTAAAGCACAGCTCTGCCCCGAAAAGTGACTAAAAATGGCATCCTAGGGTCCCATGTTTATTATGTGTTACCGACTCCAGATCAGATTTGCTCAGTGTACAAATAAGGGGTGAAATTCTAGCTGGGCTGAATTCAACAGGAGCTTTGCAAACGACTTCAATGGGGCCAGGATTTCATTTTAAGAGAATTTTTTTTTCCTTTTTGAGCAGCCTGTGGAGATTTGACATGGAGATCACAAGGCTGGCTGAAAAGTAAAACAGAAAAATCCTAAAAAATTTCAAAATTGTTTCCATTTTGTAGAATTGAAAATAGGCCAGTTTTTCCACTTCTGTGTTTTATAGCTGAGGATTTTGCATATGATGTTTTTAATAAATGTTCTTATCAAGGATATCACTGACATGTTTATTAGCATTCTTTTCTGCCAAAACCACTGAATTTGGAAAAATGAAATATCTAAATGCTCATGCTGGCGTTGATCTTGAAAATGCTTGTCAATAAAAATGTCAACAGAATAGAGAAGCCAAATCATGACATGTGACAAAGTTCAGTTTTCTCTAATGAACCTTGTCTTCAGAAAAATTCCACTTTTCAAAGAGAAGAGAGAAAGGCATTCCCAAAACGGGGACTTGGTTTCCCCAGTGCTTTGCTTACCCGCAGCAGCTTTGTGGGTGCCTTGGGTGACTTTTCGCTCTGAAGCCCATGAAGGCTGGCGGCTGCCCGCTCCAGGCATTTTTGGTGGAGAAGCCCGCGGGGAAGGATAACCTGCTGCGCTTCACTCCTCCCTGGCACTGACGGGGCTGGGGAAGGAAGTTTGTTTTGCCATTTCCCGTGCTGTGCTCTTTCTGTGGTTGAAAAGAGACTCCAGACTCCAGAGCTGTCAATCTGGCACTTCTCACTAGTGCTTAAAAGCAATTTCAAAATCTATTAAAAAAATTAGATCCCAACCCTGTTGTACGCGAGCAGACAACAGCAAGAGCCATGTCAAGGGCTTTGATTGTAGGCGAGGTCGACAGGAGAGAGTCGGTGCTGTGCGGATATTACATTTTACTTTTGATAGCACAGGACCGCTGTGTGCTTCTGTCATGTCTTAGCTGTCTGCTTCCATCAGGGAAAGGTCTTACGAGCACAAAACACATGGGCAGCCTTTCGGCCCTGTTTCAAATTTCTGCAACACAATAAATCCGTTTGTTTTTATTTCTTCTTTCTGTAAACATTTCTCCATCTAACATAGTAACTGCTGTTTATACAGTGCAGTAAAAACACAGGTCAGAGCACAATAAGATTATAGTCTTACTTCAATATGTCCAATCCATAATAAAATAAAACCTTACAAAATATCCAGAGGAACAGTTCGGGGTTCTCTTCGTATTAATGTATGTCGTATGGAAGGGCTGTATTGGGGCATAATATTTTCCACAGCTGTCAGGACTTATTTAAAAGGCAATATCCTTTTTCTGGGATTTTATTTAGGTTCTGTTTATACCATGTGTACGATTGTTAATCCCATGATGTATGACTCAGTGGTGTATGATTACTTGAAGGTAATATGTGCAAAAATGAGCCAAATATTTTGGGATAGATCCTCGGGATCTGACATTCTGTGCTCACAACAGTAGAGAGGAGGGAACAGAAAGGTAACTACAAATTGTTCTTGTGTCATCTGCTTGGCCCAAAGGGAAAACGCAACCACCCTGCTCTAGTGTGTCCCCCATTCTCTATGGCCCACATGCTCCCTTCTGCAGGGAGGCAGTGGACGGAGGCTGGCATGCTTTGGCTTTGATTCCTTTTTCACCGCTCTCTGTCTTATATCTCTCGGTGTCAGAGAAGGAAGGGGCATTTATCCCCTTGCTCTGGCTCTGCTCCATCCACTGGGGTGTGCCTGAAGAGGCAAAAATCCCTAAAAAGTCAGGTATGTCAACTTTTGTGGGTGATGATTGCGTCATGAAGGACAGATGTAGGCTGAAGTAGCTTCGTAAGGGTTATTCGATGTGAAATGTGAAATTTAGTATGTCTTCAGATTTAAATGACATGAAACATAGGTTCATTTCATGGACTGTGTGAATGTGCTGAGATGCACTTTCTGTCGGCTGTGAGTCCTTTGACATGCAAAATAGGCATACCTAAACCCACTCAGCTCAATTTGTCCCAAGTGCATCTTCAATGGCCTTACATCAGGAATGTGTTTGGCCCGGTAACTCTATAGATATTTATCTTTGCCACTTAGTCAAGTTCTTTCCAAGTGAATGGAAATGAAAGGAAACCATCAAAAGGAAATAACGTAGCCATACTATTTTCTCTTAGTTATTCAGTATGTTTGGTAACCAGCTTGTTTGGTTGGAGAATTTGCAGGGACACCACCAACTTCTCTGGTTCCAAACTCTGGGTGCTCCTGGAAATAGAGGAAATATGTAAAGCTTAAACTTGTTAAGGTGCCAACAGGCCAGAATTTTTGAAGTATTTAAATTCCTGGAGAAGCTGATAGACTCCTAATGGGATTTTTAAAAGTGCCCACATGCCCTATTCCCACAAGCCATGGGAGTGCGAGTGAGGAGGGAAGCAAAAGCTCAGACATCCGAGTTAAACGCCAGACTGGGAAGATTTAACAGCTGAGATCTTACTAAGTATTTTTGCCATTTTAACACATAACAAAGCTAGGTTTTGAAGGATATAAAGCAGGGCAAGTGTTTCTTGAAGCACAGGACCTGCAAAGGACTTCTCAGTTGCTGGGTGCATCACCAGGAGGCATTAATGTGAAACCTTGAAACCCCTGAGACTTTGGCTTGTCCCAGGCCTGCAGTTACCTTGGATGACATTTCTGAGCCCCAGACACGCCTCTGCCGTTATGCCATTTGCCATTGCATGAAACCACTAGGAACAACACGTGTTGCTGTACAGTGTTCAAGAAGTCCTACGAGCAAACACAACATGAGAGGAGCCCCGCCAACACAAGTCTGCCCGGGAGGCAGGCAGGTGTCCTCAGCCCCAGCCATGGGCCGATGAGGGACAAAGGGGCAACAGCAAAGGAGGCAGAGATGAGATGGCCCCCACAGGGGGATGATCCTGCTCTACGTGAGATTTAGACAGCCTCCCAGATATCTTGTGTGGTGCTGGAGGGTTCCTGTCAGTCCCCTGCACTGCTGCTCAGCACACGCTGCCAGACTTTGTGCACAGAGCAACACGGGGGACAGGAGAGAGCGCATTTGGGACAGACTCACGAACTTTGTGAAACACTGGAGAGGTGCCTTTGTGGGACAGAATGGGACCAGGATGCTCAGCTGTGTTACCTCAGCATGAAGAAGTCAGCAAGAATATGCAAGAATATGCAGCCAGTTTCAGAGAGAATAGATGGTATTGAGGCACCTCCACCACTTAAAGCCAGATTCAGAAATATTTATGTATCCCTAGATAGAGGTACGAAACCGGACTAGAGGGGAAGATTAGAAGACACCCAACATAGCACAGCTGTGGTAGGCTGTAT
>Ga0181612_163243_pt1 | contig 14452 bp, 6 predicted proteins | sample HoacroProtozoa21_FD_119630 | JGI IMG/M metagenome (GOLD analysis project Ga0181612, IMG submission 119630) | Hoatzin crop microbial communities from Cojedes, Venezuel. Combined Assembly of Gp0051906, Gp0051904, Gp0051908 | reverse complement strand
TTGAAGGGTATTTCACCACCTCTTCCCCCCTTCATCCCCAGTCCACCCTCATTGGACTTTCACATTGCTCACATCACTCTGAGCTCCTCACAAGCCATGTGTATTTTCTCCTTCTATATTTCTGTTTCCTGTCTGTCCTGCTTTCCACCGAAAAAAAATTATTACTGTAGGCCAGACATTTGAATTGGAAATTAAATATTTGTGTGGCAAAAAAAAAGATAAATTATGTATTCTAATTTTAGTTTGTTTCAGCTATAGCGTGTGCCAGATACTGTTCTGGAAAATGGCATTTATTAGAAAAAAATTACTATATCAGCTATGAGCTGCTAGTTCAGATGAAAGGGGTTTCATCCATCTGCGAATGGTTTGCTAAATATGAGTAAATGTTTATCTCTGGATTGCTAGTGTTGTGTATTTAATAATAGAAAGCATGAAACAATGACAGTTTGTGGCAGCAAGGATGGGGCTTTGACATCAGAATGCCTTACCGCACAAGTGTTTGTTTTAGTTACTCTAACCAGCTGGCATAATTGCCCTTTCTAGGAGCTATAGATCCAAATGTCATTCTAAATTTAGCTCATGTTAGAGGAATAAAGGTCTTGAGCTATAAAAATATTTTGCTTTGGATGCATTCATGCTGATGCTTACATCCAGACATTTCAGATTGAGTGGAGATTACTTTTCTTGAAACACTTGTTAGCTGCTAAAATAGGTATTTTATGGATTAAAACAACTGAAACATTTAACTAGAAACTAATTATAACAAAGCTTCAATTTGTCATGAACAAGAGCAGCAACGTCTTGAAGTGGGGAAAAAAGCCTTGCAGAATGACTGTGGTATGAGACTAAACAGTGGTGGTTTATGAAGTAAAACAGTTAATGCTGTCTTTAAGATCTTACTAGGTCTTCATTTGCTACGCTGGGGATAGGCCTTCAGATTGTAGGTTCTAGTAACTGTTAGTAAGTTACTGCCCATAATTGTTCTTGATGCTAAAATGATCCCATGCACAGAAGAATGCTTGAAATGTTAGGTAGAAAAGGATAATGATACTAATAATACAACATCACTAAATATTGGAAAGTCAGGTCTTCTGTAACTGCATGTAGCTTTCTACTGTAATGTAAACATGGACTGTCTTTTTTTTTTTTCTTTGGTGTTGATGTTAGCTTAGCTTTCCTGGTTTTCAAATAGAAAGAAATGGTGATAGGAGCTCCCTCCACCCATCTTGCCACCTTATATTGGCAAGGTAGAACAACTGGGCACAAAACCCCTGAAGTCTTGTCCACATAACGTGTTGCTTCCTTTTCTTTTGCCACATTGCATTTGTTTGATGCATTTAAAAGTGAATGGAGGACACTGAAGTCTGGATTCTGTGCTTCTGGGCATGCTGCAGATTAGTCTGAAATTTTAAAAAGGAAAATAAAAAGTAGTTTTAGGCAAAAGAGAACATGAAGCTGAACCTGCACAACTGAAGCCTGAGTAGCTATCTTACCACTATTGTATCTACCTCCAAACATAGTACACTGGGACACAGGTAAGTTAGTAGTGGCTCAGCGCAAAAGGGATAATATAAATGGGTCACCTCTTGGTGGAATGCTGATAAGAACATTAATTTATCTGTATGTACAGAAATATAAATCCTGTAAGTATATTGCTTAGATGAGAAAATACTTTGCTGTCAAATTACAAAGTTTGTGTAATAGAGTGAAAGAATGGAAATGGTACTGTAAATCATTGTTCAGGTTTCAAATTCCAATTCAGGTTGCCAATTTTTTTCTCTTTTATAGAGGAGTGAATGTTGTTCCATTCCTAGAGTTGATTGGCTTACCAGACAGCATAGTAAACATCTTGAAAAATTCCCAGAGTGGAAATGCACTAACTGCGTATGCATTGTATAAAGTAAGTATAATTATAGTTTCTAAATAACTTCTGAATCTTGCCTGGTGAACTGAACAGGGTTTATTTGTTTATAGCAAATAAAAAAAAAAATCAAATTTAGTTAATTTAAAGAGTTAATGCTGTTTTCTCTCTCTGATAGTTACACATACTTGAGAAATGAACAGAGCCTTCATTTCTGTAGTAAAAATAGTCATGTGCAAGTTGATATGGACTCTGTGTTCCTTTAAGAAGTCGATCTATATTTCTCAAATAACTTCTTTGTTTGCTGCGGAACTATTGTCTGCCCTCAGAGGTTTAATTACAATTAAGTTATTGCTCTGTATTCCTGACATAATTAACAGGGATAAAGAGGTAAAGTCTAAACACCTATGATTTCCAGATAAAAGTGCAGTTATTTTTGTTCTATCAGATTCACTAGTTTGTCTTCCTACCTTAGGTCTCCATCATTGTCAAGTACTTTCATTGTCCATTTGAATCGATTACTTACATTCAGGTTTGGGTCTCTGTTTTTTGCTTTATACGTGCACAATCTGTGTTTGGGAAACTTGAAACATGTCAGACCATGCAAAAACAAAGTGCTGTATTTGCTTCAAATGCCACTCGTCTGTTTTGTTTCTAATGTGATGTGCTTCGTGCATGTTATTTAAAGGGGTCATTTTCCCAAACAAAATGCGAAAGCACTACTCTTGCCAATTATTCCTGTGCCTAACAGAGACCAATAAATAAATGTGGTTAAATATAAAGATTTCATTGTAGCTGGGAGATCTGGCGGTGCTGGAAGAAACTTTCAAGATGTGGAAGCACTAGATTAGGTTGCAAAGGAAAGATTGTGCAGGCTTTATCTTTTTAGTTTGGTTTGGAGGGGACCTTTAAAGCTTGTCTGGTCCCACCCCCCTGCAATGAGCAGGGACATCTACTAGATCAGGTGCTCAAAGCCCTGTCCACCTTGACCTCGAATGTTTCCAGGGATGGGGCATCTGCTGCCTCTCTGGGCAACCCATTCCAGTGTTTCACCACCCTCATGGTAAAATATTTCTTCCTTACATCTAGTCTAAATCTACTCTCTTTTAGTTTAAAACCATTATTCCTTGTCCTAGCGCAACAGGCCCTGCTAAAAAGTTTGTCCCCATCTTCCTTATATGTTTCAGGGCTAATAAAGCTATCTATTGTGTATTTTCATATAGACCTGAGTACATGTAAACAGCTTTTGTTATCTGTTTCAGAGCTTTTATCTTAACCCCTAATGCATCTCTATGCTATGCGACAGTTTCACGAGTTGTTGGAATTTTTAAGCTTATTTTGTTAGCGGATGTCAATGATCTCTCATCAATTCTCAGGACCCTTTCAAGTATTCAGAGACACATAAACATCTACTTATTTTTTTTTAAGTCAAATTAAGAAGCCTATCAACTTAACAACATTGAAATAGGCAATGTAATACCCTTCCCTTGATACATACTTTAATTCTAGCTCATTTGTCTTAAAGCACAGAATGCCAAATATATATACAACAGTGATAAGAAAGCAAGGGGCACTGTGCACCACTTTACCATTACGTACCTAGGAATTTGTACACAACAAATGACACCTTTTTTTTATTTTTTTTTTTAAGTTGTCATTGCTATACCAAGTCCATCAGGAAGAATAAATAGAAGACTGTAATTTACTGAGTTTCCTCTCTCACATGCCTCATTATTGATACCTTGCAAGTACATGATTGCTTAAAATTTGACTCGAAAACACAATTTTCTGCAACATACGATTATCTTCCATTCATCCTAAAAAAACTTCAGTATGGCATTCATATTAGTCAACCTGAAAGTTGAATATGAGCACAGGTTGTAATTAACAGTCACACACAGCACTGAAGATTGACTTGAGCAATTAAGCAAACAGCTGTAAATATGAGCATTAAGAATATACATCACATTTTAAAAAGATTTGTAAACCTGCTTCTCCTGAGCCCAAGCTATTGATTGTTTCCAGAGAAAATAATGAAATGTGGTTTGCCCCAGAAAAAAAAATTTTGCAAAATAATGGTTTTCATTAGTCCCTTCGGGATTTTTTTCCCCATAAAAATTCACTATAAACATATTCTTTAGAGCTAACAAACTTATGGATATTTTTTTTCTACATAATTTTGCTTAATCAGAAGCTCTATCTTCTTCTTTTTTCCCTTGCACTAAACTAGCAAAAAATCAGAGTCATTATTTACTCCCTTACTTGTTCTAAGCAATGTCTCCAGTAGAAGTGTTCAGAATATGGTCTAATGAGGCAAAGATTGGTACATCTGGGAGAGGTGGTTAGGAAAAAACCTAAGTGGGTGGGAAATATTAATAATCTGTGTGATTAACAGCATCATAGGCAATCATATGCAAGGTACCTAAAATTAATGCTGCAGTCCCTGCTCTTCCCATGACATCAGCCCAGACCATATCCAAAAACTAAGTACAGCCATTTCAACAGGGTGGTTAGTCTAAACTTACTATCAGACAACAATTATACAATTTAAGTAATCAGTAAGTTTACAAGGCCACCTAATTTACATAGTATTCATGTATAATCATGATCCTGGAAAGGCAAGCATATGTATAGAAAATATTCATAGTAAAAATCCAAAGGTTCCCACAAATGACCTTTCAGCATGATAGAAGACTTTCAACAGGAACATGCACTGCAATGCTATCACTAAAAAGACATCTGCAGTCAAAGGGAAAAATTAGTTCATATCTGAAATATCACATGGTATTTGGGTATCTGTAGAGTAACTGAGGTCCTAAGATACACAGACCAAGAAGTCTTAGTGATTGAAAACCTGCTTCTTCCATAACTGTCTGTTGCATATATGAGTTACAGTGGGATATATTAAGAAAAAGTGTGGGGGGCAAAACAAAGCAAACTGCTTTTTTGGCTGGAGTTGTATGTCATGAAAAAGGACTGAAGAACAGAGTAAGCGCTCCTATACCACAGATACATCAAAGTAATCAACCCTGGGTTTGCTGTTACAGCTTTATGGCCCAAATATATCCATTACATACCTAGTCTTTTAGAGAGCAGACGTTAACAAAGAAAATAATGAAATAATATTCACAAAAATATTCACAAAAATATGTTCAAATGAGAAGTCAGTTATTACACAGAAATTCAGTTGAACTTGTTTGGTCACTAATAAACATACAGCTCATGTATATGCATGCAAATGTCCAGTATGTAATATTCATAGGCCACATACCAGTATTTTCAAGTTAATTTTAAATAAAAGCCATCAAAATTTGCTTGAGTAAAAGTGATTCCTATTTCAATTTTATTTGACACTGAGAAGAATATTCTTCATAAAGCAATAATGCAAGAATTCACCATGAATCTGTATACTTGTTAATTCTTTTAACAATCTGTGCACTTGAGGTTTACAGGTTGAAATGAGTATTTAGATACCACTCTGAAGCCCAAGCCACACAAAAGTGCTGTAAAAATGTGCTTTGTTTCATTAGTATCTTTTTGTTGCAGAGCAAAGCCAAAAATATGCATCAACACAATATTACCCACATACACTCTGAGAAGACAAAAAAATAAAAATTAGATTGCTGCTGGAAGACATAACATTAAACCTCTCTGAAACATAAGGCATTACCTAAACTGGTATCAATAACACACACTCTTTCCTGAATAGCCTGAAAGCTTTTGTATTGAGGTTCATATCCATGTTCCTGTAAGAATCAAAATTGCAATCTTAAATTCAAAGATTCTTGACATTTAAGAAACAAACACTTGGATATGAAAGTAAAATCCACGGCTCAAGTACACAGGAGGGGGGAAAAAACAAGTTAAGTTCAAGGCAGCAGACAACATAACGGAGTACTCTCTACTCAGCTTACTTGCAGGAAGCACATCATCCTAATACCTGTGTATATGTAGCACATCATTTCACTCCATTCTTCAAACAAAGGTGTGCAGCAGCACTGTGGTAACTTTCACACACATCAAAAAAAGGATATTTACCAAAAAAACATGCACAAACCTCTTATCTCCCCCTGCCGAATCTAACGCTTAGTAAAATGTATGGATTCTCACATGTTCTGTATACTGGTTAAGTTCCTGATAAAACTAAAATTGCTGCAAATTAACTATAGGGATCTGTATTAGCAGGGAATCCCCTAACATATCCCACTTCATCCTAGTCCTCATCCTCTGCATGGCAAAACAGAGAATGTTGCATGAGAGCTACAACCTGTGTAGAGGCACAAGTATGAATTCCATTCACACACAGTTATCATAGCCGTCTTTTAAGATGCGCCATATACCATTATGGATTTGATATTCCCTTTTATAAGACAAGTCCAAAATAATCCTGAATTTATAACTGATTTCACCTTAGTCAGAAGGGATGCATTTTTGCAACATCACCTGCTAATAAACTTATTTCGTGTTGCACAAACTAGAACCTATAGTGATAATCATTAAATTCCTTCTTCCTAACACCTTCCTTAACACAAGTGACTGCAACGCAAGTTATCCTCAACAGACAGAGCACAGTGAAGTGACAGAAAAGGTCTAAGTGCCACTTTAGAAACAGTGGAAAAACACATTGTTTACCTCTTTATTTTGAGTCCTTGCTGCAACATTACCCATGAATTACAGAATTTTACTGTTCCTTCCAATACCATTACTTTGACACCAAAACAAAGACCGGAAGTTCTATCACAAAGTTTGTTGCACACGGGGAAAAAACCCTACAGCAGTGAAATACTGAAGATGATATTTTAATGTAAGAAAACCTGAGAAATGGAACTTAGTAGTTTCCTGAATACCTCTATCTTTACCTTTTCATGTGAACGTACCTTTATGTATTACTGTCTATAAAGGGCATATTCTATAGGTCAATCATCAAAATGCTAAAGAAGTGTTACTGTTCTGATATAGAAGACTTTAGAACAGTTCTGCAACACCACGGGGACAGAAAGGGTAATACATTTTTTTTTATTCTTGCAATAAATTCAGACAAAATGATAATTTTCTTGTTCTGGAGAAGCACTTTCAGGTCACCAGTTTGAAATGTAGAAAAAAAACAGTAGTTCAAACACTGAAAAATGAAGAACAGCAAAAAAGGCAATGTTTAGACTAAGACTGTTCTGAACATCATCACACCTCTATATCGAAATACTTGGTCAATGAACAAATGGATTAGTGAAGCTTTCTTGCATTTGAAACTGCTCAGAAAGCTACTAAATTAAAAGCTCTGTATTATCAACAAAAAGAGAAGTAACTTTAAAATAATTTTATCCTTTTATCTCAGGATAATTATAGAAAGAGTCAGGCTAACCCTATGTCTTCTACATTTGGATGCTCATAGGACACCGACTTATTTAAGAAACCACTTTGGAATCTTTGATCATTTGTGTATGTGTTTACAGAAGTCGCTTCTTGCTGATGTTTCCTTAGCCTTCTACACTTTTGTCCTTAAATCTCCTCCCATATCACCTACTTAAGAATTAACTTCCTTTTTTAAAAAAATATAGGAAGTTGCACCAAAGTTGGAATTATTAATGCTTATGGAGGGTACCCAGTACTGTGGCCCACCCGTGTAGGCAGCACCAGCTGCTATGTACTGACTGAGCAAGAGATTCAGCTTCATAAGAAGACATTGCTGTATCAGCTTTTGCCCCATGATGGGCTGCCTGGAGTAGCAGTCTTGCAAGGACCCTTCTAGCAGTTGAAGAAGTCATGAGGTGAAGCCAAAAAGGGAAAGCATGGCTGCAAGAAGTCAGGCCTTCTCCAAGGTTCTCCTGAGGTGGAGGCCAAACGTGTCTAACTTGACTGAAAACAAATAAGAGCTACGCTGGTACTCCCCCTTTCTCTGGCACCCAAATCACTGAGCAAGAACATCTGAAGATGACGGCTTTCTGGCTTTCTTCTGCTTTCATTTAATGTTTCAATGTAGTGTAACAATTTGTAGGAAGAGACAGCAAAAATAGAGCTGCCACATTTGGGAGCTCAAAAAGGTCTAACAAGCTAGTCATCATGTATTCGAGCGTTATTTTTAAGGCAAGAATCATGTTTTAAAATAAGTCTGTTAGTCACTTCAATTTCAACAGATTTGCTGGCTCTGAGAATCTATCTCTACTGGCACAGCGGTTATGCTCCCAGCAAGGTGTATTAAATAAATACTTGGACATAAAAGCTGATACAAGTTACAAAAAAACAAAAAAAAGAAAGTTCCAGCATGTAAGTACATTAATAGCCTAAATCTTAATATTCTGACAAATTTATGATTGTTTTTTCCTATCAGTTGAAGGAACAACACAGAAGAAAGAAGCTACTACCACTCTCTGCTTACATATTAATATTAGCAGGGAAATGTAAATTGTTCTCCTGAAATGAGCAACCACACCTCCATTGTATGGTTAGATGGTCTGTCCTTTTCTTCTTCCATCATAAATGCTGAATTTCACTAATTAAAAAAAAAATTGTTCTGTTCTTTGGCATTGTTCAAATTCTGAACCCAAAGCTGAACTGAATTCTTTTTGATACTTACTGGCTGTCAGAAGTAATTTCAGGAATCTGAAAGTTATTAGTTGACATAGTTTAGAGTTGTTATTTTACCTTTGCTCAAAACACAGTTGTATTTTTCAGGAAGTCCTATGTAACTACTGCATTTCAAAATGCACCACTTACTATAACAAGTTCATTTCTTCTGTAACAGCTAACAGCCATGGCATGACAATTTCAGCATGAGACAGTGTGACAATGGGGGAATAAGATGTATTGCATTTAAATCTCACAGGGAGTGAGCACCATGTATCTGACACCACAGCTACAGAAACAGCTGAAAACAGCACCCTGCGAAAAACAGCTCCTGCAACAGCACTCTGCCATTTATACATTTTAAATGTAATCTGGTTGATTATCTCATCTTTTCCTTCTAAATTATTTTCACGGAGTCAGAGATTTTTGAATGCTTTAGACCCTTTCTCAGTAGAGTATCAAATGCAGCATGCTTTAACTCAACACCGCAAAGGTAGCAGAGGTGCAAGGACTAAGCAACTGGGTGTAAAAACATAAGAGGTAGAAAGGAAAGGAATATGTGAAACAGGAAGTAATTTATAGTCAGCATAGGTTTTTTTTTTTAATAGCAAAGAGTCTCCTTGCATCCCATGTTAACTAGATGGGTCACATTTTTTGTCAAAGTAGTCATACGTCACTAAAGTTGTGGAACTAATCCATTTTGTCCTAGCAGAAGACACCTCCCCAGACTCTTGATTTCTTACGCTGTGAGAACAAAATAAGCACGTATGTGATCAACTAATTAAAACCAAGCCACTTTAAAATGTTCAGTAAATTCAGTCAGTACAGTAAATCTGCTTATGCTGACAAGATATTACCTTGCTTGTAAAAATGACCCTTATTTATGCACTTCCAGAGACATCCAAAGAAGAATAATTTTGTAATGTTTTACCTGTAAAATTTGCTGACAGAATTTTATATTGGCTTGCAAGCACGCATATTATTTGACTCTAGTGTAGGTCCCTAATTTCAAACATTTTTCATAATAGAAGTATTCTAATTACCCAGTGTCTCTCTTGGATCTATGTTCTTTGACAGGCATTGTTATATAGAAGGCACTGAATATGCTGGAATGTCGTCTCAAAGGAAGATGGACAGTTATCAGTAACTTTGGATGACTTTCAAAGACATTGACAGATACTATGAAGCTTAATTAAAGTGCCAGGTACTGACACACTTCTTTACCCTTAGTAAAGCGTACATTCTGTGTCTTTATCAGTTATTACTAACATCTTCATACCACCTGTACGGAAGTATTAAAATTCAGGATACTGAGTTGATTGCACTGTAATGCAAATACTACTGGATGTCTGTTGTATCCTCTTTCATAGATCGTCACTATCAGTTTTATCATTAAATTAATGGTGTTGGTGCTGGATCTAACATTAGAACTACTGCAACAACGTTCTCAAAAACACACACTTTTGTTTCCGATCTCAAAAAGAACATACAGTACCATCAAAATTAACTGGCTAATATATTCAACCAAAATAGCATGACATACTTGTCACAGCATATACGCAGAATCCACTCAGCATCAGAAGATTCTACAAAAGTGTTGCTCATCAGCCTATACATCTACCTGCATACAGTACATACAGTGACTGCTTTTGAGAACACCATCAGGTGGCAAGCAGAATGAGTGCATTTTGCTTCTAGAGAAATCATCTGAAAATAAAGACAGCAACATAGTGCCATGGTAGATTTGAATACCAGAATCCTAACAGCAATAAGGTGAGTGGTTACCAAGTATGCCAGTACCATTAAATCACATGATTACATATCATGTTGCATACAACACTTTTAAATGGAAGAAGAATAATGTAGGAAGCTAGGACTCTGAAGAATGCTTTGATTTTAACTCAAAATACAAATTAATTCATTGCTATTTACTTTAAACGGATGTTATGTACCCATGTACTCATCCAGTCATATATAAATAAATATCACAGTTTAATCTATGAAATAATCTGTGAACTTCCAAAATGTTTTAACTTTGATTTGTGAATCCAAAAATTTCACTCTATTAAAACTCTCTATAAAGCCCCAGCGTCAAGTATTCTATTCCTAGAACCTTATCAAGATTATTATCCACAGTATCATCAGACTCGTTGCTATACTGATTACTTTACTGGTCATACACCACGAGATGTTCCTCCCATCTAAATAACTGATTAGCAACTGTAACTTCCCGATGTTCCTATTACATTTCACCATTCTTCTTTTACTCATACACAAATACTCAAGAATATTATGCTTACTCCACATGGCTTGAAACAGCTAAAAATCTTCTGTCAGATATCATCACCTAGTTTCACGGCTAGTTAAAACATGGGGAAGAGTATGGGAGATGAATCCAAAGAAATTCAGCACACTAATTAGGTACTTTGCCTTCTGAAATAAAATTTTCATCTAGAAAATCCAGTATGTGTTTTTTTTCTGTAGTCCTGTTTAATGAATCACATTTAATCTCTGAGAGAGTACAAAAGCACACCACAGGCTAAATGTGGTATTTATTTTTGGATTCCTTCTGCAGTAAGGATGTCAATTTGAAAAACGAGTGGTACAAGCAAACCAATTAAAGAAAATGATAGAGTGGTGCGTTATTGTTTGAGTTGCCACTTCCTAGTACACCTTTCAAATAAAATACAACTTCCATGTGTATACCCCATTTTGATTTATGTACTGAAAAACTTAATTTTTCTTTTCCGTATACTTTTTGGTATTTTTTTTTTGCCACCATCTTTCTTCAAGGTAAGAAAACGAGTAAATAGCTTGCAATGACAACTATTTCCATACTGTTTTCTGTCACTGCCCTTCTGTTTTCTGCCCTTTCACCCTTCTCAGACCAAACCAATTGAAAGTTCTGCTTCAAAAGCAAAAGGACCAGTCTCTTCGCTAACCTTCTCTATATCCATATAATGCCAGGCTGTGAAATGAGTCCCACTATTCCTCTTTATTGTCTATTGATATGTGAAGTCCAAAGGTATTCTACTGTGTGTGTTTGAAGAATGAATAGAAAGTGAAGCATATTAACATTTTTGCCCAAGCGGCAGAGATACATTTTTAGAATAATGTGAAGGGATTTAGATGTGTGACTTGCAATTACCTTAATGGCAGCCATCTGGTTCAACATCAATACATCACACTGAAATTTTACCCCATGCTGCACATAAGTAACATAGTAATTTACAATAAACCATCTTTCTTGGCCAGGAGTTAAGAAAGAACATTTTTGAAAGAGAAAACATTTAGCATTTATTCCACCAAGGCCTCCATACGAGTATTTGTTTTGTCTGGAATAAAAACAACAAACCTCTCTCCTCTGGCCCTTATTTTCACTGTAAAAATAATCTTCTTGTCAAGCATATGGGCATATATTTAAATTTGGGGAATCACTCAGTAAAGGATATTAGTCTATCAGATAATGCCTGAAATCTGCACCTCAGATTAAAACATCTGCTCCTGCTTTTTTCCAAGGAACATAGCAGGCTGCATCTTCAACAGCACATGAAAACTCACCTTATTACAAAGTCATGGCTATCAATCTCTTTTCCACATCCACTGTCCAGAAGGATGCCAGAATTCCCAACAACTGCACAGGTTTTAAATCGGCGATTCTTCATTGGAGAAACTTCAGGGAGAAGGCTGTGCAAATCCTGAGAAATGTTTAGTGTGCGACGTCTGTCCAGTACATAATGGATTACATCTCCCGGCTTGAAGCTGCTTCTGACAACTGAGACATCTCTTTCAGCATCCAAGAATCGAAGAATGTTCTTTCTGGGTTGACAGAAAAATGCACAGATAAAACCCGACACTCACTGTTCACATGTATTTATCTAATAGTAATACTGACTTTAGAGAGCGTACAACACAAAGAGAGTGTACAACACAAAGCAGTGGGTAGATAGCACCAGACAGTCTAAGGTCATTTCCCATGCTCTAGGATGGAGTTAGAGCAAAGCTGTTAGAACAGAGTTCAACTCTCGCTTACAATATAACATGTAAACACTACAGTGATAGAGCTTAGTGACTTCCTACAGACAACGGCTCTGAGAGACCAAGGGAAGATGACTTTGGAAATTAGAAGGCATACTATTTTTGAGTATTTTACAAAACTTTAGAATAAACACATATTTTATAAAAGACTAGAGCAGTTTTATTTCATAGAAACCTAGTCAAATATATGAGGTATTTATGATTCAGGAAACAAACACTTCACTACAATCTCATCTCTCACAGATCAGATTGGTTCCGGAACGGCCATGTTTTCTTACAGATCCTTGTTTCACCGCAAGAGTAACATACTAGTTTAGTGTAAACTTGCTCCTAATTAAGTTCTGCCAAAATTATCTCAATTAACTTGAAAGAATACCCACAGTCTTTTGTACCACTTTAAACAAAATCAGCTTAAAAACATACAGCATATTAAACTACTGCAGCTCAGGGTCTAGTCAAGCTGTTAGCTGAACTCGTAGAAACACATACAAACTCTATCATTGCTTTGAATCAGGTTAGTCCAATTCTTTGTCTTGCTTCTCGGCAACCAATTGTTTAAACTATTAGCCAAGTTCAGACACACACAACCAAGATATGAGGGTTTAACAAGCTACCATGGGTCAAGTGAACTATAGTAACTACACAGTTGTATACCCCCAGTCTGTAGCAAGTAACAGGTGAAGAATGTCTGCTTAAATGTCAGCTGAAGAAGTTAAGTCATGGTATTTGTACTTCCTTACAGGGTGGGGGTAGCGTCTAAAAACTGACACACTTTCAATACATAAGTTCCAAAAAGATGCTTTTAATGACTGCAGGTATGTAATGACTGATACCTGCACTGGCAGTGTTGAGCAGTTTTCAGTACACACTTATTGTTAGTATACAAAGCTGGAAAGGACTCCAGGACAGAGCTGCAGGAGTCCCTGGTAGCTCAGGACTGCAAATGAGCAAAGCCTTACAAGTTTGTGTCCATCCTTGCTCTGCAAAGCATGTACGTTTGTGAAGAGGCATAAAGATCACACCTGAACTTAAGCGCATACTTAAGTACAACATACTTCTGGAACAGACGCGGACTGCTGAGCTGGGGCAGGGTGCTGACTATGTGTTAATTTGAATAGAAACTTTTGCTTCTGCAACTCTAACAATACAAGAAGAAAAACCATATATTTTCCACTGCTGTCAGCAGGTAAGGTGGAATTTAAACTGAACAGACATCTTCTTGAGTAAGAGAATGCTGGTTTTACGTAGTAAGTTTTTAGAGCAGAACTTCCCTAGAGCAGACCAAAACAGGAAAAGATAACTAGCTGCTGCAACACCCACTGAGAGACATAAAGGGGAAATAATCCCCCACAAGTGAACAGGAACACCATGCACACCAACCAGCTCTTGTGTCACTGCCTCAAGTGGGAAGAATGTATCTGAACCTTGCAACCAGTGACACAAAATACTCAGCCTGGAACTAACCTTAAAAGCCATAGGGGAAGTGAAACATGGCAAAAATATTTTTTCAAGTGTTTCACCTCTTTTCTTAAACTAGGACAAAAAAAAAAAAAAGCAAAGAATGTCTTGGGCTGTCTGTTATAGCTGTCATGTCTGAATGAAGCAGCTTGTGCTGAGGCTTGTGAGGTACTCAGAATAACAGAGCAGGATAGACAATTTTAGAATCCCGAGTATCTATAGCTTTTGTTAAGGTCAGGCCAGGTATTTCTGTAAAAGAAAGAAGATGACTTCACCTCAGCCTGCAAACTGAATGGACTTAAAATCTCCATGGGTTTGATAAGCCTCACTTTGTGGATTCCCTGCAACACACATATAAATTGCTACAAAATGAAACAGAGCAAGAAAGATAGAATTGCCCAGTCTATCAGTATTAAAAATGACTAAAATTCTTCATTACCAAAGAACAGAGCTACAAGAACGGTGGCTGTAAGGGACAAGATGCATGCATCAAAAGTTATCACAGAATCATAGAATCATAGGTTGGAAAAGACC
>Ga0181612_128973_pt1 | contig 14452 bp, 10 predicted proteins | sample HoacroProtozoa21_FD_119630 | JGI IMG/M metagenome (GOLD analysis project Ga0181612, IMG submission 119630) | Hoatzin crop microbial communities from Cojedes, Venezuel. Combined Assembly of Gp0051906, Gp0051904, Gp0051908 | reverse complement strand
TGACTTGGTTTGTTAAACATAGGAGGCTAGATCCATTTTAGACACCCCAGTGTATCACAGAATCACAGAATGTTGAGGATTGGAAGGGACCTCTGCGGGTCATCTAGTCCAACCCCCCTGCCGAAGCAGGGTCACCTACAGCAGGCTGCACACAACCTTGTCCAGGTGGGTCTTGAATATCTCTTGGTCTACTGCAAATATTTCAAAAGGGTGTGGGTCTTCTGTAAATTGTCTCATATCAGCCAGATCGTGCATGTGCCTTAGAGACCCGAGGGTGGTTCAGATGGCACTAGAGACTGGTGTTTAGTCTACTGAATTGAGCCCTGGATGCCTGGCTTTTAATCTAGAACAAATTCAGCTCAGCAAAATGAATCTCATGCGACTGTTGACAAACTATCTTGGGCTTTGACCATCTCCCAGACAAACCTGTGCTGTGCCAAGTTGGTGTCAGGGCCACAATGAAGAATTGCCTCAAGTGATCTCTTTTTAGGAGCCACAAGTAGAAGCTACCCAGCAACACAGAACAACACTATCATCAGTGCCTGCTGTGTGATTCTGTTCCCCTCATGATGGGCTGCAGGATTAGCTGGGAAAGTAAACTATCATGTGGGATTTGTCGGGAGTGGAGGCAAAAATCAACGTAAAGTTAGTTAGGAACATCGCCTTCACATTGCTGTCTGTTCAAAGCCCCCAAAGTGTGGGTTATGGGGGATTTTCTCCTTCTGTGGGGTCGCAGCTGGCTTCCATTGCAATCCAGAGGGTCTGTGTTTCAGTCTTTTGCCCTGACACCTCAATGGCTGACCAACCAGCTGAGACATCATCCTGAAATACCCTGGGAGAACCTTGCAGGGTTTAGCTTTCAAAGCCTGGGATGAGAGGCAAGAATTGGTGCCCTCAGATGGGTGGAGGTTGCAGACTGTGGAAGGGACAAATGTTGGGACAGGTTCCCGACAGACCTCACAGTAATGTCACATCTAAACAATATTCGGAAATATTGCATTGCCTTATTTGTTAAATGCTCCTTTCATGGACTACATGAAAAAATCAACAAGAACTTAATGATCATAGGTATTATTATTTAGAGAGATGAAAGTATTGTATGTAGAGGGCAGAGAACTTAGTGAAATATATACTGAACTAAGAATAATCTCCAATAATCAAGGACAAGACGTGCCAGAAAGGACTCTGGGGGGGTTTCAGTTGAAGATTCACCACAATAATCTACCTGAGAAAACCCTAGGTATTATGACAAGAGAAGCAATGACAAACTTCCCAGCAAGATGCTTACATTAGTAGAAGTGCTGCTGTGACTTAGCCCTGTGATAACTCCTTTGACACATACCTTTCATGGAATGTCATCAAAGCTTTTTTTGCAAGAAGATAGCAAAAATGTTTCTTCAGCCCTTGCTGCGAAGAGCTCTCTGCTTCTGTATCTGTAAATAGTGAACGGACATAGCACATGGCTTTAGACGAACAGTTCTCCAACTTTTGTGAACCAAAACCTGTTAACCCTCATAATTTTTTTCAGACTGGCTAGCTCCCTTCTGTTCTGGTTTTTCATTAACTATTTACCAAGCCTTCACGGACCATCAAGATTTGGAGATCACAGTTTAGGAACCACTGTTCTAGACTACTGGTTCTTGACTTATTGGCACTTTGTGGTGAGCACTCCAACTGTCTGCTTCCATGCAACTCCTTTTAACAGCTTCTCTGAACCTCCCGTCGCAAGTAGCTGCTATTCTTCTGTGTCTATGGCAAACAGAAGCCTGGCTTCAACTCACCTCCAAGATAAAATGTCCCTTTCTATCAAGCTGTCTCCTCCACTCTGATCAGAAACATCAAGAACGTGTATTTTTTCCAAGTAAAGAGCAAGCTTGGGAAATCCTGTAGAAAAGGAGTGGAGGGGAATGATTCTCAAGCAAGTCATCCAAGTCTTGGAAAAACCACTGTGTTTGCTGGGTCGGACCCAAGACTAGTCTTTGTTTTTCCAACTCAGAAGTTCTTTTCTCCGCGCTTAGTTTTCTAAGAATGTGAACTCACCCGCCCCGTCCTGTTTACAAGCTCGTAAATATGCAGATCAGATTTGGCTGCGAGGTAGGCCTTGGAAGGGCTGAATCCTGCTGGGAACGCATGGCATTTTATGTACAGTGAGACCAGATCTGTGCTGCACAAAGGAAAAAGGCAATTTTCAATTGGGCCCAACCCAGTAAAAAATTCTCCCAGAGAGCAAAAAGCACGAGTCCTGACGGTAATTTATAACGCAGGGTGAGCAGAACTCATCTTGGGTGGGTGAGCATTGCCAGGACCCAAACAGAGATAAGACCATTGATCTAGAAGGACACTACAGTGGTTTGCTGGCAATGCTGGTGGCCCTAAGTCTGGAGAACTTGCTAGTGGCGGGACGCCAGCATTTGGAAAACACACTATCAAGGAGAGGTGTGGGAGAACTTCCTCAGCGCATTTCCACCATGCCGATCCCAAGGACATTCTGTTTATATCAGAACTGGGCAGACAGCACGTCACCAGCCACAGAGCCTGGCACCGCAGCGCTCGCAGCCTGTGCCCCCCTCCCAGCATCACTGGCTGTGAAGGATGCTGACCAAAGTCCTCCAGAGAGCTGCACCACCGGGCCCGGGGGCTGTGACGTCTCAGAGGAAAGGGTGGGGAAGAAAGGATGGGGGAGATTGGTATTTTCAGCTCTTATGAAAAATTGGGACCGGCTTTGTAGGCTCAGCAGGGGTTATTCAAGACCAGCCAGCCAGCTTGTTTCTTTTCAGGCTTGGAGGGGAAAATCCTCCAACGCCTGCCCTGTTTCCGCACCCAGCTCCAAGGCACAGCCTTTCTGGCTTTAGCTTGCATGGAAAAATCTGCAGAATTTCTCATTGCTCACTTTCTCTTACTTTCTGGGTTTATGGCAAAAAGAAGGAAAACTTTAAAAAAAAAAAATCACATTTCCTACTTCTCCCCCAACTTGAATTTATTCAGATGAAACAGCAAAGAGTTTCTCTGTCTCTCTCCAGCCCTGAAAGCCAGTTTTCAGCTGATATCAAGCTCTAAAAACATTGCACTTCAAAAAGAGACGTTTCCCCCCTCAGAAAACAATGGGTCAGCGTAACAAGGCTCCAAAAATATAACAGGAATGGTGAGATAACAACATCCTCATCACTCCTAACAGTTCCTGAAGGCCTTAACTTGAAGAGATAAGGTCTCCCATTTAGTGCCGCATCGGTTGCCTGCAAAGGATCCTTCTTACTCGGTTCTTTCCCCTGTCTCCACGAAGAAGGTCGTGTCATCCATCTTCTACCTAGTTATTCAGCAGTGATGCACTTAAGCCATATCTCTGCGGGTACAGTGAACTGGGACATGATAAGGGATCAGATTTTGACATAGGGGCACCCAGGCTGTTAGCACAGACCCTGGCATTGCTTTGGCATGGACATGGTCAAAGGGATGTACGCACGTGCTGATCCGTGTTTGGGAGGGTTTAGTTGTTTCAGTGCCAGGCAAGTGGCTAACAAGTTGACCTTGGTGCCTTTTATTGCTAGCGTTGGTGTGAAGAGGGGATCACACTCTGTGCTAGGTGCTGTACAAACACAGAGCGTGGGAAAACCAGTCCCTAAAGGCGGTGTTTGCTACCCAACGCTGAGCAGAGGTTTCCTGCATGCCCAGAGCACTCACTAGGTTTGTACCTAAGGATTTGTGATCCGACAATACATCTGGCAGCGTGGATGGGAGAGACTGTGTGGATAGCATCATGTCAGGGGAGGAGAGAGCCTGTGATGCCCAGAGTCTCCAGAAAAGCTGGTAGCAAGATGTAACAATGCACAGCGGTGTCAGGACCTGTCAGTGGGAAAGGATGACAGGCCCAGAAATCCCAGACTATCAATATATTTTGTTACCTGAGAAATCCACCTGGATGTCGTGGCTGAAAAGAAATTGAAACGACACAAGAAGCAAAAACTGGCTGCCTAATTGTCTTAACCACAGAGCCGAGCCTGGGACAGACACGAAGAGATGCTGGGAAGGACCAAGAAATGTAGCAGCAGATCAACCATCGTATTATGGTGATTTTGTTTAAGCTTTACAGCCACACAGAGTTTTGAGGAGACATTTCAGGAGAGTGAATGCAACAAACTTGCTGCATTGCCTGCTTTAAATGTCTGCACAGGGCAATGGGTCTCTGCTGAGAAGAGAGGAGTTTCTCAAAGTGCCTCATTATGGTGATGAGGCTCATTCTCCACTGACATGCTTCCTGCTCCATCTCTGCCCTATCTCTATTTCTTTTTTAATCTCTGATCCTAAATGGAAATGATGGAAATCTGCATTCAATTTTCATGGCAATTTGAGTACTTCCCATGAGATGTCTGCCTGCCTCTCTCTCGACTTTTCGTTAGATAAACAAGCCTTTTTGCCTCCTGTGCTCTTCACTCACTGCTTAGAAGTAATAGCCATGGGATCTTGGGTGTACTCCTGGTCTTGATGTGGCCTTGACTCCTAATTAACTTTTTGATATGCTAATTTTGCATATTCATTTCTTGTTCCAGAGAAGTGACCCTAAGTGGACTTTGCACCCTTCCTTAGGAAAGTGCTGCTGTTGAGGACAGCCTCTGTCGAGACTGGTGTCATCCCAGGTAATTATTATCTCCTCTTCTTCCATCATCACCAACTAGTTTTAGACTTGCCAGCTCCCTCTTAAGAGACTTTGATGGGTCCTCATATTAAGGGGACAAAAACCCCATGCCATGTAAAACTTGCTTTGCTTGTGCGCTTCCACCTACAGTGTCATCTAAAGGAGGAGAGTCTGGGGGTCCAGTGGGGGTCTCCCAGTGGGTCCCCAGGATTTCTTGGTCAGTAGGTCTGCAAACAGAGGTGTTCAGTCTTGTCTTGTGTAATGAATCTGTTGCTGGGTAAAGAGACTCTACATTTGCTGTGAGACAGGAGCCAGCTTCCCTACAAATGCAGATCCCCCTAATTGCCTCCAGATATTCAAGCTGCTGAAAGAGCAATTTCTCTGGCAGCTGAAACCATCTGTCTCAGACAACACCAGTGATATGCTTCTTCAAAACTATCAACTTATTTGTGCCTGGAGAAAAGTATCTGGTAATATAGGGTGAAGCTAAGACGTCTGGTGAACCCTAACGTAAATGTTATGGCATAGATTTTAAAGGCAGCTACACACTGAACTCTCATTAAACTCACGGGCATTAAGCATGAAAATATCTTCTGAAAATCAGGGTTCCAAGTATCAATCACAGTACTGCATACATTAGCAATATTGTCAATTCTGGGCTGGTACTCATGCCCACCCTGAATACTAGCATATGGGAATATTTTGGTGAAATGGTTCTTTAGAGGAATATCATAGAATCATAGAAGCATTTAGGTTGGAAAAGACCCTTAAGATCATGAAGTTCAACTGTAAACCTAACTCTGCCAAGTCAACCACTAGATCACGTCTTTAAGAGCCACGTCTATAGACCTTTTATATATCTTTCCTTCCAGGAACTGTTGATGACTTGTTCTTACAGCTACCACCTTCACAGAAAGGCTGTCAAGGCTGATGGTAAAAGGGCATGTATGATCCACATAGAAGTAGTGTTTCACAGCATGCTAGCAGTAATAACGCAAGCTCAGATCATAAAAAAGAACAGGAACAGATGAACCAGACCAAGGAAGACCGAAAAATGGACGTTGCTCATACGGAAAATCATGTCCCATTTTGGTGCCCACAATGCAGAAAAGAAGCCAAGGAGACAGAAAATGCTCTGAGGAGCTCTACAAGACAATGCAAAGGTCTGAAAAACTTTACCTAGAACATGAGATTAAAGGATCTTGATCTCTTGGCATTATTGAAGAGAAATTGAAGTGACTTGCCCATGCATTATGGTGAAATACAGGGGAAGCTGTTTCTGATAGCAAACGTATGTTTAATCCAGCCAATAAGGGTAGAAAAATTCAATGGCTTGAAGTTCTAGCTAGATAAATTTACCCTGCAAAGCAAGCAGTTATTTTTAATAGCAAGGATATAAAGCAACTGGAAAAGGCATAACCAGAAACATAGATTCTCCATTACTTGCAGTCCTGAGTTAATGCTGAGTATCTTTCTAAGGAGAAAACTATTGCTGAGTAATGGGAGAGCTGAAGAAATTATTTAACCAAGTGCTTAGGGTTGCAGTCATCTGTAAATCGTTGCAGTCCCTTCTAGCCTTACAAACTAAGACTGATTAGCAAACTCTATTCCAAAATGTGGTAGGTCCTGAATATAAAAGAGCCGCAAAAATCATCATGTCACAGAGAGTCTGCAGGCATGAGAAGTGCAAGAACTGTTTGGGAAACAGTTGATCTGTTCCAGAAACTGCTTTAATTGGGAATAGCAGTGGACCTTTTTTCCCTGCTGCAAGATCTTTCCCCGGGTTTGACACACATATGCTGTGATGTCTACATTTCTATGCATTTGCTCTTAATTAGAGGGCCTGACAATGAGTCAAGGATCTGTGTCAAGGGGTTTAATTGAATATAATGAAGGTTTTGCTTGTTGGGGATCATGTCAACATTTAATTAATTACAATGAGCTACAATGTTGGCATTTGAGACCAGATAGTTTCTCCGCATTCTCACATCCAGAGCTAATATCCTTTGGTGTGTTAGTAATTACCCAGAGCAAATAAAGCTGGGAAGAAATAAGCACTGTAGAGCGCTTTCTGTGTCTTTCCTCTCAAAGCAAGCTGCTGCCTCTTGCTGGCACTGATGTCAAGGTCTGCAAGGACCTGTGGCTGCCATGAGAAGAGACCTGAGCCAGCTGTGAACAATCACTCCGGTTCCAGCATCTTCAAAGCTGCATTTGTTGCACTGCTGAAGAAACCAATGCATGACACTCTAATACTGCTTTGCAGCTCTGGGGACAGCTGGTGGGAGCATCCTTGTGCTGCGCTGTTTGGTGCCTGACCGCCTGCCCTGCCTCGTGTTTGAGGGTCCCACAGCCCACCTGGGCGTGGTTCCAAGGACCCTCAAAGGAGCTGAAAGGGCAGATGTATTGACGTAAAACTCCACGAAAAAGAGCTTTTCTAATAACACACCTTTATCCTGACCCATGAGCTATCCCTTCTCAGTCCAGCAGAAAATGTTTTACCAAGTTCAAGAGAAGAAAAAACCCTCAAACAATCAAAATGTCTTATTAAAAAGAAATATCTCCCTTCTCCTTCCTACCTAGTGCTTTCTCTGGTGAGACTGCCCTAAAGCCCCCACCAAAATATCCCCTGCTCCTGTTGGGGCAAGCAAACGGCCTCTGCCTGTGACTGACTCTTTGTGGTGGCGTCTCACTCTCACAGGGACAGGTGCCAAAGGACACACGCTTGTTCCTGGCCATGCCCAAATGAGGAAAATCAAACCCAGGGCAGCCATGCCTGCAAGCACTTGGCAAACTCTGATCATTTATCAGTGGCACTGGAGTTGTGCATGGGATCAGCACTAGGAGTTGGGAGGCTTTGCTTATTGATTCTCCCATCACCCTGCATTGCTTCTCTTCTTGGAGATCGATAGGCGGCTGCCTTGTTTCTGCATTCCCTCTACTTGATTCCTCTTCCTAAGATGTTTCCACCTTATTTCTGTGGCTTTTTGGTAAGATTTCCACCTTATTTCCTTGGCTATCCTTTTTCAGTGCAGGCTGCCTGTGGCCTTTTCCTTTGCCATGCCCCTTCCACCCATAAGGAGTGAGGTAGATATCTGCTGAGAGCCTCAGAAATGGAGATATTCATGTCAGAATCCAGCTTAAGTCTTCAAGATAAGCCACAGGGACAAAAGCAAGTGATGGGATGGCATCACAGCTGCTCTCATATTTTCCCAGGAATATACTAGCTTCTCTCAAGGAGGATGTCTCAGCCCCATGAAGACAGGTCAGGGAGAAAGCAAGGAAGTTGTCCTCAAATGTCTCTCAGACTGAGTCCATTTGTCCCTTGCATGCCTGACCATGCAGATCCATGAAAAAGGAGGTTGTTCCTGTGGCTTTTTTTCACCTTAGCTGAGTCCTTTGACTCCAGGTATCAGATGGCTTGTAGGCAATACAGGCTTTCACATAAAAAGATCTCAAATCTCATGACTATAGCACAGAAGCATCTGGAGTATTATTTTATCCTACCTCCAGGTGTGATCTTCAGTAATGACCACCGTGCTTCTGTCTTTGAGAGGTCGCTTTACCTCCTGCTGGCCCAGAGGAGATGGAGTTGCTCCCCTTAGTGACTCAGTTAGGGTGAATATCACCTGCACCTCTTGCTGCAAGATGCTGAGGGAAATCCTTGAGGGATGGTGCTTTCAAAACCTGGCAGCTCTTCTGGGTCAGACTGGGCAGCTAGACCTGGTCTATTTTCAAAATGAAATGAACATTAACAGAATTAAAAAAAAAAAACAACCAACCCAAAATATCTCTGATGGATTGCCCAGGATGCTTTTTGGGGTACAGAAGAGGCAGGCTGAAAGCCTGAATATGAATGTGGAAAAGCAGTGGCCGGGAGTGGAGACACTCATGTCAGCATAAGACTGTGAGAGAAGGGAGTGACTTTTTTTCAGTGAATATCTTGTAAAGCACTGCTGGCCAACAAACGCATTTTCCCTGGTGCTAAAACTCCAGCTGGAGCTGCAGTGCTGGACTTGTCCCAGATGGCTGGAAAAGGGGGTAGCATGAGGCTGTGAAAAATCACACCTGTGTCTCAACACTCCTCCTTTCTAGGAGTCAGATCTGCGGGTCTACCTGGCACTTCAGATCTCTCTCTCACCTCTGTGCTCCTTTTTGGAGGGGAGCAGACTGTCGTGCTGAGGAGCCAACTGCAGCTTTAAGAGGGTTTGCAGAGCCTGGCCTGGCCTTGTGTCTCTACTGCCTGCCAAGCAATCACTGCTGATCAGTGCCTTAATAAACATAGTTTATTCCAAGTGTACCTTGGATGCTGAGCGCTCTGTTGGGCTAAGCCTGATGACACACAGGGTGACCTTCTGGCATTTGTCTCTAGAGGAAAGCAGATAAATCCCCTGATCCCAGCTCTTCCAACACTGTATATGCCAAGGAATGCTACCTCCCAATTATGCGTCAGACCATGTAGCATCACTTGGATACCCTGGTCTTTTCAGCATATGCATGTGACTTTCAGAGTGCATGACCCAGGACAGCAAGGAACGGGGAGGTAATTACTGTTCGCAGCCAGGCAACTCCTTTGCTGTTTAAAAAAAAATAAAATTGCTTTTCTAACTGAACTCTTACTTAAAACCTTGATGTATGTGTGTGTTGGGGTGTGTGAATGCAGAAAAAGGTATTTGGGCTGCTGTTCCCATGTATGGGGCCCAAAACAGAGAGAGTATATGTGGCCTGGCACTTCTGCCTTCAACCTTGGATATGTGGAGGTGAGGCCTTCCCTAGCACTCCTGAGAAATTTTGGATCCTTGGAAGGCTCAAGTCACTCCACAGATGAATTTTCCATGAAAGTAGGGCTCATGTGGTTCCAAAACTGCCCGCAAACATGAGTCTAATTTCTAGGGCTGAGTCTTTTCAGGTGTATTTTTTTTCTCTGTTGTCCTTCAAGCCTGAAGGCTCAGATTAGCTCAGCTGTGTTTGCCCTGGTCTGATAACCTCTTTACTACCTCTTAGAAATAACTACAAAACATCAATACACTGTCGTTACTAATACCATTAAGTCCATGTCTGAGTGGAAAAGAAGGGGCCCCTTTCCAAGCATGGAGCTGAGTCTGGACTGATCCTGGATCCAAGTAAACCCATTTCAGATTTGCTGATATGTCTCTGCACACATCATCTTGTGACAGATGCTATACGGATACAGGAATAGATAACCAGGACTGGGCTGAGGTTCATCGGTACTAGAAGAGACAATAGCAACAGTAAAGACAATTAGATTCCAGAAAATCAGTTAGAGGGTCCCATGCACCTCCATTACTCCCTTGAAGATAAAAGGTCAGCTTGTAATAGTCATTTCAAGCTGTTATGTTGCTTAGGTTGTTTCTGAAAAATTGCAGTCCCCAAAACTTTGTTCTTTCTCTAAACTTCTTCTGCCATGAAGTTTTGTCTTGGACCTGAACAGCAGCTCAGAGCAACCACAAGTTTCATTGCAGGTTCACCAGGCAGTAGGAAGGTTGAGCCTTTAGGGCAGTCAGGTCATTCCCCCAGCTGTTTGCTAACAGGGAAGCAGGCTGGGGTAGACTCCTCCCAAGTTCATCTGGATTTCACCCGCTTTGTGCCAGCAATACAAACATGAGGAAGCCATAAATCAGCATTTGCACTTCTCTGCAACCAACTTTTCACAGTCCTGTAAGGTCTATGTGATTCCCCAGTTGGAAATGCATGGGCAGGTGCTGTATTCAACTCTCTTCTGGAAAGCAAAGCAGTAAGCTCTTTGGCAGATGTGTCTTTACTCCATGCTTAGGGCAAAACATGGACAGGAGAAAAGTTTTACACTTCTGAGTTGTGCTTCAGTAAAGAATTGGGCACGTCAGCTCAGAGTCCTTCCTTGATAGTGGCACATTCATTTAAAACAAGGATAGGCTCTGTGGATCCCAGCTGCCTCTGGAGGTGGTGGGTCCTACAGCCAAGAGCAGGAGAATCAAGAGACCTGCACAGTGTTCACCTAGGTGCATGCATGAAGCCAAGTTTCACTTGAAGGTGGAACTGGTTGAATAAATACAGGCAATGATATGGAGGGAGCAGACAAAATATTTGCACAATACTAGACTTTGTTAGTCTTCATGGTTGGACTGAAACAGACTGTTTGAAAAGGAGATCTGCCAAATGACAGAGAGGAAGCAGAAGAGCGATGGTTTCAATGAGCTGGAACAGCTGGGACCCAGATTATCAGGAGTCTTCAGTCTCACAAATTGACACCTAAATGTAGCCACCCGCATGTGAGTGAAAGGCTCAATTCCAACGCCCATGCAGAGGTGCCTCATGGTTTTTGGCATGACACAGGGCATCCAAAACTTTCACAAAGGACTGGCAACTGTGACACAGGACCTACAGGAGATCTGATGCATTCTGAAGTTGAAACTGGAGGCTAGTTGGGATATCCTAGTACATCTTCATAGAATCATAGAGAGACCAAGAGTGAAGTATAATGAACTGGGTTAGTTATAGCTTTACTGACTTATATGGCTCTTCAGTTGCATCTGATTTCAGAGACACCGAATAAGTGAGTCTGGAAGGGATCTCCGGAGGTATGTGGTGCAACCTCTACTGAAAACATGGTCAGCCACGTTTTCTGCACAAACAACAAAGAGCATAGTGTTGGTGCCATCTCTTCCACTGGGCTTCAAGTGTCTGGTCAGAAATTCGGAGATTTTTCTAAGTCACTAAATCAGCCAAGGCACAGCAGAACATGGTATGGTTGAGCATCACATGAATGACGGTATATTTTTAACAAGTGAAAATATTCACCGTTTGTACCAAAAAAATAGTATCAAATCAGGCTTTAATCTGTTTTAGAGATAAATAATTCATTCTGAATAACAGATACCAAGTTTTCATGCATATAACCTACACACGAGATAATCTGCACTCCTTTGAAAGTTCTGGTGCTCGGGAACATCTGCTGGTACACCACACTCTCAGCCAACTCACACCATAAGACCATCAGCTCAGCTTCAGGGAAAGGGTGCCAATGTGAGTGTTGTGTGTAGGGGAATCCCAGGCCAAAGAAAGCCAGATGCAAGAGACTGGGGCAATGGAGCTATTGGGAAAGAGGAGGCAAGCTTTGCAAAGGCTGAAAGCATTAGTCAGGAGTTGGATTTAGGGTCAATTTATGTCACACAGTTTATACTTGCATGGCTGTTGGATGGTAGGGCTTTTTCCTCAATGATAACTGATACAGAACAGACTTGTAGTGATGCAGATACTGCCTGAAATACATGAAGCAGCAAAAGCAGACTTGCACGCTGGAGCCAGTTTCAGAGCACCAGGGCAACCAGAAATTCCCATGTAATGGAAATACTCTACTACATACTCATTACATAGGTCATATCCGTTTTCTCTGAGCTGAGGTCAAGGGAGGGACTAGAGCATCTCTTAAGACCATTTCAAGCCCAAATCATCTATATTTCTACAAAGCCAGTAGCGCAAATCCCCATGATTTTAATGTGACAGCGTGGAATTGTTAAGACTCAGTTTTTGCGGAGTGTGTCAAACCATGCTCGGGAACAGAGCCATCTGGAAATCCAAATGCCTGACTTGTGGGAAATTTCACTGTTTGATATTCGTTTTCTTTCAAAAACCAGAAGGCAATAAAGAAATTAATGAAAATTTCTGAGGAACTATAAATTTTAAAAAATGAATTCTAAGAAACTCCAGTGCACACTGTTGTCTAAAAGGGATGTATCACTGGAAACCTGACAGCTACTAGCTGATGTGGAAACACTTATTAATCCATGGAGACAACCACGCCAACAGTAAACCACCACTAGACTGCTCTGCACTGTTGGGCAGTTTCACCCTCTCCCTCTGCTCAAACCTCCCCAGCCACAGAGTACAGAAGATGCAAAGTGCTTGGCCTGCTACATTCCCTGGGCTTTCCCTAGGCTGAGCAACCCAGGAGATCAGGCAATGGAAGTCCTGCAGTCCTTGATATTTATGAATCTGGGAATCTGGAGTATCCTTAAGTCCCCCAAATTGACATACTTGTAGTGGGAACCCTTGAAGCGTAAGAAAACCCCTTCTGGAGCCAGGGTGCTCCGGGCTTCCAGGTTACTTGCATCAGATCCAGGAATCCGCCCCGGGTTAGAGCAGAGCTGCCAAGGTTTTCATTCTGCTGGTTGCATGGTAAGAAAGCCATGGAAACTTGGCATGAATGGGCTGCCCTGGAGCTATGAGTAGAGATGGAAGTAGGGGTTGTTAAACCTTGGACATTTCCGCTTGGTTTTCCAACTGACATTTTCCAATGAAATCTTCCTTTGCTGGCCAGTATCCAGACCTGCTACTTGGGAATCTTGTGAGTTCAGCATCTGCTAAAATGCTTCACTTGCCATTGCACCCAGGAGAATGACAAGTGCTTTGCAGATGTGCAGGAGGCTGAATCCTTGTCCCAAACATTACAACGAGAAGGTCAAACCAGGCTGATTTGCATTTGCTGCTGACTCTGGATTGACACTGGAGAGCACAGGGCCTTCTGATACGACTGCACAAATGATGGAGGAGGGGAGAGGCTGCACAGATGGATCTTTTCTCCATCACCATTTTAACCTCTGCCTAATGATTTTCTTATCTCTTTTCTAACTCTTCCTTCCTCACTTATGTATCCCCACATTTCCAAGCAATTTCATGCATAAGATGCCAATCAACCACCTGCAGGTAGTTTAACTGCCAGTTTTGTACCTGGAATAGTCATTTGCATGTTTGCAGACGTAAATACATAAAGGTTTGCATGTTCTTTGCAGCAGCATGGATGTTATCAGCCATTTCAGCCCTACACCCCTGACTGCTGTAAAAGCCAACACTTCTATCCGCAGCCATGCTGGACTGGGCACAAAGTTAAGCTGCCAATTTGGAAGTACAGAAGCGATGCAAGCAATGGAAAATGGAGGTCTCCTATTCTTCTGATCGCTGCTGAGAAGGGAGGACAAAATTCTTCTGCTCAAACAATTTCACTTTCTGTTTGACGAAAGTCCTTCCAGTTATTGAAGAAGACCAAAACATGCCTTGACAAATGGAGGCTGACTTTCTGATTTCAAGTGTGTTTGTTTGTGTGTGTCCCATCTGAGCTCTCTAAAAAGGTAACTTCTCCTTCTCTGCAAAATCAAAGCACAGAGGTGTTCTGCTGAGTTGCAGAATATCCTACACTGGCTCTGTGGAGGAGACAGGGAAGGGAGCAAGCCACAGTTTCCAGATGATTCCCAGTCACTGGGGTGACATAGAATAGTAGAATCACAGAATCATAGCATAGTCGGTATTGGAAAGGATCTTTAAAGATCATCTAGTCTAACCCTCCTGCTGTGGGCAGAAACATCTTTCCCTAGATTGAGTTGCTCAAAGCTCCATGCATCCCAGCCTTGGACACTGCCAGGGAGGGAGCATCTATAGATCCTCTGGGCAACCTCGTCCAGCATCTCACCACCCTCATTGTAAAATATTTATTCCTTATGTCCAGTCTCAACCTACCCTCTTTCAGTTTAAAACTCTTATCCCTGGTCCTGTCACTACAGGCCCTGGTAAACAGTCTCCTTCTATCTTTCTTATAAACCCCCTCTAGTTATTGAAAGGCTACATAAAATATTTTCAGAGCCTTCTCTTCTCCAGGCTGAACAGCCCCAACTCTCTCAGCCTTTCCTCACAGGAGAGGTGTTCCAGTCCTTGGAGCATCTTTGTGGCCTCCTCTGGCCCCACTTCAACAGCTCCAGGTCTGTCCTGTGCTGAGGGCTCCAGAGCTGGACGCAGGACTCCCGGGGGGGGTCTCAGCAGAGCAGGGCAGAGGGG
>Ga0181612_172357_pt1 | contig 14453 bp, 4 predicted proteins | sample HoacroProtozoa21_FD_119630 | JGI IMG/M metagenome (GOLD analysis project Ga0181612, IMG submission 119630) | Hoatzin crop microbial communities from Cojedes, Venezuel. Combined Assembly of Gp0051906, Gp0051904, Gp0051908 | reverse complement strand
CCTGCTAATGGCAGGGGGGTTGGAACTAGATGATCTACAAGGTCCCTTCCAACCCAAACCATTCTGTGATTCTATGATTGCCTTGCATGATTTGTCAAACATCCATCTTGACTCTTTTTTTGTTGTTTAAATATACAGATTCGCAATAGAATTGCCCATTGGAGACAATGGATAGGTGTGGGCAGCAGCCTGAGCCCACAGCTGGATCTCCCACTTGCTCTGACAGGAGCCAGTTGCTTGCAAGTGAGCAAAAGTTTCAACTAGAACACAGCTCACTTATGTGTGTATTTATTTGGAGCTTTGGTTAGATAGGAAGAGCTCCAGAGGCAAAACTGACACGAGACAACATTTGTAAAGATATTAATTGCATTAAAAAAAGAATTGCAAAGGCTTCCCATTCAATTTGATACATAAAAAGGGCATTTTTACTTCTAAGTAAAATTTAGTGACTGCAGAAGAAGGGTGCACAGTTGCCTGTGTGTCACGCAAGACACAGGGACCTATTGCATTCCTCATGGGGAGGACTGAAAAAACCCAAATAAAAGATGGGCTAGTAGTAAAGCCATGCATGTGGCAAGAAGTACACATCGGTGCAGTTAAGAAAGGCCAGTGATCCTGGCAGCCCCTGGTAAATCAGATGATAGTGCAGATCCATCTTAACAGTGCTTTACTAAACTTGCAGACCTGCATGGGGAGACATTGATGTCTCAAGTTTACTGGTGATTTCAGCTGCAAAGGCACTATTTTTCTAATTAAAAAATCAGGTCAGTGAAGTTATTCATTAAATCTCTGCCTAGATGTGATTCATGATGCACTATAAATTACTGTGAGAATTACAAAATAGAGCTGGACAGAGAGAGTATAAAAGCCTCAACTCTGGAGCAAGCACTGGTGGTGCTTCCACAACTTTCTGCAGAAGCCCAGCCACAGAACCAGGCACCTTCTGCATTCAACTTCATATCCTTGGTCTGTCTCTTGGAAGACTTTGGTCCAATGCCTGGATAAATTCTGAGTGAGCAGCTTTGGCGTTAAAATACATGAAAGATGTGACAATAGCAGTTACGTGTATTGACAAAATCATAGTTGAGGCATGTACAGGAGGAGGTCTCAACTCCTTTTGACTCTAAAGTCATCCCCAAATCAGCGAATTCAGTCAACTATGAGCTAGGAATCCTGTTGCATATTTTAATCATGGAAAATGTGAAGTCCCTTTCAACCCACCCGCACAGCCTACTGCAAAGTGACGTGACTGTGAATTCAAATTTTATGACTTTACACACGTCAGGGCTCCTGATTCACATTCACTGAGCAAACAGCTACAGCAAAGCTGCCTCTGCCATGGCTGCTGCCACTGCAACAGCACAGTCAGCATGAGCGAAGTGCCCATGCCTCCGCTGTGCCTGCTCACTCACAGTGTGATGGCTGGTCGTCCACTGTCACCACTTGTCACACCAGAGAGAATTGTCGCCTTTACTGCAGCCACCCCAGCAGATTATTTTCAGCTGGCTGAACTTCCAGCCTGGCAACCTCCCATCAACCTGGCTGCAACATCCACCTGCCTCCCGCAGCTGGGGATACTGTTGCAGAAAAAGCTGCCAAAGTTTGTCTAGCAGCTACCTTAGTCTATACCAAATTTTGTGAAACTGTTTTTACAAATGAGTTATTTGGACTAAACAGACCCCAAATGAACAAAACCAAGACTGTCTTTACCAAGCAGCCTTTAGAAACAGCCACTCCTCCTGCAGTCTTTGGGTTGCTCTGCAATTAAAGTTTTGCCAGAAAACACGTATTAGTAGAGTACTCCACAACCCAAAGCTCTTAGACAACGTAATGATACCACTCAGGAAACCGCTGTGACAGAGCTATACCAGCAAAATAATTCTTGCTAGTGCAACTCGATCTTTTTGAGGAACCGATTTAAGCTTTCCCAGAAGAGAATTCTCACAAAGCAGAGCTTCTGCTGAACTGGTACGGTGTGCCAGAGCATGAATAAATCTTTATAAACCCAGACAAGTCCCACAACTTTATTTATTTCTTTAAAAAACATCCATTTCCTTTAAGTCTCTGTCATGAGCCATAAGAAATATCCTAATAATAATCAGTGCAGGACAACCAGAAATAGGTCAGAGAGGTGAGACCTGCCTAGTCACCTCACAGGTGCTAGTTCAGAAAGCACATGGCAATGAAACTAAGCCTCGCCACCCCCTACCATTTCATTCATGACGCAAGAGTGTGACTCCATTCTCAGACCAGCACAAACCACTGTGAGCAACACCTCCTCTTGGTGTCAAACCAGCATGTCTTTGCAAGATGACTATCTACTTTGTCCAGTGGAGAAGGACCTCAACTCAACAACTCTAGCTGAGTTCATAAGCACATTCAAGAGCTACAAACCCAACCAGCATACAAGCAGATCTGCAGTGACTGTACCATCTATTTCATAAAGCATCCCATTTTTATGACTTATGGAAGGAGGTCAGGACCTCACTGTTGCTTTTTTCCAACTCCATCTTCACCTGTGTCTATCAGAAAATCTGAGACTGAACAGCTGGAATTTATGTGAGAAACAAACAATTTGTTTGCCATTTTCTCTAAATGTTATGCTACCTCTGTTGACTTTCATAATTTAAAAAATACATAAGGCGGGGCCCAATTTAAGTACAACTAAACATGAAACTGGTAATCTGAAAAGTGTACACATTCCTTTAGAGAACATCTGATACACCATAAGTATTAATGTATACATTTAGATCATGTTCATTACTGCAATAGTCCTTCATGGTTCAAAATGAGCTTGATCTAAAATTGAAACATAGCTTTAAACAGGTATTTTAACCATAAATACCTGAAAGTAAAGAGCTTTAAAATGTGAAATATGGTCACTTTACACAGCTGGTTAGAGTGGCTGGTTATTTGTCATCTAAACTTGAAAGAGAACAGTGTGACTTTCAAAAACACTCATGAAAGTTTTCTCAGGCTGCATGCTACAGAGTATGCCTGCCAAAAGACCTCTGAGGAGCTCTAAAGAGCCCTTTATTCCCCTTTTCTAAGGCTTCCATGCAGCAGGGTAGTTTGTCGAACACTTGATTTCCAACATTTTCCTCTTTGTTCAGAAATTCAGCAGTAAAGGGAAAGACATCTACTGATTTGGAAAGGACAACGGCTCTAAAAGGAGAACTCCCCAGGGAATGAGTCATTTAACAAAATAAACAAACAAACTTTCCATACTTCGTTTCTAAGTCATAAAACTTTTCCAGTTGTTTTCCACTCAAATAATGTTTTTAGTATGAACTATCTTAAAGCAGTGAAAAAAAAAAAATCAAACCTCCCTTGTCTAGGAACATTTGTAGTAACTACCTCCAAGGAACAGCCAGTTATCATATGGATAAAGCCCTTTGCCAATGAACAGTTCAGCTTGTAAATATTACCTTGAATTATTTCTCCTAGATCCTTTTAAAAACATAGCAAGATATTGCAATAACTAAGACAAAGTAGAGAATTCCGACGCTTCTTCTCATACTAAACACAGCCACATACTATATTTTCCTGCCTGAATTGCATCCAAAAAACTGTAAGACCTTACTCTGTGGTATATGAATTTTCATCCTTACTATCTCACATTTTACTCCTATAATTGAAACATGCACTATTCTGGTTATGTGACACACCTTATAAAGTGAAGGGGACAGCACTTAAGTAATTATATATGAGTGTGAATTTTTTTAATATAGGGTACTTGTTTGTTTCACATCTCTAACCCGATGCGGTAAACCAAGATCGGGGCCAAAGCGAGTATTTTACTGTCCAAGCTGGACAGCCTATATGGTACTGATACATAATAAACAAGACACAATTGTTTTCAACTTGTGCTTCGAGGAAACAGGAGAATTTGATGGCCACATCCAAAGACTGTAAAAAGAGTATTTTTAGCAAGCAAGTTCATTATCAATTTGTTTCAGGTCCCTATATGGAAGTCCATATCACCACTGGAGGATGCTTAGGAGATCCCACACTCAAAAAGCTTGAAGATCACTGAACCAACAAGTCGCAGACAGGGAGGTCTGCTCTCAGAGAGCGACGCTGCCCTTCTGCGGATGACTCTGCCTGCCCCACAGGCAGTTCACGCTGACATTTATCGCAGAAGCATCCTGAAGAAGAGCACCGTACCGCGCAGCACTGGCCAGCAGTGAGCACTCAGGGCAGGAGACTCCTTGGGGCAGGAGCGCAGGGGAAGCCCAGGTGCCGGAATGACCAAAGTGAGGGACTGGTAGATGAAAGGCTGAGGAAACCTGTGCAATGTGGCAAGAGTCGCTGAGCAGAGGCAGCGTGAAGAACAGGAGTTTTGGGGACAACTGCAGAGACAGACAGAAAGGTCAGGGAGATAAAAGTTACAGCACTTCAGACAGAAGCGTAAGAACGGACAGAAGAAGCATATGGTGAAATAGAAGAAGGTAGAAGACCTGGGAATTTGGAAAACAAGACCCAAGACACATGAAGAGGGGAAGAAATGACCGATTGAGAAGAAACCCTTATTATAATAACAACCCAATTTTAAAGTTTTGAAACAGTTCCTTTTAAAAAATCTTCTAGAGTCTGTTTTCACTCTGAATAACACCGAAGACCAGTGGTCTGACCTGAACTGCAGAACACAAAACATGAGTGACTTTTCTTAAATGAAAACTAGAACTTGACTTCATACAGTGCCTTTCATACTTAGTCTATAACAAATTGCTTTAAATACTGGCAGGCAAACAGCCATTATGCACTCAAGAGCTCATACATAATAATACTTAGCATTTTTACAGTGCTTTTCATCCTCAAAGTGCTTTACAAACAACTCATTAATCTCAACCAACGCACCTGCAAGGTAGATAAATATCTGCATTGTAGGTGGAGAAAGACACGGAAAGTTCAATGGCTTATCCAAGGCCATGCACACCACCAGCCCCCAAATCCCTACCTCTGGGCTCCTAGCCCCACGAAGGACCTGAGCCCCACTCTGCGTTGAGATCCTGCCTTCTCTTCAGCCATGCAGCTGTAGGACAACTTGTCTTACTGTGAGATGATGGTGGCAGACAGGCAGGAGAGCCTCCTGTTTCCGAAGTGGGCAAGCTCCCAAGGACCGCTAGCTCCCACCGGCACCACTGACCCCAGGGAGCGGGAAGACCATGAAACACCAAGGAGACTCACAACGTCGGTTCTCAAACTGATTCTCCAGCGAGCAGTGAGCTGAGAAAGCCTCTGCGCTGGCAAAAGTCTCTGCCTCTCTCCTTTCTTTATTTCGCAAACTGCTGCACAGTCTTGGGGGCAGGAGACTCCTACAATTCCAACAACAGAAACCTGAAGCCTGTGGCCTCCGAGTACTGCCACAATGCAAGAAAACAACTTCAGCTTCACTCCTCAGGTGTTCTCTAACTATCAAAAACTTGGAAGGAACTTTGATTGCAAGACCAGTAACTCCCTCCCTTGCTGGTGGTTGGAAAAAAAAAATCTTAATGTGATTATACCACATGATTATACTTACACCTCTTTGAGGTTTAAAAAGATCTGGTATGATTTTTTTTTTCATGCCTTTTTTTTTAAAAAAAAAACCCTCAGAAATACCAGGAATGTAAAACCTGGAGCAGACAAGAAGCCTGGAAGATGTGAACTGTAATCCAATACCTGTCCTGTGCTACAGCAGACCTTATGTTCCCTTACACAGAGAAAAAGAATAATGAATTTTTAGTAATGACATCTTTATTTCAGATGTTTATTAGTCACTAGATTTCAATAAGTAAATCTGAGAATTGTTGTCTGCTCAGTCTTCACACTTGCATACCCAGAGCTTTACAAGTTCTTCAGCCACTGTAGTTCCTCCCAGGGTAAACAGCTCATGTTTAGAAAAATAAGTAAGTCAGACAAACTGTTACAATAACAGAAAACAAAAAAAATATTTGAAGGCAATTTTCCCTGCACTTTTTCTTAAGACATCAAGGAAAAAAGTCTCTCTACAAGTAATGGTATAACATGTTAGTTAGGCAAACATAAGCAGTAAAAGCTAAATGAACAAGAGCAAAAATGTATGTAGCTAAAAGAGTAATTAACATGTTCTGCCTGCCTGTCCAGCCGACCTGGATATAAAAGCCAGAATAGGAAGAAGGAAGCAGCTTTTAATTACTCATCCTCATCTTAATTTTCTAAACTTACAGAAGAAAAAAACTAACACGCTTACACAATCCAAAACAACATGAGGAAACAACTCTTGATCACCAAGCAGAAAATACATGTTCCCCACATTTAGAAGAATTGTAAGATAATTATTTCATTGCTTTAAAGTGGGCTTGTGTTTGACTGCCAACTCCATGCTTTTTAAAAAAATGTCCAATTTACAACTCCTGAAGAAAATAAAGGCAAATATGAGCAAACAAAAAATAAAACACATAGGAAATGTAATTAAATTTAATTACATTGAACACTAACATCCACTTTGCAATCTTAAAAAAATTCTAAAAACATTTTCTAAATAAAAAAATCCACCATGATAATATTCTGCAGCTAAAATAATATACATTGTTAATATAATGCAGCTTTTCCAACAGAATGAAAGAGGTTAAAGAGAAATATGCATGAACAAAATTAAAATATGCAATTGTAGCCACTAAACTCTGGAAGCATAAAAATGGTAATGTAGCAAAAAAACCCCATGCAACATGATAACACTAGTGCTACAACATTTTTTGTTATTTTGTTTAATAATTTGTCATTTTATTTGTAAGCAGTAATCAAGAGACGTCAGAGTAACTTCTGTCGCTGCCAGTGCTCTTGCTCTTCGCTGCTTCTGTTCTCAGTCCAGGTTAAAAAGAATCTTTTCTCCTAATTATCAACAAAACAGTACCAGATTTCACTTGTGGTGAGGTACGCTACCCATCAATACAAGGTGATACTACGTAAAAACAACAAAGAAAATAAAAAAAGCAGGAAGTGAAGCCTGAACAGAGTTTTCTTTCAATTCCCTTGGGAATTGTGGATTCCGGGCAGAGGGGATCGTGTTCATCAGTTACAGCAGCTCCTCTGGGCCCAGGTCCAGGTAGACTGCTTGTCTAAACTTGATGAAATATAGGCGCCATCAGGTAACAGCAGTGGTCAGGGAGACTCCAGAAATGTGTAACTGAAAACTAAAAAATGAAATTAAAACACTGCTGTAGCCAAACAGCCTCTTTCTACAGGACGCAGTAACTGTAAGGCAGAGAGCGTACAACATACAGACCGCTCCTTGTATAAGTTCTCTTGGTTTTTCACATAAGTAATATTTAGTTAGACCAGACACACAAGTATATTTTAACAAAAACTGATTTTAAACAGAAATACTTAGGAAAGAAATCACTGCAACAAATGCACACAGCTTGAACAGGCACAAGATCAATAAAAAAAAAAAAAGCAATTGCCCTGTAACTCGCTTCCCCTCCCACTTCATTACTTCAAAACATTTTCAAATCAAATTTTAATGCTAATAAATATTGCTAGATCAACAGTACTGGGATGTGGTGTCTAGAAGCACTGTAAGTTATCCAGCACTGGCGCATCATCATGTCAAACTGTCAAAGAGAAGAAGAGGCAGCAAGTCTCTCTCACCAGATGTGCACTTTCAAGTGCTACAGGAATGCATGTGTTTGCGAGTGGGGGAGAAGGAAGAAGGAATGGAAAGAAAAGGGGAAATTACATAATCCTGAATTGAGAAGATCATTGTAACTAGGGGTCCTACAGGTGGTTTTAGCACAGAAAAGGCTTTTTACAGATTGCATATGTGATCAAGCACTACTTCCAAATCACAGTTTGCAGTGGACCAGCAGAACTGTCACTGAAGAATGCTCAAAAACTCCTAAGATTTCACTTAATTTTCTTCATGATTCACAACTGTCACAACGAGGACATCATGTCTAGTATGTCTGAATATCATGGAAAGGAAAAACAGATTTCATGACAGAGAGTGCCGCTGCAGCTCTAGCACCAGAACACGTTCAAAACCAGAAGTAGCTTGTCCTCAAGGTGATTTCAGCAAAAACCCTAGTCTTCAGAATAAAAAAAGAAAATACCATGACACTATAGAAATACGTTTTTGGTAGCCTCAACCTTGCACTTCAACTCTAGCTATACATAGAAAACCACACAGGAAGAGAGAGGAAGCGTGCCAGACTGGCTCAGCTTGGTTTCCCTTGCACAGCTAGAGAACACCCACAACACACAATTCCCAAACTTTCCACACACATGGTAAGTTGTTTTTATGTATTCCTTAAATCCAGCTTCTGGTCTAAGTAGAGTAATTCAGTGCAAAAGCTTGAGTACAAGGAATTTGTTACCTAAATCTAGAAAGCCACTTCACATCTGTCCACTGTTAAACCGCGTGTCAGCCTGGCAGCTTAGGAGCAGAAGGCATTAGGGCAGTCTCAGGCCCCGTTTCATTCTGCTGATGCCGTGCTGCCACGAGACCCTCCACAAATTACTCCCTTGGAGCTACAGGTTCTCCATCCGTCAGCTAGTGCTCACAATTTCAGTCCCTTTTGTCTGCTGTAGCTACCTGCGCTGTGAGCTCCCAGAGGCAAAGAAATGTTATACTACACGCTCATGCACCTGATCCTGTGATTTTGGATAGTGGAGCTATCTGCTCTAAAATACAACATAATTCACAATTTGAGGTTCGGAATTTCTTTAGGGATGATTCAGTCCTTCATTCTTTCTTTTTAAACATTATGTATTACAGTAAGCATGCTTAGAGACCACCAGAGACCTGTGATCTACTCTACCACTATTCCTGATGTTTCAAGTAACAGAACATGCAAGGGCCAAGAAGCCAGAGACTTCACTTGCAGTTTGATCCTGTACATACGTTCAGCAGGGTCATCTTCTGGTGTACATTTTAAAAGCCTCTATTTTATTTTTCTTTAATTTAATCCCTGAGATTGTGAAGTGGCATCCTTTATTTCACTGACTTGCTGTATGAGTACAGGTTAAATCATAGTACAGTAAAGTTTACAGAGCAACACTAAGATTTGCGTATTGGTTAACACTGCATTTGTGAGCCTGAAGAGACCTACCCTTTCCATAAGAGTCAAAGTTTGCCTTTTGTGCTTCCCAAAGCCAGCACTGAACTGCACACCTGGAACACAGCTCACAGACGTGACCTTCCATTTCAGACTTTCTACCCTATTACATGGTATTATGTTGAGCCTTGGCCTCTATACCTGAAGGCAGGTAAGGAAATGCCAGATGAGGAGAACAGCCTCTGGCAGACGACACAGAAGTTGTGCAGGCAAACAGGGGTTGCTCCTCACTCATGGACATCCCCACATGCAACTCTGAAGACTGAGAGAGCACTGTAAAACCCATTTCGGAAACAAGGCAGCAAGCCAAGTCCCTTTGAGGGGGCATTCCAGTTTCTTAGCAGAGGCTTTCCCAGAGCTTTCTGGTATTTCGCTTCAGGGTTAGCAGCCTACACATGCAGCTGGACACCAGACCTTACAGTGAATCTCCACACCAGGGCAGTGAGCTGCTGCAGACGGTAGAACAGTTTCAGAGCTCTGCAATGAGAACGGAAAGAGAAAGCAGCTCCTTTCTGCTTAGGGAAAGTTCCTGGTGAGCTTTAAGGAAAACTCTGCAAAATTAAAAGTGATACATGTGAAATAAATTTCCAAAGAAGTTCAATTTTGCCTGAAGGACTACAGCTAGGCTTCCCTCGCTTAGCTTGCAGTACCTAAAAATGTACCTGTCCAATATATTTATCGCAGACTAAGTACTGGTAGATAAAGCACACTGCCTGGGACCTGGCCACTCAAGATGTAAGGCACACAGAGCAGAGAAAACATTCACAAAAGGCTAAACTAAGTACTCTTCAGGAACTTGCCATGAATTTTGTCTCTGCATGGATTTTAGCTGTAACCGCAAGGGTGACACTCCAGCACCAGGTCAACCGGCACCTTCCTACGAAGAAGAAAAGACTTTTTACATACTGGAATGAATGGCTACTTGAGTAGGCATGGGTCAGTAAAGCGGCTGATGTGGCAAAAAACATTGAGTTTCAGCAGCTAGCCAATTTAAAAACACTCAGGTAATGCCAAATGTCACTTATATAGATCACTTAAATGTAACCGCACGTGAAAACGCTGCTGCTTTACAAGCTGCATCAAACTGGACTTGGGAGCTGCCGACCCAAACACAGCCTCCACTGCGGCAGCTGGTTTTCAGGTAGATAATAAGTTTATCCCATTCACGCCACTGGCTGGACATCTGCAAATGACTTTTCTTCGTTTAAAGGCAATCTTAGCTAATGCTGACTGAGAAAATCTAAGCTCATGGAGAAACCACACCCTGCAAATCCACCCACAGCCAGAAGTGATAGATCTTGTCAGAACAAAGGCGCTGTGTGCTGCCAACAATACATTACCTCTCAACTGAAAGAAGAGAACAATTAAACACTTTATTGAAAGGGGAATATTTTTTCCTCTCATGCCTCAAACCATGAAAGTGCATGTCTCCCCCAGAGTTACTCATTGCTGCACTGCTGAAATAGGAATAATTCCTCATCTGCCTGATTATTTTCAAGATGGGGATGAAACAACCTTAGGATCATTTGAAAAAGGTTAAAAGTGTACTACAATCAAATGGTTTGAACTTCCACCATGCATCATTTCCAGCTGATAATGCTAATGTTAAATTCTGGAGACATAAGTCTGTCTACAAATTAATGGAAAATGTGAATTAATATTTTCTTCTAGCTAACTGCCCAGTTCATACATTGCACAGTGCAGCCAAGTATCACTTGATCTTGAGAACTCTCTAGCGAAAGTTTTCAATCACTTTTTCTCATCTGCCAATAAACCTCAGAATTACAGGACATATTTCATTCTCAGTCTAGAATACCAGGAAATATTTAGTCAAGTCTCCCCAAAACTGTTATCTGTATATGCTATGGTTAATTCTTTAAAAGGCATTAGCTACAACAATTTTTTAAAAATACATGTAACTCCTATTTCAAAACACATCATCAAAAAAATGGAAACAGAATGATTCAGTAGGATATGGCACTTAAAAATTCTGACATGCATGCTTTGATTTCAGGGAAAAAGAAAATTACCTTGTTTTGAGCCCTTCTTTCACTTCCTCTTAAAAATACTGAAAAGTTTGCATTTTGTAAGACCGTGAGTATTATTATTATCAAGGGCTGCAGACTAACAAAACAGAAGGTATGGACAGCGTGTATCAGAAATACTGCTTAGTAAAGATTCAGTAAAGTATTTATGGATAACTCAAAAGATAGGAGTCTTGTATTAAACAGTCATTAATGCTCCATCTTCTAACCCAAATTCAAACAGTTTCTTAAGTTGGGATGAACGCTTTATGTCAACTCCAATTCCAATGCAGGAATGAAAAAAACAGGTTCCCATACGGACAGAATGTGCAAACTGGACAAATATCGATAATGATAAAGATGGACTCCAAATTAAGGTTAAGGTAACGGAAATTACATGTCCCTAATACACAGTTCAGTACCTTATTTTTCACAGGGATGTCCCCTGCTTCCACGGGGACCAGTAGGCACCTTCAGCTGTGTTCATGAAACAAAGCTGACCACAGTTGTTTGATGAATTCTGGATAATGAATAAATATTTAATGAATAAAAGTAAAAGAAATATAAAAGTAAAGGAAACCAAGCACACTGGGAGAGAGACACCTCAACTCCGTTGTGATACCGACCCTGCTAACTATTCAGAAAGATGCTAGATGCTCTGTAGAAGGTTGTATGGGTGAGGAGGTGACATGCTGGTAAGCCCAGGTTCCCACCTACAGAAGTGGGTTAGTGATGGCAACAGGATATCAGAAACTGCTGCAAAAAAGATTCCCACAGAGTGAAGACAGTCCTCTCCCCTTGCAGGTGGTGGAAACTGCAGCAGATTTGGACAGATATGATTTGATCTTGACCATGTTTCTGGAAATCAAAAAGCCACGAAAACGGAGATCTGAAGAGATTTACAGCAGGCACTTTATTTATTTAACCACCTCCCAGCTGGAGACTCCATAGCACGCTTCTGTACACTGACATGCAGAGCTCAACATAAAATGGTAATTTGAAAGTTGACTACCAGTTTTACCATCCTAAATGGCAAAGCCATGTCTGACCACAAGGAAAAACACTAAGTAAAATTCTATATGTGCACTCTAAAGGATCTAAACCAAATCACTTTGTATTGCCTCAGTCACTTGTTATACCTTCTTCTACTAGTCCACTCTCTGCAGGGTCCGAACTAATAGTTCTAACTTCTGTGATGCTTCAAAATAGTTTGATGATTTTCATATAAATACCCTACTGGAGAAGGGTTTATTATTCCTTTGAAATACTTTATTTTGCCTAGCCTAACTATGAAGTATAGACAGACTAACTATTAGGCACAGACAATACTCAACTGTGCGTTACTGACAAGTGCCATGAACCAAACTTGTGATCTATATGGCCCAAATAAGAATGCTCTGTAAAATAAAAAAAAAAAAAATTAAAAAAAAAAAAGATTGATTTCTAATGAGACTCAGCACTTCCAGGCAAACTCAGAAGTGTGAGGCTTTGAAGCTGTATTGCAACAAAATCAAACCCCAGCCACGCTCCCCTGCTTTTATTTAAAAAGGTTTAAAAACACATTTATGCATCTCCTCTTCATTTTACTAACGGAGGGGAAAAGAGTAACATTATCAGAAAAATTTTGAAAACAGTAATTTCTAAAAGGCTCTGCATCTGCAGAAGAAAAGTATCTCACATCTCATACTGTGGTGTTGAAGACAGCTACCGCTTCTACCTGAGAATAGTTTCCAGGTTTCTTGGCACGCATTTAGGACCCTGTGTATGAATTCCCAGTTCCACGAGGGGCTTAACAAGGCAGTGTACAAACAAACGGACAGCCTGGGAACACAGACTACGTATCTGAGAGATGTATCACACGCTGCCAGTCTACAGTGACTCCAAAAGTCTGGCCAATAATATGCCACATGGATTATTGGAGAATACTTACTCATTGTTAGAGACAGGGGAGCAAGATCAGGAATCAGTTATATCAGTATTCAACACAGTAAGTCACTCATTTTGCAAGGGATGTCTCCTCATGAATTATTTTCCTATGGCTCAAAGTCCTGAAGTTTCATTACAAGAAATTAGCAGCTTCTACTCTACAGCAATTTACTTGCCTAAAACGAATAGATCTGTAAGAGACTACTATGCCTTAAGCCATCTCAGTTGTATTTGTAGACACACAGTTCTTCAACATCTTCTACTTTACTATCAATGAAATATCACAGATGCAATTATTCTAATACTTGAAACTGTCATAATATGTAATTAGATCATTTACAAGCCAATGGATCACCATACAATCTGCACTATTTATAACTGTGACATGACACATCAATTCGATGAGTCCATGTTCTGGATGTTTCTTAGTTTTCTTTTACAAAACAGCAAACGCATCTATGCATCACCTGTAAAATTCTTCTCAAATACTGTTCAAGAAAGGGTGGCAGCTAAAATGCAGTTCATCCCACTGCAAGGCCACTCTGAAATGCAGTGTTTGAGCACAAAGAATTTCACTAAAGTTTGTGCAAGCCACTCACGCTGTTACAAAGCTGTGTACCTTCTCCTTGGGTGGACAGTGTTGCAATTCTGACACTAGCAAGGCAGAGACGATTCAAATAAATTCCCGATATGCCTACTGGAAAGGCACAAACTGTCTTTTTAACTGCCTGCAATCTTTCATTCAACGTATTTTCTTTTTCCAAATATAATAAAGATTTTTGAGGCTAGCCTAAGTCCTTCTGATATGGGGAAGAAGTGTTTAACCAGTATAAAAACTTCGAAGATCTCTGCTCTTCAACTGCTCTGATCTAGAAACAGTTCCACAATAAATAAAACTTTCCTTTCATCATTTATAAAAACACACTAGAAGTATGAAAAAATATCACAAAAGAGGCTATAAAAAAGTAATTTTCATTCAATTTAAGTAGAATAGAATCCCTTAGGTGAGCAGAAACGTAATTTAAATTACTTCTATCTTTCAGTATTTGCAAATTAAATTATACTGAACTGTCCAATTCAGAGAAAATTGGATTTAGTTTAATCAGTCTTGTCTGAACTATGACAGTTTTGCTTTTTCAAATTTTGGAAATGCATATCCACTAGGGGAGCCGAACAAGGTTTGATGCCCGAAGGGAAGGTCTGAAGACTTAACAAATTTAAACAGTTTGGCTCTTTTAACTGGATGACAGACATGGGGGGGGGGGGGTTGGGGGGGGGGGGGCGGCGGGGTTGGAGGTGGTGGTGGGGTGGGGGGGGGGGGGGGGGGTGTGTGTGGGGGGGGGGGGGGGGGGGTGTTTGTTGGGGGTGTGGGGGTGGGGTGTGGGGGGGGGCTGGTTGGTGTGTGGGGGGGGGGGGGACTGGG